>ENA-OSET01001575-OSET01001575.1-sediment-metagenome-genome-assembly--contig:-NODE-1575-length-23503-cov-8.151968_pt1 | contig 23503 bp, 20 predicted proteins | sample MGYA00237882_ERZ534229 | MGnify/ENA primary metagenome ERZ534229 (study PRJEB26408, sample SAMN06266212) | sediment metagenome | isolation source: Hudson Canyon methane seep mesocosm | place... | reverse complement strand
AAAAACCCTACATACTGCAGAAGGATTCCCATCTTTAGAAATATGACCGTGATCAAGCAATATTACCCGTGAACAGATACGTTCAAGCTGACGTATATTATGCCCTACTATTAACACAGTTCTTCCCTGACTATGTATTAGCTGTTCCATTCGCTCTATACATTTCTGTTGAAACATAATATCACCAACTGCAAGCACTTCATCCACAATCAATATATCTGCATCCATCGTTGTTGCTATAGAAAAACCTAACTTTACTTGCATACCCGAACTGTATCGTTTAACAGGAGTATCAATAAATTCCTCTAATTCAGAAAACTCAATAATTTCATCTAGTTTCTGCCGAATAATTTTTTTAGGTATCCCTAAAATCGCACCATTTAAAAAGATATTTTCACGCCCCGTTAACTCAGGACTAACCCCTGCCCCCACCTCTATCAAAGGTGCAATACTGCCACGCACAATCACACTACCTTTGGTCGGCTTGCTAATATTGGCTAAATGTTTCAACAAGGTACTTTTACCTGCGCCATTATGACCAATAATACCGACCACTTCACCTTCTTCAATGCTAAAGGAAACATCATCTAATGCTTTAAACTTTTCCTGTTCCTGTACAGATTGAAAACTCAGTCGTCTAAGCGTGTTTAATGCAGTTTGTTTTAAACTTGTCAGGTGACCTAGCTGATATTCTTTGGTCAGATGATTAACTTCTATAATTGGCATAATGATAGATATAATTGCTTAATTGCTTATTAGGAGAGTGATTAGCTTCAATGCGCTAATTTTATTTAACTATATGTGATCAACCTGTTTCTTTTAAATAATATCGGCAAACCAATGTTCAGCTCGTTTAAAATACAGGTAACTAATAGGTAGTATGACCAAAGTTAGTACAAGGCCTGGATACATCGCTAAAAAATCGGGTTGGGTGCCCTTTAATAAAACATTCTGCATGCTGTCGATGATTCCCGCCAAGGGGTTTAATGTGTAGAGTGTGTACAAACTGTTTGACCATTCCCCAGCCGCTTGCTCGATGATCAGTGTTTTATGTACCAAGTTTAATGGATAAATCACCGGCGATCCATACATCATTAGCGATAATGCGACAGGCAAGGCCTGCGAGACATCACGATAATAGACGTTTAAGGCGGCACCGAAAAAACTGATCGTTAAAGCCACAACCATGGTATATAGAATAATCACGGGCACCCATAAGGCTTGAATAGTCGGCATTATCTGATAATAAATCATTAACCCTGCGAGTATAAAAAAACTAATCGTCAGCTCTAGGGTTTTAGTGAGCATAGCCGTCAATGGAAAAACTTCGCGAGGAAAGTATATTTTTTTTACCAGTGCTGAGTTGCTAGTAACGCTATTAATGCCTTCTGATGCCGATTCTTGAAAGAATATCCATGGCAACAAAGCCGCAAAAGTCAACACAGGGTAAGGGATGTCGCCGGTTTCGATACCTACAAAGCTCCTGACTAATGTAAAGATCACCATTAACATAACAGGCTTTAAAACTGCCCATAAAATACCTAGATAGGCTTGCTTATAGCGGACAATTATATTTTTCCATGCCAAGGCTTGAATTAATTCTCTATATTGATATATATTTTTACAGATAGTGATCACTCTCACCGACTCCTAATTTTTTAAAACTGAACTCTAAACACAAATAATTTGGATATGTTACTTTAAACAAAAAACATTTTGTATCTCACTATGAAAGATAGTTCATTTAAATATATTTTGTAACTATAATTTATTTGTCTAATGAATTATAAAAACTATCTTGGTTCTTCACAAACCACAGCTTGAAGAAAATCTTGATTTTCTTCAAATCTATAAAAATGCTTATAGAATGTGGGAGGGGCTTTCTAGCCGCGTTTGCCTTGGTCTTTCTTTGGTCGCGGCCAGAGGCCCCTCCTACTTATAAAAGTTTGGTTTTTTACCAAGAATTAGTAGAAACCTGTAGTTTGTATGTAGCCATAAGGTCGTTGTGTTAAATGATGGCGGACTGAAGTCCGCTCTACAGTATTATATACTCTTATCTTGTTTTAACCTTAGTTTGTGTCATAGCTATGTAAAACTAAAATAACTAACTGATGGGAGTCTTGGATCATTTGTTATGCTTACACATCAACCACTACTCAACTCCACTTACATCATCGTAGAAAACTAGAAAGATAAAATGTTTTCCAAACAAATAGATACTCTTTTACTCTATTCCGTAGCAAATAAACAAAGGATGATATCAAACAAATATAAATAGTTATACCTATAAAAACTTGAACAACAAATTGAATTTCATTATCGTAACTACTCAAAACAGGACTAATGCTTACCAATAGATAAAGCATAGCTGCAGATGCTATAAAGGGAGGGAGGATTAGCCCAATAATGCGTATTAAAGATAGTTTAGAAATCTGTATTACAGTCACAAGAACAATAAATGTATTGATCATGATTGTAATCACTCTTAATTTTGCAAAGTCTAACAATGTCATGTTCTCTGCAAAAAACAAAAACGTACAAATAGTTAACAACCCTAAGAAAAATTCAATTTTAAAGATAAGTTTCACCTTACCTTTTACCGTCATTATTCTAGTAAAAAGATCACCTAAAACACTCGGTATTAAAGTCCAGGAAATAACCATTACTAAAGGAATAGTATCTAACCACTTTTCACCTAATAAAACATAAACCAGATTATCAGCTGTTGCATAAATTCCAAATGAAATAGGTATTATAACTATAAATAATAGGGCTATGCATTTGTGTACTCTTGCAGCAAATAATAATTCATTATCCTGCCCCTCTGACAAACCTACATACAAAGGCTGCATTATGGGACTGATAATTTGTTCGGCAGGTAATATTGCTAGGTCTTTGGCAATAGTATATTTACCAAGTGCTTCTATAGGTAAATAGTGACTTATTAATATATTGTCAATTCTAAAACGTAAAAAAACAAAAATACTTTTTAACAAGATCCATTGTGAAAATAACCATTGCTGCTTCCAATTAGCTAATGAAAACTGTGGCCGATAAGGATGGGCGATAAAAGAACCTATCATAAAAATTGTAACTTCAAGAATTTCAGCGATTATAAAAGCCCAATAATTTTGAAAATATAGGGCTAAAATAATTTTTACAACAAAACCAACAACCCTACTAATAACACTAATATAAAAATTAGGCTGATAGTTAAACTCCTTTTGATACAGCACTAATCCAATATTATTAAACCCAGCTAATAAGGAGGATATGGAAATTATTTGTAATACAAGGATTAGTCTATCGTCAGCCATATAATTAGCGATTGGACTTGCTAACAAAAAGATTCCAATCGCTGCCATTGAGTTCATAATGACATTAATTGTCCACCCTGTATTTAGTTCTGAATCTGAAATCTCTTTTTTTCTAATTAGGTATTGCTCTGTACCCACCGTTGCAACAACATGAAAAACGCCCGTTACTATACTTGCAGCTGCCACTATTCCAAAATCATCAGGCACTAAAATACGGGCTAATATAATTGTCGAAACAAAGCCTATGATTTTATTTAACCAACTACCAAGGTATTGCCAAATTGAGCTTTTTAGTATTTTAGTTGCTACTGAGTATTCAGCCATAATTTATATCTTTATTTATTTAAGAAAACTCGAAACTAAATAACCACCAGCTAAAGGATAGGTGGGTTAGAGAGCTTGGTAACTGAAAGTCAGGATACAGGGCAAGTAGCCCTGTTATTTTGGGGCGCAGTGCTTTAGCCTGCAATACTTTGTATGAAAGCAGGCTAAAGGGACTGTGAAAGTATTAGCTTTTAGCTCCCCTCTTTGGAAAAGATGAGCTGGAGGAGATTTTATTATAAAATAAGGCGTTTAATATCAATATGTTGCCTTCTTACTAAAACCCCCTCTATCCACCTTTTCCAAAGGGGGAAGTCAAAAACAGAATAGTTTCACAGTCTCTAAAGCACTGCGCCCCATCAATAAACCTCTATTTCGTAAGGAACCTCGTTCTTAATTTGCATCTGATTTTTTGCCGTTTTTACAATAGATATACCTAAATATGGTTGCAATATTTGAGATAAATCTGTTCGCCTGAAAGGCGAAGGTTTTAACCATTATGAATAAAAAATAAACCTAACCTTTAAATAAAATACCTACCAAGATAGTGTATTTATTTCTTGATATAAATACAGATTATTATTCCAAATAAGAATTTGCATTATATAGATTAATATTTTATCCAATTTATTATATACTCCCTGAAACCAGTTGAGCTTATATGTTGAATTTTCTATCGATGAAAAATAGATTATCCAAACAGATAAAACCATATGCCCACTATAAAGGAACAAACTTCCTCTATATTGATAAATAGTATGAAAAATAATGTTAAATGCTAGCCAAAGTAAACAAAACAATAATAAATAAAAATGTTTTTTATTATTGAATTTTAAAAAAAGGGATACCATTAAAATAATTATAATAAACCATCCTAAAACATTAAAATCCATGGCTCGAAGGTCTATCATGGTTATACCCTCAGGCAACAGAATAATTGAAACCTTGGGTGATAATATTGAGAATAATGCAAATACTGTTATAACTTGAAAAATCCCTTCTTTATCTCCTGGCCTATTAACAGTCCAAAAAACACGCTTAAGCACTGCTATAGGGTCTTGAATAATTTCAATGATAACCTGGAAATAAATCATGACAAATAAGATTGCTCCTAAAGTAAAAACCCTTAAAATTTGCTTATATAACAGTTTACTCTTAAAGGTGTTAAAGATTTTTTCCTCAAATGTATTTGCTAGAAAAAGCTCCATTAAAATAACAAGAACAATTAGGTATGATGTTGTACCAATTGCCATAACAGAAATAATCATACGCAACCACACTGAACTTGTATGATTTTGATACCCGGCTCGACTGACAATTAAAAAAATAGCCGCTATCCAGAACATTGATAAGCTATATACATCTAAAACAAAACCAGAAGAAATATAGGTTGAGGTACCAGCTAAACCACAAGTCAATAAACTTGACTCTAACGTAGTTCGTCCCACGGTGCGAAAAATGTAATAGCTTATAACTAAGCTGCCTGAATGAAAGAGCTGGGATAATAAAATAATTGAGATATTATCAGATAACCCTATATAATTTAGCGGCAAGATTATATAGTTATAAAGATAAATAAAAGGATGTTTTATAAGTAAAACTCTAGCAGTATCGACATCATGCCCTACTGAGTAAAAAAAATGACTTTGGTCAAGGTCAAAGGCTATATTTATCTGTTGGTAAAAGCCTGAAGCTAAAAGCTCTTTACAACCGAGATAATAAAAAACAAAACTGGCCAGAAATATGATTAAAGTTGCGAGTACATCTACATTAACAGCTAAAAACTTATAGCCTTTCATATTAAGTCCTGCTAATAAGTATTACACCAATTATTATTTGTACCACACCTATCAATCGAATCAGTGTTATTTGTTCACCTAAAATAAAATAGGCAAGTATCATAGTAAAAATAAAGCCTACTCCAACAAAGGGGTAAGCCTTACTAACATCAATATGAATCAATACCGCTAGCCAAACAACCATACCTAAGACATAAAGGCTTAACCCACCCCAAACATAGAAGTTTGTAACTATTAGCCATACTTTTTGTATTAAGGTTTCTGCTTCTATAGCTAGTATTTTATACTTCATCATCCCCAGTTTTAATGTAATTTGGGCCAAAGCTGATAAAAAAACACTGGTTATTATGAATAAAAAAATTTTTATTGTCATAATAAAATTGCTGTTAATATTATAGTTAATATACAACTAATACATAATAAGCTTCCCTTATCTTTTATACTAAAAACAATAGGGTCATCATGCATTTCATCTCTAAATGTTTTAATCCACATTCTTCCAATCCAATATAATAGCAAAGGACATACTAACCATAATATTTCTGGGTAGGTATATTGACTAATGCTTTGTGTATCATTTAAATATAGCGCCACAACTAAAACACTTACAAAGCCACTTGCAACCCCCATGTTTGCTAAAATATGAACATCTGACACCATGTAATCACGCCCTGGAGTACGTTCATTTCGGACTTTATCTAGCGTTTGTAATTCACTACACCGTTTAATCAATGCCAAACTTAAAAACATAAACATTGAGAAGGAAATTAACCAGACAGAAGGCATAATACCTATCACTAAAGCCCCAACAAATATACGAGTTGTATAAAGAAGGGATAATGAAATTGTGTCCATTAATATATAACTTTTAAGTTTAAATGAATACAATAATGTTAGTAACAAATAAAACACAAGCCCATAAATAAACTCACTATTTACATTAATTGCTATAAAAATAGAACTAATTAATAGTATTAATGATATTAAAATTGCTGAGGGTATTGATAAATCCCCCGAAGCTAAAGGCCTTTTTTTCTTTCTTATATGTTCTCTATCATTTGGAATATCAATAAGATCATTGATAATATACGTTGCTGATGCAAGTAAGCTAAAAGAGAAAAATGCCATCAGTACATTCAGTACTGTGTCTATATTATAAAACTGTTGCGACATTAATAATGGGACGAACAATAAAATATTTTTCACCCATTGGTACATTCTTATTGCTTTAAATGCAGGCAATATGCCTTTATCTTTTTGTTCAAATACTTGTATTACATTGTCTAGACCTGAAAGCTTTCTTTTAAGACCTTTTGTTGGATTAACAATTATTGATTGTTGAGCAAAAGGAAAAATCAACATATCAATTACTGCATTTCCTGCGTATGAGAATTGCATGTTTTGCTCTTGAATATATTTTAACTTGATATTGCCCGAAACATTTTTTTTAATTGAACTTGCTATTACCTGGTCAAAAATACCCAAATGGCTTGCTATAGTGTTGGCATACTTTTCTGTCGTTGCCGTTGCTAATATTAATCGTCTTCCTAGCTTTTTTTGTTGTTTTAAATACTGTAGGAAGGTTTTATTATAGGGCAATAATTGTGGGTTAATGTCCACCCGATTTGAAATATTATATTTAAGTTTACTTTTACCTTTTAATATCCAAATAGGAAGTAGGAAAATATAAAAAAAATTTTTTTTTATTAGCAATAAAACAGATTCATATAAAATATCTGTATTTATCAATGTGCCATCTAAATCGACATAAATATCAATTAATTTTTGGTTAGACCCCATATCGTACTTCTTCTGCTTTGTTATTGGTATCTATCACTATCCTATTATCTAATACATAAATAATAGCAAATATCGCATAAAGAAAATCAAAATATGCAACACTTACTGTTCCTCCAGAAAGGGAATATACAATAATGGATATTCTTAGCATTGCTAATAGAGTAAACACCCAATCATCCATTTTATACTTCTTAGCTCTTCTTGTAATGCTTCCTATTTTCATATATGCAGAAAACAAAATAAGTAGAAATAAAAACAATCCAACAAATCCATGACTACTTAATACTTGAAAATAAATACTATGTGCAGCACGAATAGGTTCATAAAATAGAGGTTCTGGTGACGGAATAAAACTTACCAAATGAAAATCAGAGTAATAGTGTTGCCAAAGAGATAAGTTTTCAATAGCTTTAAACCCTTCACCAAATAATGGGTTATTTAGAGCTATTACTATACACATTTTCCAAACCACTACCCTATGCATAAAAGAACCATCATCTTCTGCATTTTCCACAGTATCCATCCTCCCGAACCATTCTTCTGGTAAGAAGTTCATTCCTAGAAAAATAATTATGGCTAAAGTAACTATCCAAATAAACTTGTTTTTACTACTCTTAATTGCAAATACAATAAGTACAGCTAGTCCTATAAAACCAGAACGTGAGTATGTACTAATTAACCCCAAAATATCCAAAAACATAACTATAAATAAACCCTGTTTAATTAATTTATGTTTTGTTTGAGTCACTAGGTAAAAGCCCATAGGTAACATTGATAAAATCATCACTGCAAAAAAATTATTATCCCCCGTTATTCCTCTTAGCCCTCCTATTCTATGCCCTCCACCGGAAACAAGAAATTTAAGGCCTTCACCAGCAGCTAATGCACCAATAGATAAAACGAGTAACCACATAATGAAATCTAAATGCCGTTTACGTTCTAAAATAGCAATTGCAAAACAATAAAACAATATGATACGCATAAATTCACTCCAACGCGTCCACATTGTATTTTCGCTAGCTCCTCCCATATATGAGGTTAATGTTGTCCAAAAAAAGAAAAACAAAATTAAGATCGATAATTTATCTAGGGTGAATTTTGGTTTGTTTTTACTTATAAAGTACGACAACATTGCTGTAATTGCAAATAATCGGTTATATGTAATTGAAGAAGCAAAACCATAAACTAGGTGGTTAATATTGAATGCAGATGTCCATAACCATAACCCAGCAGCAATAAAAGGACGTTTAAATGAAAAATAAACAAATAAAGGTAAAAGGCTAACAAGTAGAAGATCACGCATAATTTCTATTCTTCATCTTCATTTTGTTCATCTTTTAGCTCTTCTTTATTGGCCCAATAGCAAATATAGGTAATACATAGTAATTGCATTCCAAACATTAAAGTTTCAATCATATTATTTTTTTACATAATTTTAGTATAAAAACTTTTACCAGTCTTTACTTAGGTTTAATATTTTTTAAACGGTGACATAGCCTTTCCTGGTTACCCATGAGTTTTAGCTATATTCAGAGGGTACACGGCCTTTATCTTAGCCCTCCCTTGCTGGAGAGGGGCTTTTTGTAGATTAGGTGTTGGCTGAGACTTATACGTAATCAGGTAGCCTTTTAATTAACTGTCTTTTATCATGCTACTTCCTTTTGTTTGCTAAAGAAAATGGCTTCTCGATATAAACAAACAACAATAATGCAGGGATTAATGTCAGTATATAAACAAAAGCTCCAAAAATTAAAAATACAAATACATCATTTATTTCATTAGTAAAATAAAACTGAGCAGAAAGAATAACTATAGACTTTACCGCTAGGCCGTGAATCAAATAGTAAGAATAACTCATATTACCCAACCAACGCAGTGGCGTAAAACTAAATATTCTTGCACTTGGGCTTTGCCAACTAAAACATTCATAACAGAGCATAAAAAATCCCAGGTAAATAATAATAGTACGCCACCAACTGCCATGGGGTATGTTATAAATCATAAGAAGCACTATACTTACTAAAGAAAATACAAAAAATAACAATCCTAAATAAGGTGTTGTTTTTTTATCAACGCCGTTACTAATTATTTCAAATAAAAGAATACCTGCTACAAACATAAGCATTCTAATAGGTCCATTACAATAATAACTATAAACAAACCCTAATACAGAAAGAAGAAGAAAAAACTGTATTCTTCTATTCGTATGCCATGTTCTTAATCTAAACAAGCTAACGATTGCTGGCATCAGTAAATAGAAAAAAACTTCATAATTTAGTGACCAACTAACCCTTATTAAGGGTTCTATATCTGAAAATAATGGAGCCATAAAAAAAATATTTTGCAAAATATAGCTTACAGCTGTAGACATATCTGTAGGTATTTTATTGTATTCAGGAATTAAAAATGCCAATACAATATATAAAAAAAATACAGAGAGAAAAGTAGGATATATACGGTTAGCTCTTCTACATAAATAAGGTATAAAAGGTTTTTTCTTACTAATAATACTTCCATATATTAAATATCCACTCAGGACAAAAAAAAGTTCAACACCTACATTACCAATATTTTTTAGCCATAAAAAAAGATCATATATCCAATATTGCTGATTAATTCCTATTTTAGCTTCTAAAGCGACTACATAATGCTCAATAAAAACTAAAAATGCAGCTATCCCCCGAATACCCTCCATAGATGAAATATTACTTCTATTTTCATGACTATGCGTTAATTCCAGCACATTACTTAGCTTTTGGTAGAGTGTTTTATACATTTTTTCTAATTATTTTATCTAACTGATTAAAAACTTAGTCCATTTAAGTATACAACGGTAAAATCACTCATTTATGATATATTATTCAAACTTTTTTATCTTGCTTAATTCATTACAATACTTTTCATGATTATTGATGCAAGTACACTAGATCTATCCCTGCCTCTAGAGACTGATCTTTTAATCATTGGTTCTGGTCCTGCTGGTATTACAATTGCCAAAAAATTTGCTGGCTCTTCTATTCGTGTCACTGTATTAGAAAGCGGGGGGGCAAGTTATAATTACGATGCACAAGACCTTAATCAAGGAATTATCACCGGCATTCCTGCTGAACCTTTGGATGCATCTCGCCTTCGTTTGTTTGGTGGGACATCTAACCATTGGGCTGGGTGGTGTAGACCACTTGAAATAGAGGACTTTGAAAAAAGAGATGACTGGCCAGAAAGTGGTTGGCCTATTTCATTCAATGATCTTAAACAATATTATGATGATGCAACTACTGTTTGCCAATTACCTAGAAAATCATTTGATGACTTAGCATACTGGAAATCCCAACCTGGTGGCTCTCACCTTAATAAATTGAGTTTAAATGAAAGTCGTTTATTAACGAGTATATTTCAAATTAGTCCACCTACACGGTTTGGAGAAACTTATCAGCAGGAACTAGAACAAGCTAGTAATATACGTGTTATCTTAAACGCTACAGTATTAGAACTATTAAAATCTGATGAAAGCACAATAAATACGTCTACAAAAAAATTATCAGGAGTACGTGCAACTACTCCTGATAATTTACAGTTTACTGTTAATGCGCGAATTATTATAATGGCTGTAGGTGGTATTGAAACTTCTCGGCTTTTATTGCTTTCAACCAATGTACATCCAGATGGAGCTGGTAATGAAAATGACTTGGTTGGTCGTTATTTTATGGACCATCCATGGCTAAGGTCTATTAGCTACCTTCGTTTTAATAAGCCTAATACTAATTGGCCTCTTTATTTTGATAAAACTAAAGTTGCAAATACCCGTATTTTTGGAACACTTACTCCCTCCCCTGCTTTAAAGCAAACCACACATATCGGTGGTTTTCGTCTTTGGCTACAGCCGTCTACAATATCTACTGCAGGTGTTGATTCTGCACACACAATTATCAATAACTTAAAGCGGGGAGATATCCCTAATAATTTAGCTAACCATATTACTAACATATATGATGATGCTGGCAGCCTTGCTGATGTCGCTTATAAGTCAATTTTCAAGTCTAGAAAGTCCCCTTTCGAACAAACACCGAAACCTAACGCTCCCTATCTTGGTGCATTTATTGATCTGAATATTGAACAGCGCCCAAACCCTGATAGCCGTTTATTACTTGACACCTCTGTTGATACATTAGGCCAACGTAGCATAAAACTTGACTGGCGATTAACAGAAACAGATTGGCTCACAGCAACAACTGCCTTAAATACTGCCGCGCAAGAATTTGGTAGAATAAATGCTGGTAGAGTTCATATCTCATTAGAAGGAAATACTCAAAACTGGCCGCCATTAATTACAAGTAGCAACCATCATATGGGAGGTGCTCGTATGGCTTCGGATCCAAAAAAAGGAGTAGTTGATAAAAACTGTCGAGTCCATTCTATAGAAAATTTATATGTGGCTGGAAGTGCTGTTTTTCCAACATCAGGATATGCTAACCCTACATTAACTATTGTAGCTTTATCTTTAAAGTTAGCAGATCATATACAAAAGGTTTTATCTTGAGTTTTTTAGTCGAAAAAAATCAATAGCAATTATCTTATGTGTTTTTGCAACTGATAAATATTGTTAGCACCTAATACAAAATATACAAATGAATTCAATTTTAAAAAAGTTACCCCATTGGTCTTCACACAGTGGACTATTAATTACCCTATTGATTTGTTTACTAGTTATCACACCAGTTATCCTGAACCAATTAGTTCCTCTTAATGATTATCCATTTCATCTTGCTCGTATAATTATTCTCTCAAACTTGGATAACCCAGTTTATAGTGAGTTTTATAAACAAGGTAGCTTTTTATTACCAAATATGGCGATGGACATGATTGCTATTCCTTTAACTTACTGTGTTAGCGCAGAAACGGCATCACGTATATTTGTTATGTTGAGTTTACTATCAATGTTATTTGGTACCATGCTACTACACAGAGCCGCCCATAACAGGTTTTCACCTTGGCCTTTGCTAGCCGTTATTCTATTATTTAATGGGATTTTTCGCTTTGGGTTTTTAAACTATATATTTGGTATTGGGGTCGCTTTCTGTGCTGCCAGTCTATGGTTAATACAAAAACCTGGTTATAAAAGATTGTTTGTATCTCTTATAATGTCAATTTTTCTTGTCCTTTTACACTTTTCTGCTTTTGGAATTTATGCCATTATTATTGGCTCTGTAGAAATATATACCGCTTACATTCGATTACAAAAAGATTCATTAAAAAGTTCCGTATCCCAACTATTTATATCGTCTATCCCTTTTTTTATTACAATTGCCTTATTTATCTATTTTTCGCCAACAGCTGAAGAAGTTTCAACCACTGGGTTTAATTATCCAAATTACTTAGGGGCAAAACCTTTTGGTGCTCTATATAGTGTATTAACAGGTATTACTTGGTTAGATATTTTATCGCTATCTAGCTTAGCAATAACTACTGCCTTCTTAGTTATTACTAAAAAAATAAAAATATTCCCACCATTACTATTTTCACTACTAATGCTAATGCTGGCTTTTATAGTGTTACCCTCTTCGTTTATGGGAAGTAGTTTTGTATATGTTAGATTAGGGCCTGCTATTGCTTTACTATGGCTTACAACTATTGATATTAAAGCTGAGCAAGTTTCTATTAACCGTTTAATTGCCTACCTAGCATTGATATTAGCTATATTTACTTCAGTAGCAATTACAAATCAATGGGAAAGGTTCAATAAACAAACATCAGAAATTATTTCAACATTTGATAGGACAGAGCAAGGTGCAACAATATTCAATGCAACAACACAACCATTCACAAGATTAATAGCCGATACCGAAGATCGACGTTTTGCCTGGAATCCTCCTTTAAAACACATTGCTTCCTATGCTGTACTATACGGGCCAAAATTTGTCCCCATGACCTTTGCTGACTTAACTAAACAGCCATTAAACGTCAATGACAAATATCAAGTTATAAAAAACTTTCAAGGTGACAATCCACGTAAAACCTTTACAGCTCAAGAGTTAGAAATTTATCTCCTTGAAATAAGAAACCATTTAAAAAATGGCGATTGGCCAGCTTTAGATAATGTTTATGTTTTTGTTATGGGGTTTGATCGTATTAAAAATAGTTTTAACATATCAAAATTAGATGGATGGGCACATGTCGTTGAGTTAAATGATGACCACATTCTGATTAAACTAAAGTCGTAAAAATTATTACTCCATTTTGCTTGTGTAGATATGGTATCCCTGCAAGTGTCCAATCCCAATAAGTTCGTCTGTTATTCCTTCTCCTGCTGGAGAAGGCTAGGATGAGGAGGTTAAAATAAAAGGCTAGTCACCGTTAAGTGTGGAATTTTAAGTTACTTTGCCTTGCTCTTAAGCCCTTGATGGAGGGGGCTTGGGACGACTGCATGGATGCAGAAGGTAGAGCAATGCAGGAGCAATTGCCGAGAGGATAAATTAAATTGTATCTTGATTAACAAGAGAATATAGAAGAAGAGAATTGTTTAAATTTCTCCTCACCCCTCCCTCTCCAGCAGGAGAGGACTTTAAGAGCTAATTCATTTTGTTGAATCCCATTTTTCAACACTTAACGGTGATATAGCCAAATAAAAACTTATTGTGATTGGTAAAACATGGCTATATACAAACCAAAACTTATAAATACTACCTTTATGACGGACTAAAGTCCGCTCTAAAAATACCTACCCTTGCACAATATCAAGAACATGCTCTGCACCAGACCTACTAGCTAGAACTGATAATCTAGCTTCAGTTATAGAAAGAACCCATCCATCCACTAAAACCGTATCGCCACAAGAAAAGTCTTCTCTAACTCTTACAGATAAATGCTTCTGGAAACTATTTAGAGAGTTAATAGCTATTTTTGGGGAAACCTCATCAACACTCTTTTTCAAACGTAAAGTTAAATCTGCTATTGATTGCTCAGAAAAAAGGGGTTCTGCTTCACGTCCAATTACAGTAGCTGATGGAATATCTAAAATATCATCTAAAGTAATCTTTATTGGGGTGGTTTTTGATTTTTGAGAAACTATAGCGAGCGCATTAGGTGAAATACTTGTGATAGCAATACCAATTGATGCTTGCAGTATTCTTCGTCTTTTCATATTTAGACCTTTCATTAACTCACCCTCTCTTTTAAATAATCAGCCAATTTTAAAGCAAGAGCTACAATCGTTAATGTTGGATTAGCAAATCCTGATGTTGGAAATACTGAAGAACCAGCAATAAATAAATTGTCTACTCCATGAACCTGACAATTAGAATCCACCACACCCTGCTTAGGATCAATACTCATCCTAGTTGTTCCCATATGATGTTGTCCGCCAGAAAGCCTAGATAATGGAGGATTATCCCCTTTCTCTAGCATTATTTTAACTCTACCAATTCCTGTACGCCCAACTTCACTTGCTAATACTTCAAATGATTTATGTATCCCTTGAATATCCTCATCTGTTGTATTCCATGCTAAATTAGTAACTGGTAATCCAAATGAATCTTTATTATTACCTAATGTCACTCTACTATTAGGGTTGGGTACTTGTTCTCCAAATGCATATAGCCTGAATGCTAGAGGTGCGTTGTCATGAATAATAGACTCTCCAAGTACCGAGTCTGCCACACCGTCAATAATTAAATCTAGGTCTTTTGCAATATTGGCTACTTGATCAACTAAATTATCAGGCCATTCAAATTTTTTTGCAGAACTTACAAAATCTTTTACAGAATGCATTCCTTCTGTAAAACCGTACCCCCGTTGACTCTGAAGTTCAAAATACAAATTAGGTAACCGCATTTTTTTTAAATATTCTGGATCAAAAGCTAATGTTGACTGAATATCAATACCCTCTGATTTAATATAATCTGCATATATTCGGTAATCAGCATTTATATCTGATATTACCATCAACCCTCCAGAATATAAAAGGTGCTCCATAAAATATCGGCCAACCTGATCATAATCATTTCCAAGACCCTTTTCTTTGACTTGGTTCGAAAGCAAAAGAAGCCTAGGGTTCTCAATACCTCCACAGGCTACTATATATGAACGAGCTTTAACTGATAAGCTATTTCCTGAAAGTGTTCCTACATCTACCCCTGTTACACTACTAGCATCTTCATTTGTCTCCAGCTTTAATACATGCGCATTTAGTAACGTTGTTATTGTTTTACTATCTTTAATTTCTTGGCGGTAAGCTTTGCCAAAACGTAACGGGTGTGTTCGTGTAAGAATTGATTTAATGGGCCCATCACCAAAGGGAAACAAAGGAAGTCCTTTACTTTCAGAAAAGGCCTTAATATCATAATTATAAGACCCAAGGCCAATAATATTATGAGCTCGCTCATAATAGCTTTTTAATTGTTTGAAACTAAAAGGCCATCCACTATGGGGTATCCATGGACGATCTTCAAAATCGTCTTCCCTAAGAGGTAAACAACGCCCACCCCAATGATTTGTAGAGCCACCAAAATAACGTAACCTAGATACATCAAGATCAAAATATTGCCTAGCACTAATTTCTCCTTTTGCAAGATCCTGCACTTCAGTATTAGACTCTAGCCCACCACTCTCAAGCATAATTATTTTTAAATGAGAATTTCCTAAAGTTTTTGCAATTGTAATTCCCGCAGCACCACTTCCTATAATGCAAATATCAGCATCAAATTTTGTATTATTTTGTAATTCACGTGTATCGATGATCAAAACAAAACTCCTTTATAATAATTAGTCAGCAAATATTTAAAAAATTAGAACACACTTTTTTAAATATTAAAACTATTAATAATAACTCTGCCTTACAAATTAGATTAGAATACTAAGACATAATATGGCATAAAAAACATTCATGATTACGTATAAGTCTCAGCCAATACTTAATCTACAAAAAACTTGCTTTTGGCCCTATCCAGCAAGGGAGGACTAAGAGAAAGGCCGTGTACCCTCTGAATTTAGCTGAAACTCATGGGTATCAGGAAAATATTAATTAATCTGAAATCATTTGCTTTAAAAGTTCATTTAATATGAAATTAACTAAAGAGTACTACGATATAGTTATCATAGGCGCTGGCTTTTATGGTTGTTCAATTGCTATTGAGTTACGTAAACAAGGTAAGTCAGTTGCTTTACTCGAAAAAGAACCAGATATTATGCAACGTGCTTCATATGCAAACCAAGCACGTATTCACCAAGGTTATCATTACCCTAGAAGTATATTAACCGCACTTCGCTCTAGAACTAATTTTGATAAATTTATTAATGAATTCAGTGCTTGTGTATATTCTGACTTTGATAAATATTATGCCATTGGAAAGATATCATCAAAAGTCAATGCTGAGCAATTTAGACTGTTTTGTAATCGTATCGGAGCTCCAATACAAAAAGCACCAAAAAATATTCACAGTTTATTTAATCCCGACCTAATAGAGAATGTTTTTAAAGTTCGTGAGTATGCTTTTGATTCAGTAAAACTTAAAAAAATTATGCTTGATTTACTGGATCAGGAAAAAGTAGATATAGAATTAGGTTGTCATGTTAAAAACATTAGCCAATTGGATAAATTATTAAGGGTTAACTTTTCTAATGAGAGTGAGGGATACAGTTTAGATACAAAATATATTTTAAATTGTACCTACTCAGGAATTAACCAAATCAATGAGTCTTCAAATTTACAAATGGTTCCATTAAAGCATGAGCTAACTGAAATGGCATTAGTTGAAATGCCCAAAGAGTTAGTAAATACAGGATTTACAATTATGGATGGCCCTTTTTTTTCTATTATGCCCTTTCCTGCGAGAAGCCTTCATTCATTAAGCCATGTTCGTTACACCCCTCACTGTTATTGGCAAGACGATGCTGAGAAAGCATTTATAGACACCACTAACTATATTAAGGGAAATAATTATGTGAATATTCCTAAAATAAACAGTTCTTATATTCACATGCTTAAAGATGCAGAACGCTACATGCCTGTTTTGAAAGATTGTAAATATGCTGATTCAATTTGGGAAATTAAGACTATTTTACCGCAAAGTGAAGTAGATGACAGTAGGCCAATACTTTTTAAGCGTGATAAGAATATACCTAATATTGTGTCTATTATGGGTGGAAAAATTGATAATATTTTTGATATTAGAGATAAGTTACATTTGTTATTGAATACCGAGTGGAGTTAGTAATGAAAATAGATAAATTTATATCAGTTATAGCACCTTTATATAACTCAGAGAAAATCATCACTCAATATATTGAAGAAACTATATCTATACTTAAAGATAAGTATACAAATTATGAGTTAGTGTTAGTTGATGATGGTTCCCAAGATAATACTGTTGAACTTGTTGGGACATTACTAGGCCAGTATGAAGGCATTCGATTAGTAAGACTGTCTAGAGAATTCGGTGAAGAAATTGCAATTACTGCTGGATTAGAGACGGTTATTGGTGACTTTACAGTTGTTATGATTCCCTATATAGACCCACCAAGTAAAATACCAGAATTTGTTCAAAACTGTATTGATGGGTCCGATGTGGTTTTTGGTGTTCGTAGGTCTCGTAAGCACGAAGGTTGGTTTACTAGAAAAGCAACAGGTTTATTTTATTGGTATTGTCATAAAATACTAAAACTGGATTTAACTAAAAATGCAACACAATTTTGCTGTATGAGCCGGCAAGTTGTTAATGCCATAATACAAATAAAGGACATTTATCGTTATTTACGTTTATTTAGTTCTTATGTTGGGTATATTCGTACACCTATTATATACGACCCTAAAAAACCAAAAAAAAATACACGTACACGTAGTTTTTCTGAGTCAGTCAGTCAAGCTTTAACAATTATTATGGAGAACTCTGCGCACCCTCTCCGGTTTGTAAGTTGGATGGGGATGTTTGCGGCAATTAGTAATTTAATTTACGCAGGCTATATCGTTGCTGTTTATCTGTTAAAAGAGAATGTAATAGAAGGCTGGACCACCCTTTCTTTGCAAAATGCAGGTCAATTTTTTCTCATCACAGTAATCTTAACGGCTTTATGCGAATATACGGGGAGAATATTAAGCCGATTACAAAACCGACCTTTATATTATCTTATGAATGAACAAAATAGTAGTATTTTACTCATTGATAGAAATAGGCACAATATTGTAGAAGAATCAGAATCTATAGATTTATAATTAACATAAGGTTAAATAGTTATGACACAAGCATTGATTGGGTATACGGGGTTTGTTGGCGGTAATCTGCTAGAGCAACAAACTTTTGATGATTGCTACAATTCGAGCAACATCGAACAAATAAAAGGTAAAAGTTATAACCGTATTACCTGTGCTGGAGTACCTGCACAGAAATGGATAGCTAATCGTGAACCTATTCAAGACCGTAAGAATATTCAAAGCCTGATTCAGAATCTTAAATCCGTTAAAACTGAAAAGTTTGTCCTTATTTCAACTGTCGATGTATACCCTAACCCCATCGATGTTGATGAAATGTCAGAAATTCAACTTGAAAACTGTCATCCTTATGGAAAGCATAGACTTGAATTAGAACAATTTGTTAGTGATCACTTTGATTCTATAATCATACGTTTACCTGCTCTATTTGGCATGGGTTTAAAAAAAAATATAATTTATGATTTTCTCAATAACAATAATATTGAACAAATTAACCCCAAAGGCATATTTCAGTTTTATTGTTTGGATCACTTAAGTAGAGATATTGAAACTGCGCTAGAAAATGACCTAAAATTAATTAATATCAGTTCAGAGCCTACATCTGTTATTGAAATAGCTCAACTTTGTCTTGGTCATCCATTTAACAATGAAATGGATGCAGCAGGAATAAAGTATGATTATAAAAGTTGTTATGCTGATCTTTTTGGAGGTAATAATGGTTATTTATATAGCAAAGATCAAGTTTTATCAGACTTAAAATCATATATTAACAAAGAAAAATTTACCACAGGTTAATTTAATAAATTAAGGTGGCATTTGTAGAGCGGACTTTAGTCCGCCATAAAGGCAGTATTTATAAATTATTGAAAGATAGAAACATCTCCGTCTCTACACGTTTCTAACGTCTAGAACTCGTAAGGTAATGCCTGATCAAGCAATAGACTAAAGTTAAAGCATAAGGTTTCAAAAGTCTATTCATATAGAAGCTAGAATCTCCCGCATCCCTCTGAGTCCAGTCAGTAGGAACAACGGCATACTTCCAGCCTTCTAAGGTTGCTGATACTGCAAGCTCAATTGTAATATTAAATTGCCCGGTTACTAAAGGCTGCATCGCATCAATAACATGTCTACGATAACACTTAAACCCATTAGTAAAATCCTTGTATTCACTTCTTAATATTAAAGATAAGAAATGATTGGCAATACGGTTTATAAGTAACTTAAACTTTGGATAGTTCGTAACTTTGGTTCCTGGTAAAAACCGACTACCAAAGGCACAATCATACCCTTCTTGTATTTTAGAGAAATAAGCTGCAATATCTTTTGGAGCATCGGAACCATCAGATGTCACAATTACAACGGCTCCTCCCTCGTAAACTTCTAACCCTTTGCGAATAGCATAACCATAACCATGTTCACCTTCGTTATTAACGTGACGAACAACTTCATGACTTAATTCTACTTTCTTTAATATATTTTCTGTGTTGTCACTACTTCCGTCATTAACCACAATTATTTCATAATGAAAATCACAAGCATCAAGATACGAAGTTAACTCTAGCAATGTTTGCTCTATAACGTCTTCTTCATTGTAAGCAGGCATTACAATCGAAAACAAATCAACTGGTTTATTACCATTGAACTCTGTCATTTTATTATCTCTTTTCCATTATTAATGGCTATGTCACCGTTAAGTGTTGAAAAATGGAATTCAACAAGATGAACTCGTTCTTAAAGCCCTCTCCTGATGGAGAGGGAGGGGTCGACTGCATGGAAGCAGGAGGTAGAGCAATACAGGAGCAATTGCCGAGAGGAGAAATTTAAACAATTCTCTTCTTCAATATTCTCTTATTAATTAAAACACAATGAATTTCATATACTTTATTTTCTCCTCTCCCGAACCATCTCCATCAGGGGCATAGCTATCTACACAAGTATTTTCTTTTTCTCCATAAAGGAAAAAGAACAAAGATAAGAGGTTGATTTTATTCTCCTCACCCCAGCCCTCTCCAGCAGGCGAGGGAGCAAGAGACGGCCTCAACCTATTGTTATTTATAAATAATAAAGTTGTGTAGATACCTATGCCTTCAGGAGAGGGCTTAAGAGCAAAGTAATTCAAAACCCCATACTATTTTTAATGGTACCAGTCTAAAACCTGCAGTACAGCATCTTGAACACTCTTTAATGGATTGTCTGAGCGACGCATTTCAATGGATAACCACCCATCATATTTAATGTCTTTTAATGCTCTGCCAATAGTAGAATGATCAAGTGTAGGGGCTGAAAAATCACCTAAATTTGGCTCGGTCACATGAAAATGAGTTATCTTATCAGCACACTTTTCAATAGCTTCAACAACATCGTCACCTTCAAGAGATATACATGCAGTATCTAAGTGAACACAAACAGCAGGGTGAGACACTGTATTTACCATTTCTAAAATCTCATACCAGTGTGTCATGAAATTACAGTTATAAATAGCTGGGTTTGGCTCCAAACATAACTTTACCCCCCATTTTTCACAAACATCACCTGCCTGGCGGAAAAACTCACTCCCTTCAATAAAAGCTTGCTCAGTCGAAAGCTGACCTAAATCACGATTTCTAGGTGACCCAAAAACCAAGACTTCAGCTCCAAATCCTTTTGCTAAGGAAGCAACTTTATCAAAATGTTGAAGCATTTCTGATTGGGAGTCTATATTTCCAAAAACTTGAAAATCAGGTTTATCAAATAAAATAGCTTGTAAGGCTGGTATTTGAAACCCTTTACTTTCATACTCCTTTTGAATTTTTATAGCCTTATCAATACTAGCACCCTGCCAAGCAGGCCAAATTTTTGTCGGTGCCATTTCAATACCAGAAACACCATTAGCATGTAACCATTCAAATATTTCTGGCTCTTCTTCTATATTCCATGCAATATTTGAAACTGACAACTTCATAAAACCTCCTTATACAGACTACACAGGTTAATTTATAAATACCTTATAAAAAATAACTTTATACTTTAAGCTTAGCTTTAAAAATATTTACTATCCTTTTAGCATTTCCTAACCAATAAAACCCTTTTTGACTTATTGTTTCTTTTGCACTCTCACCTAGTTGCTTTCTTAACACCTCAGACTCACACAGATTTATTAATTTTTCTTTAAAATCATCTGCGTCCGAAAATAGCAAAGCATCTTCATTTGCAGTAAGTATTTCTTTAATATTATCCATATCAGGCGCAAGTATTGCTTTACCTAGCGCCATATATTCAAAGAGTTTAAGTGGTGATGCATAACTCGTTACATCTGGCTGTAATGCTAAATCAAAAACTGATTGATATTGAGGCATTTTCTCTCTACTGACAATCCCTGTAATGGTCATCCTACCAGCAATACCAAGCTGTTGAGCATACTTTTCAAGAAATTCTCTACCAGGCCCGTCACCTACTAAAAACAAATGCCAATTCTGTTTAGGGTGTGATGCAATAGCATCCAGCACTCTATCGAGTCTATGCCATTCTCTAACAAAACCAACAAAACCTAATATTAATTTTTTTTCTAAATTATATTGCTGAATTATTTCTTTTGATACAACTGGAGGCCAAGGAAAATGTGTTGTATTAATTCCATTATGAATAACAGTCATTTTATCGTGACTTATACCCTCTTTAGCAATTATGTCAGCGAGTACTTTAGTGACTGGCAAAAGGTGGTCTGCATTTTTCCAAACATACTTCTCTGTCCATTGAGCAAGTATGTCGATACTTATACCATTATTTTTTTTTCGCTCTTCATAAAGCGGTGAATTAATTTCGAGAATAAAAGGTAGTTTATAAAGTTTTTTAGCCCATATTCCAGAAGGTAAATAAAGGTTATACCGTTCATAAATACAATCAGGTTTATGCTGTTTAATGGCCGATCTTAACTTTAAAAAATCATAAAAGCTATAACAAAACTCAAGAATTTCATGTATAAATCCAGGAAGGTTATCACGTAATCCTTGAACTGTATTTGCGCTTTTTCCAAACTCTTTTTGATTGATGGAGTTAGGCTCGACCATAATTATTTCATGCCCTAACTCCTTTAAAACATGCACTATTTCTGCAATATGTACATATTGCCCATCTTTTGATGCAATACGGTGGTGGTATAAAATTTTAATGCGAAACCCCATCTTTATTCGAGAACACTTTAATAAAATTTAAGCTACTATTTTAAACAACTTTAGCAACCCTTGCGTAGTACTATCCCAAGAAAACTGTTCTGCATACTTCCTTGTGTTTGTTCTCAATGGATAATGCTCAAATAAATTATCAACACCTTGTGCAATGGATTCTGAGGTTCTTTTCACTAATACCCCTGCATCTGAGCTTTGAACGACTTCAGGTGTTCCCCAAATATCTGTAGCAACTACAGGCGTACCACATGCCATAGATTCTAAAAGTACATTAGCCCACCCTTCTCGACTAGATGCTAAAATCATTGCATCAGCAGCATTATATATTTCAGTTAAATCTTGTTGTTTCTTCTCACCTAAAAAACTCACTTGCTCTGTAAGACATAAGGTTTCAACTAAGGTTTTTAAATACTTTTCTTCTTCCCCATCACCAACAATAAGCAATTGATAATCAGGTAATAATTGCATAGCTTCAATAACAAGATGATGCCCTTTACGCTCAATTAAATGCCCTACACTGACTAGCGTTTTTTTGGATAACTGAAATTTTTCTCTACATTGTTGCTTATCAAGTAATCTAAACAGTTCTAAATCCACCCCATTTCGATAAACATATATTTTTTTCTCTTCAGCCCCCATCTCTACCATGGAGTCTTTTAATGCTTTACAGACAGTAACACTCGCTTGTGCTTTATTTGCTGCCCATAGTATCATTTTCCTAGGTAATCTATACTCAGGAATTAAATTAATATCTGTTCCTCTTGCACTAATAATAAAAGGAATTTTTAGCCATTTATTGGCAAGTGCCACCGCTACCCCATCAGGGTAAAAATAATGTGCATCTATTAAATCAATTTTTTGCTGTTTCTGTAGCGTTTTAACTTGCCAGTATAACGATAGTGC
>ENA-OSET01001574-OSET01001574.1-sediment-metagenome-genome-assembly--contig:-NODE-1574-length-23506-cov-151.320543_pt1 | contig 23506 bp, 20 predicted proteins | sample MGYA00237882_ERZ534229 | MGnify/ENA primary metagenome ERZ534229 (study PRJEB26408, sample SAMN06266212) | sediment metagenome | isolation source: Hudson Canyon methane seep mesocosm | place... | reverse complement strand
TTTTTCCCGCCTAAAACGGAGGCGGGTGCGGCGAACTTAGTGACGGTTCAGGCGCAATTGGAACGGATTAATCCGGATTTCTTCTCGGTGACTTTTGGCGCCGGTGGCTCGACCCGTGATAAAACAATGGAAGCGGTTGTTGCTATTCAGCGATCAGGCCGTCAGGCGGCGCCGCATTTGTCTTGTGTGGCGTCAACAAAAGAGAGTATTCGTCAGGTTTTACACCGTTACCAAGAGCAAGGTATTGCTAAGGTTGTAGCGCTACGTGGGGACATGCCTTCTGGCACGTTGTCGGCAGGTGAATTTCGTTATGCCAATGAATTGGTTGAATTTATCCGGGCTGAGACCGGAGATCATTTTGAGATTCATGTCGCCGCTTACCCAGAAGTTCATCCGCAGGCTGATAACGGGCAAGATGATTTAATTAACTTTAAGCGTAAGGTTGATGCCGGGGCAAATGCCGCCATCACGCAATATTTTTATACCGCGGAAGCCTATTTTGCTTTTATAGACGCTTGTGAAAAACAAGGTATTGATCTGCCCATTATTCCAGGGATTATGCCGATTAATAACTACACGCAGTTGTCGCGATTTTCTGAAATGTGTGGTGCTGAAATCCCGCGTTGGTTACGCAAACGCTTAGAAGCTTTTGGCGATGATCGGGAATCCATTCAAGCGTTAGGCATTGAGGTGGTGAGTGAACTCTGTCAGCGACTATTGGATCATGGCGCGCCCGGGTTGCATTTTTACACCATGAACCAATCAGCACCCACGCTGCGTATTTTTGATAATTTACAGAGCGATTAATTAGCTTGCTCGGAAACTTTAACGTTGACGAATTCTTTAAGTGGTTAGTGACTTTTTAAGTTAAAGATTTGTTGTTCTTTATTTTCTTTGTAGGTTGTCATGCGTATCTCACGAATTCATGTTACTTCTCCCCTCGTTTTACACGAAAAATTTCGTTTAGTAGAAGAGGCAGCACACTATGTGCGTTCTGTTTTGCGATTAAAAATTGGCGCCCAGATTTACCTGTTCAATGATGATGGTGTTGAATGTAAGGGTGAGCTTATAGAGGTTAGTCGCAAAGCTGTTGTTGCCAAGATAAATGAGGCGATCCAAAGAAACACAGAATCTAGGCTATGGGTTAATTATGGTTTGGCCATTTCGCGTTCAGACCATATGGATTTTGCCATTCAAAAAGCAGTTGAATTAGGCGTGAGTGAAATAACGCCATTGCTAACAGCACGCAGTGTCGTTCGACTGAAGCCTGAAAATAGGGATAAAAAGAGTGCGCATTGGCAGCGGATTGCACAGCATGCCGCCGAACAAAGCGGCCGCCAATTTGTGCCTAAAATTCATCAGCCCGTTGAATTGGGGGTCTGGGTTAACCGGTTAGAGGGGTTTAAAATTTTGTTAGACCCTACAGCGAAGCAAGCTTTAGGGAGCTTATCACCAGGAGCACAGAAGATTGTTGTCATGTCGGGTCCAGAGGGTGGTTTTACTCAGGATGAGATTGACTCGGCCTTAGCAATGGGTTTTGTCGCGGTTCGTTTGGGGCCTCGAGTATTGCGGACTGAAACAGCCGCGTTAGCGGTGTTAACGTCAGTGCAGTTACTTTGGGGTGATTTGGATGACTAATCTCTAAAGTTGTCGAATTGTAGGGGCATGTCTAGTTTCTTTTCTTTAAGTAGTTGAATGACTTGTTGTAGGTCATCTCTTTTTTTCCCCGTAACACGAACTTTTTCTCCTTGGATGGCGGCCTGAACTTTAAGTTTTTTGTCTTTAATTAATTTAACAATTTTCCGTGCTAGGGGTGTATCAAGGCCTTGCTTAAGGGTTATTTCCTGATGGGCAGTTTTTCCGGTTAGTTGTACCTCTGCTGTTTCCAAACAGGCCGTATCAATGCCTCGCTTTGTGAGTTTCATTTGAATAATATCGAGCATTTGTTGAAGTTGGAAGTCATTTTCAGCAAACGATTTGATGATGTTGTCATTAAATTCAAATTTAGCCCCTGAGCCTTTAAAATCAAATCGCGTGGTCACTTCACGGTTGGCTTGGTCAACGGCATTATTTGCTTCGTGGCGGTCAAATTCGGAAACAATGTCAAAAGAAGGCATGGATTAAGTCTTATCAAAATGAGCGTAAACTGTCACTATAGGGTAGTTATTGAGTAGATTCAAATTAACGGAAAAGAAATAAATTTATGGAGCCATGCTTGCAAGCTAGATTATTGGGACGGGGGTTGGTGTTGGCGTTTTGTGTGTTCTTGACAGGTTGCTCATCAATCGTTAAAGAATCTGGTTCGCTCAGTAGTTCTGAATTTAAAATAAACTCGGTCGCTAAAACGGATATTAACCTAGTGACAGAAACGCATCAAACAATTGTTTTCCAAGCATTAAGAGAGTTGGCTTTTAAATTATATAAGCGTAATCCTAATGAATGGCGTAAAAGTGGATACCGGGATGTGGAAGCAGCCGTTGCTGAATTAGTTCGATTTCCTTTTATGGCGGTTAACGGTCGGCGTAGTATAGATTGTATTCGTTTGAGCTTTGATGAGGGCTTTAAAGGGGATAGAGTACAGGCGTTTATTGTGGGTCTGCAAACGATGATTTTTGAGGCGTATGAAAGCCAGAGGGAATTTTATATCATTGATTTTTTAGATGCGCAGAGGCTTTACAATAGTGCGCGTAATGTTGAAGTAGCCTCTTGGTTGATTCGTACCAAACGATCGCGTTCTGGAGACGTTTTTTTAGTCAGTTCGGGGGGTGCTGGAGCCGTTAACTTAAGCTTTGAGCGCTTGTTTGGGAAGATAATTAACGCACAAGATATGATTGCTCAGATTATGGCCAATAGGCAGCACCGAGTGATTAAGTCGACATTACAATCTATGGTGACAGCATTTATTCCAATCTAGCATGTGTTTGGTAGTAATCGGTGATCGCCTGGGTTCGTGATTGTTGTATGGCGGCACCAATTTGAGGACCTTTTAATGATCCGGATGTTAATGATTCGGTATTGATAGCGAGGGCCGCTTGTTGTGCATTTTGAATAAATCTGGCTTGCGGATAGGGTTTTTTTTCAAGGCCGGTGCGGCCTTTAGCGTCGGCCTCACAAGCGAGCAAAAAATAGATCAAGGTATTGTTCTTTTTAAAGGCGCCGATATTGAATAGCATCTCTGCTAAAGCTTCGGGTTGAAGGTGTATCGCTTTATGCGACGTTGTGTGGTGGGCCATGACGTGTTGGGCGAGTGTTTTATAAGATTTCGGTACTCGTAGCCGTTGGCAGAGTTGTTCTAAGATAGGTAGCCCGTATGATTCATGACCTCTATGGCCAGGCCATTTATGGGCCGGGGTCTTAGCTTTTCCTAGATCGTGGACTAAAGCAGCAAAGCGGGTAGCAGGGTCTTGGGTTAAGTGAGCGGCTTGATCAACAGTCAATAAGGCATGAATGCCGGTATCTATTTCTGGGTGGTATTTTGCAGGTTGCGGCACACCAAATAGGTCATTAATTTCCGGAAAGATAATGGCTAATGCGCCACAACTTTTGAGTGTTTTAAAGAAATAAGAGGGTTGGTCTTCGGTTAAGGCTTTGTGCGTTTCGGTCCAGACCCGTTCGGCGACAAGATGGCTAACCTCGCCTTGTTGGACCATTTGTTGCATTAATTGTTGTGTTTCATCGGCTATTTGGAAGCCCAAATGTGCATAACGCGCGGCGAAACGGGCAATGCGTAAAAGCCTAACAGGATCTTCATTGAAAGCAGGGGAAACATGCCGAAGGATTCGGTTCTTAAGATCCTTTTGGCCGCCATAGGGGTCGATTAATTGACCCGATGATGAGAGTGCAATGGCATTGATTGTCAGGTCGCGGCGAATCAGATCTTGTTCTAGTGTCACGTCAGGTGCGGTGTGGAAGTTAAAGCCAGTGTAACCGGGCGCTATTTTTCGCTCGGTTCTTGCTAAAGCGTATTCTTCTCGTGTTTTGGGGTGTAAGAAAACGGGAAAATCTTTACCGACGGGAATGAATTTTTGGGCGATCATCGATTCAGGAGACTCTCCGATAACGACCCAGTCTTTTTCAGTAAAAGGATAATTTAACAGTTTATCGCGGACAGCGCCGCCAACGAGGTAAGTTTTCAAGATCGGTTAGGTCCTTTTTTCTATAGCAATCATTTTATGTTAATTCGCTGTTTTCAGGTAGAAGAATGTATAAAATGATATCAGTAGAGGAGGTAGGTGTATTTTGGTTGAGATGATTTTTTATTGTCTAGTGCTGGGTGTGTTTGCAGGACTGTTGGCGGGTCTCTTTGGTATTGGAGGCGGCGTTGTTATTGTGCCTAGTTTATTAGCTTTGTTTGCGTGGCAAGGGTTTCCAGCTGATAGCGTAATGGTCATAGCCATCGCTACATCATTAGCGACGGTTGTGTTGACATCAATAGCTTCAATGCAGGCGCATAGGCGGATGGGAACAATTGAATGGCCGCTGGTGCGCCAGATGGCTCCCATGATTTTTATTGGCGCTATTATAGGCTCGTGGATTGCCCATCAAGTTCCGGGTCGATTACTAGAAGGTTATTTCGCGCTTTTTCTGATTTATGTGGGTTTTAAGATGTTAACTACATCATTGGGTAAAAGGCGCAGTGAAGGGGCGATGCGTATTCCTTATGGTGTTGGAGGTTGTGTTATAGGCTTGTTTTCTTCGGCTTTAGGAATTGGCGGTGGCACGCTTACGGTGCCCTATTTAGTTCATATGCAGCGGCCTATGCAGGTTGCTGTGGGGGTTTCAAGTGCTTGTGGCCTACCTATTGCCGTGGCATCCTCCATAAGTTATATCGTTTTAGGCTGGAATGTAACGGCATCGGCGCCGGGTTTTTATGGCTATATTTATGTACCAGCCTTTGTGGGCATCATTTCAACCAGTATGTTTTTTGCCCCTATCGGTGCCAAAATGGCAGTGCGGCTTCCTGTTGAAAAGTTACAGCGGTTGTTTGCTATTTTATTGTTGTTGGTCGCTTGTGGGCTACTGCTATAACGACTGAGAGCCTATGCATTGATTGAGCTTGTGAAAAGGCCTTGTGGATACAGTGCGGGTTAATAATAGGATATTTGCTAGGATTTTTTTTTAATGCAGAGTAGAGTATGTTTGATCCCTTGGTCGAGGCTATGAGGCCCCCGGTTACAAGTTTTTTTGAGCTTTCTTTCAGGTGGTCGTTTAGGGGTATAAGGCGATCTAGAGTTCTTTTTAGGAGTGTTGTATGGAAATAAAGTTGTTAGCAGCCGTTCAGTTGGTTGAGAAAACCATGTCTTGCGTTATTTTAAAGTTTTGGGCATGGATAATTATTGCTTTTTGTTTTGTGGCGGCAACGCTTATTGGAGCGGGGATTGGGCTTACGACAAATGCTTTTGAATTACATTCAACACTGCCGGCTCAATTTGGAGCGGTCATTGGTTTTTGTGTATGTGGTTTTTTGGCCTTTAAAGTCCGCGGGGCGACCATGTTACCCCGGCGTACAGGCCATGTTCGTGTCTTAGTTGATCAATTAGATGAGACAGTCGTTTTGTCAGGTAAGGAGCAAGTTGCACGCTATAAAGATACGGTGGAAAGTTATTTTGGCGATGCGGTTAAATTGGCACAGGTTGAGCGTAAAATAAGACAAGGACTTACCTTGATTTATTTTGATCGATGTCATGCAGAACGGTTTAGCTTGGGTAATCGCTATTTAAAAGCTTTGGTTAATAGTGGCATTAATTTCTTAACCGCTTTGCAGGCTGAAGTTATTTTGGCTTATGTCATTAAAACAGCACCCCAAGAACCTGTAGAGTTAGGGGCTAAAAAAGGCGTGTTGTTATTTGCTCAGGAGGCCAGTGCTTTTTCCAGACCGCTTTGGATAGTGAATGCGGTTATGTATGTGAGTTTAATTTTTATCTATATTGTTTTACTTTATCCTTGGGCGTGGGTTGACGGTATCGTTCCTTTTGAAATGGGTCTTTGGGTGAATGTTTTTGCGCTGATTTTTGCATGGGTACTAAAAGCGGCTTTTTTGGAATCTGTGATGGTTGGGGCCTTAATTCCAGTCTTCTTGGCGCGCATTAGTGGGCAAGAAATAAAACCAGAAAGCATTGAGTCTTTTAGTCAAATAGAGGCACTGTTTGGCGCTGAAAAATAGTTTTTGTGTAATAGGATTAAAAAAAATCGTTTTGCCGTTGTATAATAGTTAGTTATTTTTTAAATTTTGGTTGGTGTATGCGGATAATTCAGGAAGCTCTTACTTTTGATGATGTTTTGTTAGTCCCTGCGCATTCGACGGTGTTACCGAAGGATGTGGATTTGTCAACGCAACTGACGCGTGAAATTAGTCTTAATATTCCATTGGTATCAGCGGCAATGGATTCTGTAACAGAATCACGATTAGCGATAAATATTGCCCAAGAAGGTGGCATAGGTATTCTTCATAAGAATATGAGTATTGAGCAACAAGCTTACGAAGTAGGGTGCGTAAAAAAGTTTGAGAGCGGCGTTATTAGAGAGCCGATTACGGTTTCACCGTCTATGACAATTAAGGATGTCATGGCTTTAACGCAGCAACATAATATTTCTGGGGTTCCTGTTGTTGATGGCGATGATTTACTGGGTATCGTGACGAGTCGTGATCTTCGTTTTGAGACACGACTTGATGAGTCGGTCACAAAGGTAATGACGCCTAAAGACAGATTAATTACCGTGAGCGAGGAGGCTGATCAAAAAGAAGCCATTGCCTTGTTACATGAGCACCGTATTGAGAAGGTCTTGGTTGTTAATAAGGATTTTCATCTGCGCGGTTTAATTACGGTTAAAGATATTCAAAAAGCAAAAGACTATCCGCAGGCCAGTAAGGATGGTTTTGAGCGCTTGCGCGTCGGTGCAGCAGTAGGTACCGGAGCCGATACGGAAGGGCGCGTTTCAGCATTAGTTCAGGCGGGTGTCGACGTGGTGGTGGTTGATACGGCGCACGGGCATTCTAGCGGCGTGCTACAGCGAATTAGGCTCATTAAAGAGATGTACCCTGATCTTCAGGTTATTGGCGGCAATATTGCGACAGCCGAGGCAGCGAAGGCATTGGTTGAAGCCGGTGCCGATGGCGTAAAAGTAGGGATTGGCCCCGGGTCCATTTGTACCACCCGTATTGTCGCCGGCGTGGGTGTGCCACAAATTACAGCCATTAATAATGTTTCCGAAGCCTTGCGAGGAACCGGTGTGCCTTTTATTGCAGACGGGGGTATTCGTTATTCAGGAGATGTTGCTAAAGCATTGGCAGCGGGAGCCCATGCGGTCATGTTAGGTGGTTTATTTGCCGGAACAGAAGAAGCGCCGGGTGATGTGGAGTTATTTCAGGGCCGCTCATATAAGACCTATCGTGGAATGGGGTCATTGGGTGCAATGGCGCAGAAGCAAGGGTCGAGTGATCGTTATTTTCAAGAAGAAGCGGATACGGTTGAGAAACTTGTACCTGAAGGCATAGAAGGGCGTGTGCCCTACAAGGGTGGACTTAATGCCATTATTTATCAGTTGATTGGGGGTATTCGTGCTTCTATGGGCTATACCGGGTGTGAGTCGATCAAGGCTTTACACAATAATGCTGAGTTTGTCAGAGTGACTAATGCGGGCATGCGTGAAAGTCATGTTCATGATGTCACTATTACCAAAGAAGCGCCTAATTATCGATTAGATTGATTTTCTTGTAACGGTATTGATGTTACATTTTCCCTTTTAATTCAATTGCTAAAGAAAAAACACCGTGAGTAACGAACAAACAGCAGCTATTTATTCTCATAAAATCTTAATTCTAGATTTTGGTTCTCAATATACCCAGTTAATTGCCCGAAGGATTAGGGAGATTGGCGTTTATTGTGAAATTTTTTCTTGTGCATGTAGTGATCAGGAAGTGATCGATTTTGCACCGAACGGTATTATTTTATCGGGTGGACCAGAAACAGTTACCAACCAGGACACGCCAAGAGCTCCCGAGGGCGTTTTTACCTTAGGCGTTCCGGTGTTAGGCATTTGTTATGGCATGCAAACAATGACGGAGCAATTAGGTGGGCGAGTAGCGGCATCTGACCATCGTGAATTTGGTTATGCGCAAGTTCGTGCCAGAGGGCATTCTAAGTTATTGGCGGATATTGAAGATTCATCTTCGGCAGAAGGGTATGGCTTATTAGATGTTTGGATGAGTCACGGTGACAGGGTCGAGCGATTACCTGAAGGTTTTAATTTAATTGCCAGTACCGAGAGTGCGCCTATTGCCGGTATTGCGGATGAAAGTCGACAGTTTTTTGGCTTACAGTTTCATCCTGAAGTCACCCATACTAAACAAGGAGGGAATATTCTTTCTCGCTTTATAGTGGATATTTGTGGGTGTTCGGCACTTTGGAACTCAAGTAATATTATTGATGAGAGTGTTGTCAGTATTAAACAGTCCGTTGCCGGTGAGCAAGTGGTTCTAGGGCTGTCCGGTGGGGTTGATTCATCGGTTGTTGCGGCATTGTTACATAAGGCGATTGGCAAGCAATTAGTGTGTGTGTTTGTTGATACGGGGTTGCTACGGCTCAATGAAGGTGACCAAGTCATGGCTATGTTTGCGGAGCATATGGGTCTCTATGTTATTCGTGTTAATGCTGAACAGCGTTATCTTGATGCCTTGGAGGGCGTTGTTGATCCTGAAGCAAAACGAAAAATAATTGGCAATTTATTTGTTGAAATATTTGATGAGCAGGCTGCCTTATTAACGGATGCAAAATGGTTGGCGCAGGGAACTATTTACCCCGATGTGATTGAGTCGGCGGGTGCCAAAAGTGGCAAAGCACATTTGATTAAGTCGCATCATAATGTCGGTGGGTTACCGGAAAATATGACCTTAAAGTTGGTTGAGCCGTTAAGGGAATTATTTAAAGACGAAGTAAGACGGTTGGGTGCTGAATTGGGGTTGCCTGAGACGATGATTAATCGTCACCCCTTTCCTGGGCCCGGTTTGGGTGTAAGAATTTTAGGTGAGGTTAAAAAAGAATATGCTGACCTATTACGTTATGCCGATGCTATTTTTATAGAGGAGCTTTATCGTCATGATTTATACGATAAAGTGAGTCAAGCGTTTGCAGTTTTTTTACCGGTCAAGTCGGTCGGTGTTATGGGTGATGGGCGGCGTTATGATTTTGTGATTGCTCTTCGGGCCGTTGAAACGATAGATTTTATGACGGCGCGCTGGGCGCATTTACCGTATGATTTTTTAGATCTTGTTTCGAGGCGAATTATCAATGAAGTTGATGGTATTTCTAGAGTAACTTATGATATTTCAGGAAAACCACCAGCGACTATTGAGTGGGAATAATCACCATCCAATAAAATAGTTATAAATCAATAACTTGCATCAATTTCAATTCGGCAAACTAGCGGCAAACTAAAAAATAAGGCATTGATTTTGCTAGTTTCTTGAGATACAGTAGCAAACAAAGTTACAAACTTTGTGTGACTACTGCAAATCATAAGGAACATGGCGCGAAAAGCACGTAAATCTAAAGGCAATACTTCAAAGGATGTTCACGAAATACTGGGCGGTAAATGCTCTATATTTCGTGTCGCACAGTCAGGCGACGTCTGGCAGTTCAAGATGTGGATTACTGAAGAACAAAAGTATCTGCGTAAATCTCTTCGCACAAAAGACTTCGATACTGCTCTAATCAGAGGAGAAGAAAAATACTTACAAACTTACTCAGATGTCGCAACTGGCAGAAAGATATTTGGAATGTCTCTCGGTGAATTGGTTACAGAATTCATCAACTGGCGTGCGTCTGACGTGGATGCTGGAAATATAACGAAAGGGCGTCTCGTCACTATCAAATCTCAGTGTCGGCATGTACTAAAGTACAAATCAGAAAAACTCAAAATCAGCGAACTGGATAGAAACTCTTTCTTCGATTATGAAGTCTGGCGTAAGAAAACAGTCACAGGCACTCAGTCAGTCACTATCAGAAATGAGCAAGCAACAATAAATCAAATGATAGATTATGCGTATCGAAAAGGGTATGCACACTTTGCTAAATTCGATTTTCGTAAAATCACTATTAAGAAAGATAAAATCGGCAGACGGAGTGTTTTTACTGATAAAGAATATGAGTCTTTGTATCGATTCATGAGAAGTTATAGTTCAAAGAAGCAGTGTGCTGACGACGCTCTGCGGAATGAACGATTAATGATTCGTGATGCTGTTCTAATTGCATCTAACTCAATGCTACGTGTAGGTGAACTCTGGCAATTGAGATGGAGTGATATTGTCGGCATTAAAACTATATCTGACGAGCAAGAGGAAGCGGTTCATTTAGTGACAATAAATGTTCGTGCAGAGATTTGCAAAACGCGCTCAAGTAGAGAAGTCGTATGTCGCGGTGGTGAGTATGTTGAACGATTGAAGAAGAGGTCTAAGTACACAAGTGCGAATGACTATATCTTTGCTTCTTCTATCAGTGGAGCAAAACGCTTATCAAAACGAAAGTGGTATGCACACTGGCAAAACTTAATGGAAGGGATTGGTATTGAAGACTATGCAGAGCGTAAACTGACGTGGTATTCATTACGACATTTCGCAATAACTTGTAGAATTAGGAGTGGGGTCTCACATCTTGATATATCGCATCTTGCTGGTACAAGTGTGAGTAATATTGAAAGCGTCTACGGTCACTGGAATACTGAAATGAAAGAGACTGCGGCGATGAAGAACTTTGCTATAGATAAAAGCGGCATTATTGTTAAGTAGAGTCGTACGATTCTGGTGTGCAATAAATGCGTCTTCTTGCTAATAGATATATTAGGGAAATGGCGCATTTCTTGTAGTTTCATAATTCTCATGCGTTTTTGGTTGTGTGTGTAGATAGACTGTAGTTTATTTTTACAGATTCATTTAGATGGAGTGAGTTTTGGATATGAAAGAAATCGAAGTATTTAAAAAAATAATTCAATAAAATTTGGGTTATCATATAAATTTTATTGAATAAATACACAAGTTATTTGTATGATATTTTCCTTGGTGGTTTACCTTATATGCCATAACAGACCTGAATTAGCTAAAGAGTCAATACAATCAATTCTTAAACAAAAAGATAAAGATTTTAAATTTATAATTTCAGATAATTCTACAAATGATGACGTGGAATTAATGGTTAGGACTTACTTCTCAGGTATAACCTATGTTCGTCGAGGTAGTGACATATCATCTCTTGATCATTTTAATCTATGTCTTTCTGAAATAACGCAAGATTATTTTTGTTTGTTTCATGATGACGATCTAATGATGCCTGATTACACTTTAACAATTAAGAAATACATAAACCTATTTCCTGATGCTGTTGCGTTGGGGTGTAATTGTTTTCATGAAAACGAAGGTGTTTTAGAAAAAGAACCACCCTACTTATTTAAAAACTCATTTAAATTAATTAACTCTCCTCAAGTCTTACTCCGTGGATATTTTGGTCAATACCAGTCTGGAATTACTCCGTTTCCTGGGTATGTTTATAATAAAAATAAAATTGGTCACCTATTGTTTACATCCGAAGGGGGGAAATACCAAGATGTGATTTGGATTCTTAAGATTTCAAACTTAGGTACCATTGTATGGGTAAAAGATCCATTAATGACCTATAGGACTCATGGTGGAAATGATAGTCTCACAGATAGTGTAAGGGATAGGTTAAGTCTGATGGGTTTTTTAAAACAAAATCTTTCTTTTACAACACCCGAACTTATTATTGATTACAGGTTTTTTTTATATAAAAAAATCAGATGTACAGAGAAATTATTAAAAAATAGAAAACGATTAAAGAAATTAACATTTCAAGTTTGGAAGTTCCGAACTTATAGATTCTTTAGAATAAAATATTATTTTTTTGTTTTTAACAAATTAATTGGAATATTGTGAAAAGAATAAAGAAACATGGAATTCCTTCCAAAATATTAATTATTACATTACGTCATCTTGGTGACGTTCATTTAACAACCCCACTCATATCATCATTGAACCAAGCATATCCTGAATCCGAAATACATGTTTTGGTTTTTCATAATACTAAGTTTGTTCTCAAGAATAACCCTGATATAAATAAAATCATAACTATTTCAAATAAGCCTAATCGTATTGAATATAAAGAATTATTAAAAAATATTTTTCGTAAATATGACCTTGCCGTAACTTGTCAGACTGGAGATAGACCTTTTTTTATTTCTTTATTGTCATCACCTCAACGAGTTGGAGTAGTTCCAATTAAAGGGGATCAAGGGTGGTTAAAACGATATTTTTATCATGGGTGGTGTGAGTATGATAATAAGGATACACATACAGTCCTACAGATGTTGAAAATTATGGATGTTCTTAATAAAGAAAAAGTTTTCGATTCAACTCCTCCCACTTCAATGGATGGTGGTATTGACAAGAGATTACTAAATGATCCTTGTGGATATGCTGTTGTGCATTTATCACCTCGGTATAGATATAAACAATGGACACTAAAAGGATGGAAGGAAGTTGTTCTTCATTTGATTAAGAAAGGAGTCCAAGTTATTTTGACTGGTTCGAATTCTCCTGATGAAAAGAAATATGTAAATCAACTTTATGAATGTGTTCCTAAGGAGGTCGTAAATTTAGTGGGAAAAACAACGTTAGAGGAATTAAGTGACCTAATTAAAAACAGTCTTGTTTTTATTGGTCCTGATACAGGAGTAACTCATTTAGCATCCTCAACAGGTGTTCCCACTGTTTCTATTTTTGGTCCTACAAATCCTGTGAAATGGGCTCCTTGGCCATCAAAATATCAATCTAGTCACAACCCCTTTGTGAGAGTGGGTGATCAAAATGTTAATAATGTTTTTTTGATTCAAGGTAAAGGGGAGTGTGTTCCTTGTCATCAAGAAGGGTGTAGTCGTAATCAGGATAGTAGGAGTGATTGTCTTGATGATCTCCCTCCTGAAGAAGTAATTAGGGTTATTGATTTAATTATTGATAGTTATTAAATATATTTATGTGTAATATTTTTATGAAATCAAGGGATTTAAAAAATGTTAAAAAAATTAAAATTATTTAGGAAGGCTTTCTTAACGGATTTTCTGAAATTTCATTATTCCCAGTTTGGGGAGGATATTATTCTTCGTGAAATTTTAAAAAAAGAAATCCCCAATGGTTTTTATATGGATGTGGGGTGCTATCATCCAAAGAAATTTTCAAACACATATATGTTGTATAAGAAAGGGTGGAGTGGTATTAACATAGATATGGAAGAGGATAAAATTAGTCTCTTTAATATGGTAAGATCTCGTGATTTAAATGTGTTGTCTCCAATTTCAGACAAAGAGGAAGAGGTGACACTTTATAGATATAGTAAATATGGACTCGGGTCAACAATTGATAAAAAAATTGCCTCTGAAACCACGGATTCTATTTATGATAAGACGATTGTTAAAACAAAAACTCTTAACGAAGTAATAAATGAAAGTTCGTATAAAGATACCCAGATAGATGTTCTTTCAATTGATGTTGAAGGAATGGATTTTAGGGTTTTAAGGTCTCTGGATATAAAAAAATATAGTCCAAAAGTTATTATTATTGAAGACCACCACAAAAAAATTGAAGATATTCTGGAAACAGATACCTATAAGTTTTTAGTTCAGAATAATTATATACTTCGTAGTTGGTCGTTTTACTCTTTGATATTTGTTCTACCAGGGTCTGATATTCTTAAAGATAGGGAAAATAAATAATGTTTTTAAGAAAGACATAAGATAACTTGGGTTGTCTTTTTAGTTTGAAGAATAGAAGGTTTTTTCTGTTAAATTTAAGATATCGTTTTCCATTTTTATTTGAAGTTTTACCGATTGATTCTGATCTTAGAAAAAACATTTAAATAAGAAGTCATCGATCTAATTTTATGAATCATAGGTGGAATGATAAGTTGTTCAATCCATTACTCTCTTTGTTTATTAGATGGTTGGTCTAATAGGGTTTTCTTAGTAAGTTAAAATAATTGGAGTAAAAAAGAATCTTGATGTAGATTACAAATGATATGAAAATGAATATTTGTGATTTATCTCATCATCCTGAAAATCAAGAAATCTACTCATTATCTGATATAGAAGACTTGATGGACTCAATCCAAGACGTTGGACTTCTTCAACCTCTTGTCATCAATCAACACAATCAAGTTATCTCTGGAAACAGACGGTTCTTAGCTATTACCAAATTGGACTGGAAAGAAGTTGAAGTTGAACAAGTCGTCATCCCAGATGATGAGGTAGGTAAATATCTTGTTCATTACAATAAGTTCAGAAAGAAATCCTATCGTGAAATCCTTAATGAATATTCTGTTTTAACAGAACACTTCAAAAGTGATATCGGACGACCTAAAAAAGATGTTCCACAGAACATAGTTTCTGGAAGTTCTAGAGATATGATTTCAAATGAACTCAATATCAGTTCATCACAAATTGGAAAACTTCTCGTTATTCAAAAAGAAGACAACAATCTTATTGATTTAATAGATTCTGGAATCTTGACGGTTTCACAAGCCTACATTCAGGTGTCACGATTAAATAAAGAAAGGGAATCAAGATTAATTGAAGAACAAGAGTCATCAATCTCACCAAATGATTCTTTTATGTTCCACCAAAGTTGTTCATCCAAAATGATTGAGTTGGATGATTCTGAAGTTCAGTTATGTTTTACATCTCCTCCTTATTGGAATAAACGAAAATACTCTGAAGAAGAAGGGTGGATAGGTAATGAAAAGTCATCTGATCAATATGTTCAAAACTTGATTAATCATTTCCAAGATACCTATAGAGTTTTGAATGATCGTGGTTCTTTCTTTTTGAATATCGGAGATACTTTTGATGATGGAAATCTACAAAACATTCCCCATAGAGTTGTCATTGGATTACAAGAAAAAGGGTGGTTTTTAAGAAATACGATTATCTGGAATAAAACAAACCCCAAACCATCTTCATCAAAAACAAACCTGACTCCTTCATACGAATTCATCTTTCACCTTGTAAAATCTAAAGACTATTTCTATAGACAAGTATTGACCGAAATGAAGGATAAATCTAAATCTTCATTACCACCCAGACATAGAAACATGAGTCAAAATAGTGTTTCTAAAATATTCCCCTACATTCCAAGAAATGGAAAGAATATTGGTGATTATTGGGATGAGGGGATTGTTCAGACAGCTGTGGCTAATCAATTTAAATCAACAACGAAAACAGAACATCCTGCCCCATTTCCAGAACAGATAGTTATTCTTCCTTTGTTACAGACAACCAATCCAAATGATTTAGTGTTAGATACCTTTCATGGTTCGGGGACAACGGGAAAGGTATCGACTCAATATGGAAGACGATATGTTGGGTATGACCTGAAGACCTATTGATTGTTTATAGTGACTTAACATTAGATTCGATATCATTTTTAATATGGGTATTCTTTTTTGGGATACTTTAAGTATATTGTAATTGTAGATGGGGTTATTTGACTTTATTTAGTAGTGAGTCAAGATAGTCATTTATAGAGGTTCCTTTTTCAAGAGACTTGTTTTTTAGTAATATCATGTTTTTTTTCGAAACCCCATGACTTTCAGGGTATGCCCAAGAACAATTATTGCAATCATGATTTATAGGGCATTTTTTACATGATTCTCTTTTTACCTGATTACATCTTACACAGAGAGTTTGTAAAACTTTTTTGAAGTTAAGAGGAGATAGGTTATCTGCTTTAACTATAGATGGAACACGATGATCAGGGGATAAATACGATTCAGGAAATTTTTCACCACAATTATTACACGTATAATTAGAAAGTTTATAGAGTGATGTTTTGTAATGTTTAGGAATAATAGATCTTCCAACCTTATCAAGTAGACTTTGATGTCGATTCAATAGTTGATAGTGTTCTTGGGTAGTATTGTAACTATTTTGACGAGTAATTGATATGAACGTACCTCTATCTGATTGGTCAGTTTCTCGGGGGAATCCTTGATTTCTTAATTCATCTATTGTTTTACTCGGATCTCCGTATGTTTTGGTAGTACCTGTAGTTTTTTTTACTGGAAAGTTTACAAAATAATCAAGGTTATTCGGTCTAACAACTTCAAGGTGGTCTCGAGGGTGATCTTTTTGATCCCAAATGACACAAAATGCGACTAATGCCCTCGATTTATTATCAAATTTATATTTATATTTAGTTTTTGTTGAAGAATCTATGATGGAAAATGTATATTCTGTAGGGGAAAATTCACTCGTTTTATTTCCGGAGAATCCGTTAAGTGAGGTTTTGAGTTCATTTCTCCATTTTGTATTAGCAGTTAATGGTCCGTGTGCAACTAAAGTATTTTTTCCGGTTCTGTTCCAAGTGATTTCAGGAGGAAATCCAAGTATGTAGGCTGTGGTTCTTGGGATGTTTGATTTTTCCCATATTCCTTCTTTGTTTGGTTTTAGTGTTGATAATATTCGGGAACAGAATTCTATTCTAGCAATTGAACTACAATCGATTGTCTTATCGAATGAAATTTGAATTTTGGATTCAGAAGGTAATTCTTTTATTGTAAACTTCACTCTACTTACATTTCTTAGTATAGAGGCCTTAGAGTATCAGCATGTCAAGAGTATTTGAAGTAGGATCATTATTTTGTGGGGCTGGGGGGTTTGACTTAGGTTTTATCCATTCAGGACATAAGGTGTTATGGGCACTTGATAATGATTCTGATTGTATAAAAACGTATAGAAAGAACATTGGGAAACATACTGTCTTATCGGACATTGTAGGGTTTGATTTTTTAACCTTAAAAAAAGTGGATGTAATTATTGGTGGATTCCCTTGTCAGGGTTTTTCTATGGCAAATAAACACAGAGTACCTGAGGATGATAGAAACTTACTTTATTTACAATTTGTTCAATCACTAAGAGATTTAAAACCAAAATATTTTTTGGCAGAAAATGTAAGAGGTATTTTAAGTTTAGATAAAGGTGAAGTGATTAAGAAGATTGTAAGTGACTTCTCTCGTGAAGGTTATAATGTTGAGTATCGAGTATATAATGCGAGTGATTTTCAAGTACCCCAAAACCGGATTAGAGTTTTTATTTGGGGAATTCGAAAGGACTTGAAAGAGTCTAGGACTTGGCCGGAAGTTCAAGATAATATGAGGAAGATTTCTATTGGGGAGGCATTGTCTGACATACCCGAACCAGGTCAATCCCACAATTTAAAAAATCATATCGGTTCCCAGTATAAGATTACTAATAAAAACTTTGTAGGGTGTAGAAAAACTGATCCAAACAAACCATCCCCCACAATTATAGCCAGAGGGAATGGGAAGGGTGGGGTTAATGCGATTCAACATCCAAAAAATCATCGGAGAATGACAGTTAGAGAACAAGCAATAATTCAAACATTTCCAATTGATTTTGAATTTGTTGGTTCTATGTCGTCGTGTTATAGGCAGGTAGGTAATGCAGTACCGGTTAAGTTAGCAGAAGAGTTTGGAAATTCATTTAGAAGGTATTAAAAATGAGAGTTTTATCACTATTCTCAGGTGCGGGGGGGTTTGACCTAGGAATGATTAATGCGGGTCATGAAATAGTATGGGCAAATGATATTATTCCAGAGGCATGTGAAACTTATAAGTCTAATATAGGGAATCATATATTTTGTGGTGATATTTCAGAAGTAGATTTTAATTCTGTACCTGATTGTGATGTGATAATCGGAGGATTTCCGTGTCAAGGGTTTTCGATTGCAAATATGAACAGGAAGTCAAATGACCCCAGGAATAAATTATATTTGGAGTTTCTTAGATCATTAACAGAGAAACGTCCTAAATATTTTTTGGCAGAAAATGTAAGAGGTATTCTAAGTTTAGATAAGGGGACGGTATTTAAGAACATTGTTAAAGAATTTACGGAGGTTGGATATACGGTCCAACATATGTTAGTTAATGCATCTGAGTTTGGGGTTCCTCAGAATAGATTTCGTGTTTTCATTTTTGGGACAAGATCAGATATTTCTTTAGTACCTGAATTTACAATTAGTAAAACTCACGGTAAGGGGAAGAGGACACCAGAAACTATAGGTGATGCTTTAATGGGTATTCCAGAACCTGAGGATAAACATGATCTCTTGAATCATGTTTGTTCAAAATTTAAATTAAAGAAAAATGGTTATATTAATCATAGAATGGTAGATCCAAAAAAGCCATCACCGACTATTACTGCTAGGGGTGATACAAAAGGTGGTGCAATGATAAATCATCATCCCAATAACCATCGTCGACTTTCTGTCCGTGAGGTCGCTATTATTCAAACCTTCCCTCTGGATTTTGAGTTCCATGGAAACATGACCAGTTGTTATCTTCAAATAGGTAATGCAGTACCACCAAGGTTAGGAGAGATATTTGGTAAGTTTTTGAATAATTGTGAATCTTGTAATCATGAAGATGTTTATGAGAAGGAAAATCATCAATTAGATTTGTTTATGTAACTGTAATATATCCTATGATCTAAGGATTGTTAGATTGAATTGATTCTTAATTATTATTTTATGAAGAGATATGGCTATGGTGGATGAAAAAAAGTTACAACAGATTCTTAGGGGTTTTGTTGATGATAGGGATTGGGATCAATTTCACTCACCTAGAAATCTTATTTCTGCTCTTAATGTTGAGGCAGGAGAGTTATTAGAGTTATTTCAATGGGAGTCTGACATTCATGTCGTAGATGTTAATAATCCCAAGACCAGACAGAAGATAGAAGATGAGATTGCTGATGTATTTATTTATTTGTTGAGAATTGCTGACAAGTTAGAAGTTTCACTTGAGGATGTTACATTATCCAAGATCACCAAAAATGCAGAGAAATATCCTATAGAAAAGTCAAAGGGGAAATCTGTAAAATACACGGAGCTTTAAAAGGAGTTAGTCATTCAGATTGATAATTAACCTTGTGGTGGTTTTGAGGGAGATATACGAAAAGGTTTCAACTTAATATGGAAGACGATATGTTGAGTATGACCTGAAGACCTATTGATTGATTGTTTATTTGTTTATGGGATAAACAAATAAACGATATTCATAACACACATAAGAACCCATATGAACTGTGAGAAGTCATATGGGTTTTTTTATGTGTTGAAGTCCTTGTAACACAATATATTGTATTACGAAATACTGTGTTGAGATTGTTGTTACAATAGGAGACTGACAAACTTTTTTAATATAACTTATTGTTTTAATTGAACTTGTATAGTTGAGAGTGACTTACTTTGTAAGTTATGAAGTTTTAAAGGGGTTGTTTTTGGGGTTATAGTTGTTACAAATATTTTACAAAGTTTTTAAAACACCTTTGTAATCAGTATGTTGCAGACATATATTTACTGAGTGGGAGTAGTCTCAAGACGAGAACTAAATTGTCCTTCAATAAAAGCCTCGGTAAGGTGTTATCTTAACGGGGCTTTTTTGTACGTAAAAATAATAGGCTATCGCATACAGGTGGATCAGATTAAGGAGTGTAGTGTTGAATGATATTGCGTATATGCGTCATGCAGTTCGATTGGCGCATTTGGCTGAGTCTGAAGGGGAAGTGCCTGTTGGGGCGGTACTCGTTAAAGATGAAACTGTTATTGGTGAAGGTTGGAATCGTCCGATTGTGGACAATGACCCAACAGCGCATGCAGAAATTATGGCAATTCGTCAGGCGGGTGCGAGACTGTCCAATTATCGGTTGTTAGATACGACGCTTTATGTCACCTTGGAGCCGTGTTTAATGTGCGTGGGTGCCATTGTACATGCGCGTATTGGTCGCGTGGTCTTTGGGGCCAAAGACCCTAAGCGTGGCGCCATTGTAAGTGCGCTCCAGTTATCAGATTTACGGTTTCTTAATCATCAGGTGCCTTGGGTTGCTGATATTTTAGGCGATGAGTGTAGTCAATTGTTAGTAAATTTCTTTAAGCAAAGGCGGTAGATTAATCTTGTAATTTTTAGAGTGCAGGGTTGATTATTACGATGTCTTTATGGGGTTCTGTTGCCGGTTTTGGCCGGGGCTTCATGGCTTGCTCTTCAATTGAATTATCTTCAGTGAGCCAGGTCAGTAAATCATAATAATTACGTATATTTTCGACGTAAAGTACGGGTTCGTGGCCGCGCGCATAGCCGTATTTTGTTTTTTTATACCATTTTTTTTGGCTCAATAAGGGCAGGTGTTTTTTGACATCCATCCATTTGTTGGGATTGTCACCTTGTTCTTGTGTGAGAATGCGCGCATCGTCTAAGTGACCATAGCCAATATTGTAAGCCGCTAACGCCATCCAGATTCGGTCAGGAGTAGGAACGCTGGCAGGGATACGCTTGAGGCGTTGTTTAAAATACAGAGCCCCACCTCTGATGCTGTTTTCAGGTTTTATTCTATTGTTAAAGCCCAATTGTTTAGCCGTTGATCGTGTCAGCATCATAATGCCTCGGACACCGGTAGGGGAGATAGCATTTCTGCGCCAATGAGACTCTTGATAACCAATAGCGGCAATAAGTCGCCAATCTAACTCTTGTTCAGTGGCTGCAGATTCAAATATTTTTTGGTAGTGGGGCAGTCGGCTTTTAATGTGTTGTCTAAATGTGCAGTTGTTTGCATAGGTCATTTTCTCGGCATAGTGATAATGGCGATCTATGAGTTGTTCGAGTTTTTTGTTTTGTTTAATGAGTGTAAAGAAATGTGTGGTTGCGCGCAGTAGGCTTTTATCAGGCGATAAGTGCATGGCCCAAGCCAATTGACGAGGGGGTGAGATATCAAAGGCGATGTTCAGTTGAGGATAGAATCGACGAATGAGTGTTATTTGATTGGAGTCGGCTACAGTGTAGTCAATGAGGTTTTGGTTCAGTAAAAATAACAGGCCGTCCGTACTTAAGGTATCGTTGATGAGCCAGTGTAAAGTGGGTGTTTTTTGTTTAAGACTGTGCAAAGTATCAACATGGCTAGTTCCTTTAACGACCTCTAAAATACCGTTAGCGAGATCTTGTGGTCCATTGGGCTTAGGTGTGCCGGTACGGTAAATGATTTGTTCTGTGATTTCATGATAGGGCGGTGAAAAGGCTAATGTTTTTTGGCGTTGCTCGGTGACGGTAATGCCTGCGGCAGCAATATCCGCTTTATTGGTTTGAATATCGTTTAGGATTTGGTCGAATGTTGCCGGTGTTTTAAAGGTGGCGGTAACGCCAAGGTGGTCAGCAAATAAATTAATTAGGTCGTATTCAAAGCCTGCAAAACCATTATCATTTTGATAGTAAGTGGTTGGGTCTGTTCGGGTTAATACGGTTAAAACGCCAGAACGTTTAATGCGTTCAAGTTGTGAGGGGAAATAGCGTGATTTAATTTCAGAGGTAATGAGCAGGGTGGTAAACAAGCCATAAATGGTTAACACCAAGATTATGGATTGTTTGGATCTGTTCATGATGACCTGATCTTTTTATAATGATTGATTAAGCCATTAGTGGAACAGTTGTGACTACTGATCGGTTGGCTGTTTTGAAGTTCGGGGACAATAGAGCGGGCTAGTTTTTTCCCAAGCTCGACGCCCATTTGGTCAAAGGAATTGATGTTCCAGATGCAGCCTTGGACAAATATTTTGTGTTCATACAAAGCAATTAGTGAGCCGATTGTTTTAGGGTTAACCTCTTTGAAAAGAAAGCTATTGGAGGGACGGTTACCAGAGAATATTTTGGATTGTAGGAGTGATAGTGGTAGTTGGTTTTGATCTAATTCTTTTTTGACTTGTTCAATCGTTTGCCCTTGCATGAGTGCTTCAGGTTGAGCGAGAAAGTTCGCCAGTAATATAGCGTGTTGATCGGGAGATTCGTAGCGGTTATGAGCCGGAGCAATGAAGTCACAGGGAACAAGTTTAGTGCCTTGGTGTATCAGTTGGAAAAAAGCATGTTGTCCGTTAGGACCTGATTGCCCCCAAATAATGGGGCCGGTTTCATAATTTACTTGAAGACCGTTACGATCGATACTTTTGCCATTGCTTTCCATATCGCATTGCTGAAGATAATCAGAAAAATAACGCAAAGAGTGCGCGTAAGGCAGGATGGCGTGTGAGGCAGCATTAAAAAAGTTATTGTACCAAATGCCAAGCAAAGCCATGACGACGGGGATGTTGCTTTCGAAGGGTGCGTTTTTGAAATGATGGTCTACATCGTTGGCGCCTTGGAGTAACTGGGTAAAGTTCTTGAAGCCAATGCTGATGGCAATAGATAAGCCTATAGCAGACCAGAGTGAGTAGCGTCCGCCGACCCAATCCCAGAATTCAAAGATATTATCAGAAGCGATACCAAAATCAATGACGGCCGGTTGATTGGTTGAAATAGCCACAAAATGCTTGCTGATAGCGTGGGTATTTTTTGCCGAGTTCATGAGCCATTGTCTTGCAGAATGTGCATTGGTCATGGTTTCTTGGGTTGTGAAGGTTTTTGAGGCGATAATAAACAGTGTGGTTTCAGGGGAGAGCGTTGAGATTGTTTCAATGATGCTGGCCTGATCAACATTAGAAACGAAATGGACTTTAATGTTCTCGTCAGCGTAGGGTTGTAGTGCTGTTAATACCGTCTTGGGGCCTAAGTCTGAGCCGCCAATGCCGATATTAACGATATGCGTTATTTTTTTTCCGCTATAGCCGCGCCATTTCCCGGATCTTATTTGGTCGCAAAAGTGCTCTATTCTACTGAGAACTCGGTTTATCTCAGGGTTAATATCCTGATTGTTAACATAAATAGGCGTGTTTTGTCGGCTGCCACGAAGAGCGGTATGCAGGGCGGGTCTATTCTCAGTGGTATTGATAGGGTCGCCACGGAACATGGCTTCAATTTGGTCTTTTAGGCCGCAGTGATCAGCGAGATGGGTTAAGAGGGTAAGTGATTCTTCAGTGATTCTATTTTTTGAGAAATCAAACAAGATATCGTTGATTTGTAAAGAGAACTTTTCAAATCTGTGGGGGTCTTGGTCAAAAAGATCGCGCATATGAACAGGGTAAATACGTTCATAATGAGCATTTAAGGCCTGCCATGCGGGTGATTTTTTAAGTTCTGGCACTGTAAGTATCCTGCTAACTAGATTGGTTTAGTTTACGAAAAGTGGGATAAATTAACAATAGGGTGGCGTGGCACAAAATCGGTAAGAATCAGGTGGGTTGGACTCTGTTATGAGTGGTGGTTGCTTTAAATGTATAAGAGGGTATGGTAATATTCAAAAGTTATTTGCAGTAGTTTTGCAGATTTTATGGGGTGGGGCAAAGGCTGAAACTTGATGAGGTCTCGTGTTTAAGTGTTTGTTATCAGTGGTTACGATAAAACGGAAGGTAAAAATGAATATAAATAAGAATTTTTCAAGTGTATTTTTAGTGGTACTGGGTTTGTTATTTTCGACATCACTTTGGGCGCACGGTGGTGCGGCTGGAACGGATACG
>ENA-OSET01001573-OSET01001573.1-sediment-metagenome-genome-assembly--contig:-NODE-1573-length-23508-cov-3.394435_pt1 | contig 23508 bp, 15 predicted proteins | sample MGYA00237882_ERZ534229 | MGnify/ENA primary metagenome ERZ534229 (study PRJEB26408, sample SAMN06266212) | sediment metagenome | isolation source: Hudson Canyon methane seep mesocosm | place... | reverse complement strand
TAGAACTGGTCAGATTTGTATTTCAATGTGATACAAAGGCGTTCCAGCGCATCAATGAGGTTCTGGTAATCCAAGAGAATGCTCAATCTCACCGCGGTCGGATAGACATCGTTGGTAGACTGAGACAAATTGACGTCGTTATTAGGGTGCAGGGTCTCATACTGCCCAAGAGGTTCGCCAACGATTTGAGATGCTCTGTTGGCAATAACTTCGTTCATATTCATATTCGTGGAGGTGCCCGCTCCTCCCTGAATGACATCGACCACAAACTGCTCATGCCATTGCCCGGCAATGATTTCTTTGCAGACGCGCTCGATCAGTCGCTGTTTTTCAGGGGCAAGTAAATTCAATTGCCCGTTTGCACGGGCCGCCGCCATTTTCACCAGGGCGAGCGCCTCAATCAAATGTGGAAAATGACCAATGTTCACATGGGTAATAGGAAAGTTTTCTACGGCTCGCGCCGTCTGACTGCCATATAGCGCATTCTCGGGTACCTTTTGAGTGCCCAGCAGATCATGTTCAATTCGATATTTCATTTACCTTTCTTTCCCTACTTTGTCTTGCCTTACTAAGCGAATGTAAAAGCCCTTTCGTTTACCTGTCCGAGAGTAAACGGCCATACCCGTTCACATTCACTTCACTGCCCGCCAGGGTCAGTGCGTGCCAATACAAGGCTTGATTGGAAGAAACCATGGGTAGCTGAAAGCGCTGCTCCAGTTCATCTAACACCTCCAGGGCTCTCAAATTAGTACAGGACAAAAACACGGCATCAGCATCAACCCCTGAAAGCAGGCGCTCTATTGCAGGCGAGAGAGCAGCCGGAGGTATATCGGGAACCTCTATATCCTGATGTAAATTAAAAGTGCCAAACGCAGACACTTCAAAACCCGACTGTTCAAGACCTTGAAACAGCTCGAAATTTATTTCTGAGCAATAGGGTGTTAACACGGCAATGCGTTTTGCACCGAGATGTTTCAACGCCGCTTGACTCGCGACCCAAGGATTAGTGCAAGGCACACCTGGTCGACTATGGGAAAATTGAGCTGCCACCCCTTCTTCACCGATCAGCATGCTTGCTGACGTGCAGCCAAATGCCATGACATCAAGTGTTTTGCCCGGGACCAATAACTCTGCCGCCGCCGCAATATGTTTTTGCAGCGCAGGCAGTGACTCCAATGACATCTCCGGATCGCTGAACATTCGAGCGGTATACAGCTCTACCGCATTGCCCGCCAACTGATGCCAATCTCGTTCCAGTGTGAAATCCGTTGCCAGCTGAACTAAACCGATTCTCAATTGATTCCCACCTGGCATTTGGTGATGAGTAAACACCTGTTCAAATTTACAAAACCGTTTCAGCGTTTGGTTCATAGCCACTTCCTTACTTTTCTGTCGAACGAGTCACAATCCGGCGGGTTTACACCTTGAGCAACGAAATACGGAACGTCGATCGCGAGCAGCCACGTCCGATGCTGCTCGCGTTTTCGTGTGGTGTTACTTAGCGTTCCAGTCACCGCTGCGCACCAATTTATCCATCACTTTGTTAACCGCTTTTTCAGCGCGTTCAACAATAGTCTCTACTTCAGACGGCTTGATAATGAGAGGAGGTGCAAAACCCAAAATATCGCCATGCGGCATTGCCCGCGCAATCAAACCTTCATCCAAACAAGCTGCCGAAATTTGAGCGCCAACCTTGAGGTTTGGATCAAAGTGCGTGCGTTTGGCTCTATTGCTGGAGAATTCCAGGGCGTGCATCAAACCCACTCCGCGCGATTCGCCTATAAGTGGGTGGTCGGCAAACACCTCACCCATTCGTTTCTGTAGATAGGCGCCCGTATCACCCGCGTTACCCACAAGATTCTCCCGCTCGATAATATCCAGGTTGCACAATGCCGCTGCGGCACCAATTGGATGGCCGGAATAAGTATAACCATGACCGATCGCGCCCCATTGATCAGTGCCATCTTCAAGCACACTCCAGACTTTTTCGCCGACAATCACGCCGGACAAAGGCTGATAAGCAGAAGTTAAGCCCTTTGCCACAGTAATCAGGTCGGGTTTCATGTCATAGTGAATCGAACCAAAATCAGAACCCAGACGACCAAAGCCACAAACCACTTCATCGGCAATCAACAGAATATCGTACTTATCCAGCACTTTCCGGATTTCAGCCCAGTAACCTTCTGGCGGGGGCACAATACCGCCCGTGCCAAGCACCGGCTCACCAATCATTGCGGCCACCGTTTCAGGGCCCTCGGCCAGAATCATTTCTTCCAGCTTGGCCGCACAGTGTTTTGAAAACTCCAGCTCGCTCATACTCTCGTCTTCACGACGGTAATAGACCGGCGCAATCGTATGTTTGATACGTTCCAAAGGCAGGTCGAAGTGACTGTGAAACAAAGGCAGCCCGGTCATTGAACCTGAAGCGATACTTGAGCCGTGATAACCTCGATCGCGGGAGATGACCTTCTTCTTTTCAGGCAAGCCACGTGCATTATTGTAGTACCAAACCAGCTTTAGCTGAGTTTCGTTGGCGTCACTGCCAGACATGCCGTAATACACTTTACTCATGCCATCCGGTGACATTTTAATAATGCGTTCAGACAACTCTACAAGCGCTTCGTTGGTGTGCCCCACATAGGTATGATAATAGGCGAGTTTTTTGGCTTGCTCATAAATCGCCTCCGCCATTTCGGTACGCCCATAACCAATATTCACGCAATATAGGCCTGCAAAACCGTCTATCAGCTCTATGCCTTCTGAATCTTTAATACGAATGCCTTCACCACCGGTAACGATACGGCCGGGAATGTCACCTGCCGCATATTGTTTTAAATGGGTGGATGCGTGAAACACATTCTTGCGGTCAATCTCGAGTAATTTTTTTGTATCGATAGTCATATCAATCTCCAATCATTTTTAATCAGTTTTTATTCAAATGCTCAAATTTTTCTGGATGCAGACCGATATTGCTTATGGCAGCGAACCCAGGCAGTAATATTTAGTTTCGCTGAACTCATCAAATCCGTGCAGGCCACCTTCACGCCCCAACCCCGATTGTTTCATTCCTCCGAAGGGAATAGGTTGCCCTGTCATCTTGACTGAATTCACACTGACCATGCCAAATTCCAGTGCGGGGATAAGTGTCCAGATTTGTTTCAGGTTATTGCCAAAAACATAAGCGGCTAATCCATACTCGGTGTCGTTGGCCATTGGAATCACTTCTTCCAGCTTGTCATAGGCAAGCACGCCTGCTACCGGGCCAAAATTTTCTTCCCGATAGACTTTCATGTCTGGGGTAACATCCGCCAGCAGGGTGGGCATAAAAAAGTTTCGTCCCGGCGCCTTAGATTGATCTCCTGCCAGTAAACGTGCTCCCTTGGCCACCGCATCATCAACAATGTCCTGGGTTTTCTTCACCGCCCGTTCAAATATCAGCGGCCCCAGATCAACACCGTCTTCAAGCCCGTTACCAACGCTCAGCGCTTCCATCTTCACCTGAAAGGCGACGAGAAAGGCTTCGTACTTCTCCCGCGGGACAAAAATCCGGTTGGCTGCCAGGCAGTCCTGACCCGAGGTTTGAAATTTTGCATCAACAGCAGCCGCAGCGGCTTCTTCAACATCCATATCCGGCAGCACAATAAAGGGGGCATTACCTCCCAGCTCCATTGAACACTTTTTTACTGTCTCTGCAGACTGCTGCAACAAAAGACGACCTACACGGGTAGAACCTGTAAAAGAAAGGGCCTTCACTTTGTCTGACCGACAAAGGTGGCCAGACACCTTTTCAGGCTCGCCGGTAAGCACATTAAAAACACCCGACGGGAAACCCGCTCGCTCTGCCAGTTCAGCCAGTGCCAGCGCAGAAAACGGTGTCTCTCCCGCGGGCTTAACAATCACCGTGCAGCCAATTGCCAAGGCGGCGGCCGCTTTTCGAGTGATCATTGCATTTGGAAAGTTCCAGGGTGTAATTAATGCGGCCACACCAATGGCTTCACGCATTGTTGCCAGGCGGGCATTGGGGATGTGACTCGGAATGGTTTCACCGTAGGCGCGTCCGGCCTCTTGTGCAAACCAACGCACAAAAGAAGCACCGTATTCAATTTCGCCACGAGCCTCTGCGAGCGTCTTACCTTGCTCCCTCACAATCAATAGAGCCAAATCTTCTTTGTTTTCCAACAGCAGGTCGTGCCAACGCATTAAGATCGTCGCACGTTCATCAGCCATCAGGGCCTTCCAGGCAGGAAAGGCTGACTGTGCGCTGTCAATTGCCTGCTGTATCTGTTGATCTGACAGCGCGGGCACCGTACCCAGTACCACTTCCGAGGCGGGGTCGGTCACGGCCTGATCCAAGCCTTGTTCACTTGCACACCACTTGCCGTTGACATAGGCAAGCTGGCGAAACAGGCGCTGATCCTGAAGCCTGAGGCTTCCGTCCTTTTGATGTACATCGCCGGTCAAGGCCTGATCTGCAAGAGACGCTACAAACTCTCCATCCAATTTATCTTTCGCTGCACAGTTCAAACTGTTACCCATCGCGACCACCTCTATAGAATTAAAAATTGACATGTTTTCAGCGCTTAGCGTACTTGGAATTGGGGTTTTATTTTTTCTGAACCATCGGTCTTTTGATGCGATTTCATCTCTCTTTTGAGCTCGTATTGAGCGCTTTTTCTTTTACAGAGAGGCGCTAGAAATTCAGGCAAAAAAAAGGGGTGGCAGAATGCCACCCCGTAAAGCCAATCAAAAATTAATGCCGCTTTTTACATCTTCCAGGCAAAACGTATACCGGCTACTCTGGGTTTGCCCCAGACGCCATAACCCCAATCACTACCCAGTGTATTCTGGTAAGTGAAATACTCTTCATCAGCTGCATTTTCTACAAAAGCTTCCAGAGTATAATTGCCTTCGACCGATTCCCAGCCCACTTTGGCGTTCACGATGCCATAGCTGTCGTGATGCGAGTAAGGGTCATTTTCGATTTGCAGAAAGTGTTCGTCTTTCCAGGAATAGTCAGCCTGGAAAACAACTTCGCCCCAATCCTTCAAGTCAACGTAATAACGCGCGACCAGGTTGTAGTTGAGCCCGGGAGCCGAAGGCAGCTCGTTGCCGTCAAGGGTATAGTCATCGCCGGCAACGCCGAAACCCAAGTCAGAGGTGAATTCAGTGTCTAGCAGACCCATGCCAACAATTACTTCAAGGTTATCGGTCACGCGCGCCGTCAGCTCAGCCTCCAGCCCTTGACCCGTCACATCTCCAGCATTGGTGATGACACTGCCGTCTTCCACACTGATAAATACCTGTGTCTGAAAGTCTTCAACTTCATAGGCGAAGGCGGCCATATTGAGGCGCACCCTGCCATCGGCCAACGTGGTTTTCAGGCCCAATTCAAAGCTGGTGACATTCTCTGAGTCGACTGGCCTGGTGGCTGCAAGTGTTGCATTGTAACTACCGGAGAAACCACCGCTCTTATAACCGGTTGAGTAACTGGCATAGACAAGGGTTCCATCGCTTGGACGCCAATCAAGACCGATACGTCCGGTGAATGCGTCGTCTGAGATATCATCAACAATCGAAAGCGGTGAGTAAAAGCTCGGCCCCGACTCCATTGTGAAATCGCGCTCTTCCGTGGTAAACCGGCCGCCGGCCAGGAGAGTCAGCGTGTCATTCAAGTCATATTCTACTTGCCCAAATACAGCCCAGGATTCGGTGTCTAGTGTTACAACTTCCTGATGCCACAAGCCGTGTATGGTGGTCGGTGCTTCAGTCACCAGCCCCCGGTCATCCTTATAGTAGTAGGCGCCGGCCACCCACTGCATGCCCTCGCTGCTACCATTAAGACGCAGCTCCTGAGTGTATTGCTCAGCATCAACCGTGTATTGCTCATCGAACCACACTACCGATGTGCCGTCGCCGTCGTCCTGCAGAAATTTATCCAGCTCTTCATAGGCGGTAATTGAGGTTAGGGTAATATCACCCAACTCCCAGGTTAATTTCGCCGATGTGCCAAAGGTATCGATTTGCGTGGCCAGGTCAGGTGTACTCGAGGCGATATGCTCTGGGTCAAACTGTCCGTTGACCGCTTCGGCCCCCGTCATGCCAAAGGTATTACTGGTGCACTCTCCCCTCTGAATACGGGAGACAGAACATTTGCCGGCACCGGGAGTCGCAGATTCCAAGTACCCCATATGGGCAAAACCCACCGTCTTTTGGTCAGCTTTGCTGCCATTCACGGTCAAAAGCAATGCGGCGTCTTCACCCAGATCAAATTCAAGCTTGGCGCGATAACCAAAGCTGTCTGTGTCATTAACTTTCTCACCACTCACGGTGTTGGTTTGCCAACCGTCATTGGTATTTTGTCGAATCGCCAGACGGCCGCGCACGCCGTCACCCAGTGCACCACCAATCGCGGCCTCTGCAATTTTTTCTGAGTAAGATCCCAGGCGAACACTGGCAGACGCGTCAAGTTCGTCGCTGGGCGCTTTGGAAATGTAATGCACTAAACCACCGGTGGTGTTTCTGCCGTAAATTGTGCCTTGAGGTCCGCGCAGTACTTCCACGCGCTCCAGATCAAATAACTGCATGGCAGATCCGGCGGGGTTACCACGATAAACATCATCAACATACATTGACACCGGCGATTCCCAGGAGTCGGAAAAGTTGACCAGGCTTATGCCGCGCAAGCTGACTGAAGGGCTGGAGGCTTCACCAAAAATTGCAAAAAAATCCATGTTCGGCACTTGCTGGGTAATATCCAAACCTTCTTGGAAACCCATCTTTTCAATGGCATCACCAGAAAATGCACTGACAGCTACCGATACATCCTGCAAACTCTGATCACGTTTTTGTGCAGTGACCACAACTTCTTCAAAGATGCTTGATTGTTCGGCAGAGGCCGTTGCGGGAAGTATCGATGCGGCAATCACGCTCAAACCTAATACCGCCGCCTTTGACACGGTTTCAGGGATCGCTGCTTGTTTCGATGGGATGCAGCTAAATGGAGTCTTATAGTTATATTTCATCGCTCTACCTTCTCCTCACTAAAATTGATAACTTTCGCCTAACGCGCACGAAAATAATGTAAACACACCGGTTATTGAACTGACTCGGCGGTTGAATATCAGATTAACGCGTTTCCCTTTGCGATATTTTCTGTTCAAACGGCTCAGACAGAGCTTTTTTCTTAAACAACCCTCTATGCATCTTCTTTTTCCTTCTCGGGTTGTTCCGCGAGAAATTGCTCGCTGAGTGAACGGCATTTCACCTGCTTGGTAATGATGTAGGTGTAGTAGCGTTCGATATTCAGATCCGCGGTCAGCCAGGCGTCCACTAACCTTTGATACTGATCAATATCCCTTGTAATGACTTTGATAATGTAATCCACCTGACCACCCGTGGCATAACACTCCACAACCTCTGCCGTATTTTCCATGGCAGCTTCAAATCGAGAAAAGGCTTCGGCACTGTGGTTTTTAAGTGCTACCTCAACCAGGATGGGTGTATGAGGGGCTAACAGGCTGGCATTGATACGAGCGCCATACCCCTCAATAATGCCTTCACTTTCCAAACGTTTAACACGTTCCCAACAGGGGCTCACCGACAGACAAATCTCTTCAGCCAATGCAGATTTTGTAATGCGCCCCTGCCGTTGGAGAATCTGTAGAATTTTAATATCGTAGCGGTCTAGATGCATCACTCTCTCCTCAAGCCACTTCTTATCAGGCTACTATGTCAGCGATTACCGCAATGGTATCTCCCATACCGATTTTCGCGGAGTGATGCCTGCAAGCCAATACACCGTTGCGCTTTGCGTAATAAGGCACCGCGGGCACGCCGGTTTTTTCAGCACAGTGTACCTCTGCAATCAACTCGCCCTCTGTCACGTGATCTCCTAGTTTTTTGCCAAACTCCAAAATGCCATTGTCTTCACTGAGCAGATAACAGTGACTGTCCGGCATGTCCAGCGACACGGTTTCCTTAGGCAATTGATACTCGCCCTCAATAACCCCTGCGTAAATTAAAAAGTTGTTCACACCCCTGTCTGCGATCGCGATCGTTTCAGGTGTCGTCGTGCCGCCGCCACCCAGTTCCGTGGTGACAAACACTTTACCCTGAGACTCGACCGCCGTGTCGTAAAGCGAGGACGCATCCATTTCCAACATCACCATGTTGAAGGGCGCACCAAATAAGCGCATTGCCTCCAGACAACTGGCTTGTTGGGTTTTATCTTCAAGGCGATGCACCGCCGCAAAAGGTAAAAAGTCCAGGGTTCTGCCACCTGAATGTATGTCCAGTGCGTAATCACACAGGGGAATTAAATAGCGCTGAAAATAATCTGCTATTTTCTCCGTCACCGAGCCATCGGGTCTTCCGGGGAAAGAACGGTTCAAGTTGCCCTTATCGATGGGCGATGTACGCGCACCGTTTTTCACCGCAGGGTAATTCATTGCCGGCACAATGATCACTCGGCCCGCGACATGCTCCTGCTGTAATGTATTGGCCAATTTTAGCAGCGCAGTGATCCCTTCGTATTCATCACCATGATTACCGGCGGTTAACAAAACGGTGGGGCCAAGACCATTTTTGATCACCGTGATTGGAATCATAATACACCCCCAGGCCGAATCATCGTGGGAGTGGGGCAATTTCAAAAAACCGTGTTGCGTACCGGTACGCTCGTAGTCAACGGTGGCGGTAATACTGGTGTCCTGCATATCTTCACTCATCCTTTACTGAATAGCTGGCGGGGGTAGTTACAAATTGTTTCCACGCCACTTTCGGTAATTAAAATTGTTTCTGTAATTTCCAAACCCCAATCGTCCTGCCAAATACCGGGCATGAAATGGAAGGTCATTCCAGGTTCAAGAAGGGTTTCATCATTACTGCGCAAGCTCATGGTGCGCTCGCCCCAGTCAGGTGGGTAACTCAAGCCAATTGAATAGCCACAACGGGCACCCCCACGATCCAGATCGTGTTTCGACATAGCCAGTTCCAGCCCGTCGGCGATGTCGGCACAGCGATTACCCGGCTTGGCCGCTGCCAATCCACGTTCAATGCCTTCTATCAACGCAGCCTCGGCTCGGATAAATTTTTCCGGTGGTTCACCCAAAAATACGGTGCGAGACATTGGGCAATGGTAGCGCTTGTAACAACCCGCAATTTCAAAGAAGGTGCCCTCTCCTCTCACAAAGGGTTTATCGTCCCAGGTGAGGTGGGGAGCTGAAGCTGCCTTGCCTGTTGGCAGCATTGGCACAATCGCCGGGTAATCGCCACCCAGGCCGTCCACGCCATCGCAGCTTGCCCGATAAATTTCCGCAACCACACGGTTTTTTGGCACGCCGGGTTCAATGGTGTCGAGAATTGTGTCATGCATTTTTTCAACAATACGCCCGGCAGTGCGAATGTATTCAATCTCCTGTGGAGACTTCACCGCTCGGCACCAGTTAACCAGACCATTGGCGTTTTTAAGGGTCGCGCCGGGCAAGCCGGCAAGCAGGCTGATATAGGCCTGAGCACTGAAATAGTAATTGTCCATCTCAACACCCGTCACGGCTTGGTTCCAGCCACGCTCTTTGAGCAGGGTCTGGCAGAGATAGTCCATCGGGTGCGCATCTGGGTTTTGAACATAACTGTCGGGATAGGCCGCTATGTTGTCGTGAGACAGGTAACAGGTGAGCTTGGCTCCATTGGCATCCATGCCCCGCCCAAACCACACAGGCTCCCCTGTCGGGCCGACAATGACACATTGATGGGTGTAGAACGACCAGCCGTCATACCCCGTCAACCAGCCCATATTGGATGGATCGCTGATGATTAATAGTTCTATTCCAGCCTCGGCCATTGCCGTGCGGACTCGCTGTAAGCGCTGGGCATACTCAGCTCGGCTGAAGTTCAATGTGATATCCGTCATACCATTCCTTTCTCTATCCACTTCCTATACGCTCGCTGACATTGCACATCGGAAGAATTTCAGTACACTATGCAGAACATCATACAATAATCAGTACAATTGCTGTCAAGGAATACATTGATTCATGACAATTGATCTAACACCTTATATTCAAGGTGGCCAACCCAAATATCGCTCGATCGCCAACGCCCTCGCCGAGGCGATTGAGGCCATTCCCCTTCAGGCCGGTACCAAGCTGCCGCCACACCGGGAGTTAGCGGAGCAGCTCAATACCAGTGTTCAGACCATCAGCGCGGCTTATGCACACGCGATTCAACTGGGTGTGGTCAGCTCCAGGGTGGGCAGCGGTACGTTTGTGAGTGACAACCCTGACGCCAAAGAAGTGAAGTTTTTAGATACCCACGAAGCCGAAGACAGCAAGCGCGGCATAGATCTGTCGATTGCCCATGCGATTAATACGCCCCAAATTGTCAACATCCTTCGCGATGTTATGCAGAAGTTGGCCAATAATGCGACCAGTGAACTGCTGCAGGCTTGCCGCCCCATTGCCGGGCTGCCCCGTCACCGCGAGGTTGCCTGCGAGTGGCTGCGAAGCCAGAAAATGCCTTGTGAGCCAGATCAAATTGCCCTGTGCAACGGCGCTACCCACGGCGTTATGCTGGCGCTTAGCACCATTGTTCAACCGGGTGATACGGTGCTGTGCGAGTCGGTCGCAGATCACGGCTTAATCACACTGGCAAGAACACTGCATTTCAAACTCGTGGGCTTGCCACTGGATGACAAAGGCATTATTCCCGAGGCGCTGGACGAGGCCTGCAGGGGCAAAAGAGTGGCCGCGCTGTGTTGCACCCCAACAATGAACAACCCAACGACCGATACCATGGACATGGAACGCCGCCAAGCTATTGCCGCGATTGCCGAAGAACATGAACTGCTGATTGTTGAAGACGATGTATACGGTGCATTAATGCCAGACCGGCTCCCGCCTTTATCCAGCTTATTACCCGAGCAATCGTTCTATGTCACCAGCCTTACCAAAACTATTGCAGCCGGACTGCGAGCGGGCTATCTGGTGATACCCAAACACCTGGTGCATCACACACTGCCCCGCCTGCGTGCAACCACCTGGATGGCAACGCCAATACTGTTTGAGATGGCGTCAATGATCATTGAGGATGGCACGGCCGACCGCTTGATCGATTGGCAGCGAGAGGAACTCGCCGCTCGCCAACAGATGGCATCTACAGTGTTGGAAGATTTTCAATTTAAGGCACACCCTTACGGTATGCACATTTGGCTTGAACTGCCTGAGATCTGGCGCCCCGACGAGGTGATTCTGCGCGCCAGGCAAGAGGGCATACTGATTGCCCCGGCAGGCCCATACACTACTGGCCACGACTCAGCGCCACACTGCATTCGCATCACGTTGAGCGCCGAAGAAGACCGAGCCAGAGTGCATTTGGGCCTGACTAAACTGGCGGCAATGCTCAAACGCACCCCTCCACCCATGGATTTTGTCATCTAAAACGGGAATTGTCATGAAACATTTTTACAATTGACTTGGTACAATTGTAAGGCTAAGGTCTGGACTTCTCGAAACCTTGGCACAGGGTAAACAGCAGCAATGATCAAGATCATGTACGTGGCCAGAAGAGCGTCTTTGTTTGCACTGCTTCTGTTTTCAATGCAGGCCAGCGCCGCCACCTGGCGCTATGCCATTGAAGAGAGCTTAAGCGAAGTGCAAGGCGTTTATGCCGCCAAGTTTAAAGAGGTTATTGAGTCCAATTCCAACCATGAAGTTCTGATTTATCCCTTTGGCACACTGGGCGAGTCTGCGGATGTGATGGAGCAGGCCCAGGCAGGCATTTTACAATTTGTTGACCAGTCTCCAGGGTTCACCGGCAGTCTAATTCCTGAAACCCAGCTTTTTTTAATGCCCTACATTCTGCCTGAGAAGAAAAGCGAGGTGCGCTACTTCTACAAACATGCCAGGGTCATCAAAGAAAACTTCAAGGCGCTCTATGCAAAACAGAATCTGGAACTGTTGAGAATGTTTCCGGAGGGGGCTGTGGCAATCACCACACAGAAAGAGTTTCGATCGCCGGAAGATCTTAAGGGTCAAAAAATTCGAGTCATGACCTCTCCCCTGCTGGTGGAAACCTACAAGGCCTTTGGCGCAGTGCCCACGCCTTTGCCCTGGGGGGAGGTGTTTGGCGCCTTACAGACCAACATGATCCAGGGCCAGGAGAACCCCTGGTTCTACATCGAAAGCGGCAAGCTATATGAAGTGACCGAGGTCATCACCGATGTGGGTCACAACATTTTCACCACAGCCATAATGGCTAACCTGGATTTCTATGCCAGCTTGCCCAAAGCCGAGCAACAACTCATTCAATTGGCCTCGGAAACTGCACTGGATTTTATTTTAGACTATCAAGACGGCTTAACCGAAGCATCCAGGGCAAAAATAAAAAACGCTAAACCCAGCATTAAATTTGTCACTCTGAGCGACGCCGAGCGCGCACCTTTTCGCAAAAATGCGAAACAGGTTGAAGCCAAATTTATAGAAATGACAGGCCCTTCTGGGCAAGCCATTCTGAATCAGCTGAAAGTAGATCTGGACGCAGCCAGAAATCAGTAAATTTAAAGACTTCGCTGAAGACTACGGGTTTTAACCCTCCTGTAATGAAGGAATTTTTATGAACAGCTCATCCTCGGGGCGTATGCACTCCGCTTACAAGCGCTTTATAGGTGCAGTGAATAAGACAGAAGGTTTCATTCTCATTGCCAGCGTACTGACAATGGCACTTAACAATGTGTCTAATGTCATTGGTCGAGTGGTGTTTAACAAAAGCCTGTTTTTTACAGAAGAATTAAACAGCGTTCTGATTATTCTGATTACCTTTGCAGGCACTAGCTACGCGGCTCGACACGCCAGTCACATTCGCATGACCGCTCTCTTTGATGCCCTGCCAATCACATACAAAAAAATACTCGCCACATTCATCGCCTTTGTTACCTCTGCTTTCATTTTTTCTCTGAGCTACTTGTCCCTTGAATACATTACGTGGATCGCGCCAAAAGGAAAAATACTGCCCGCCATGCAGATTCCAGTCTTCCTCACCTATATCTGGATACCGGTGAGTTTATTTTTAACAGGTCTGGAATACTTTACAGCGGGAATAAACAATCTCCTCAACAAGGAGATGTATCTGGCCAGCCAGATCAAAGGGGAAGGCTACGATGATGTTCAGGACCTTTAAAGGAGCAGTACGATGGATATAACCTCGATAATGCTGACCACCATGGTCGTGCTGCTGCTGCTAGGATTTCCCATAGTGATTCCCTTGCTCGCCGCATCACTTGCCGGTTTTTATCTATTATTCGCGGACTTCGACAATTCATTTTTTATCGTTCAACGCATGATCGCCGGCATCAAACCCGCATCGCTGATAGCCGTTCCCATGTTCATTCTGGCCGCAAACATCATGACCCAGGGGCGCTCAGCCACTCGACTCATCGACATGGTGATGTCATTTATTCAACACTACAAAGGTGGGCTGGCTGTCAGTACCGCTACCGCCTGTACCTTATTTGGCGCCGTGTCGGGCTCTACTCAGGCGACCGTTGTTGCCGTTGGTGCCCCCTTGCGCCCCATTATGATACGCAACGGCTATCAAGACTCATTCATACTGTCACTGATCATCAGCTCCAGCGGTATCGCGCTGCTGATTCCGCCCAGTATTGGCATGATTATCTATGGGGGCATTTCGCAAACCTCTATTTCAGAACTTTTTATTGCGGGCATTGTACCGGGCATTTTAATTCTGGTGCTGTTTTCGCTCTACGCGGTCTTTTTCTCGGTTAAACACGACATTCCCACCGTTGACAGAGCCTCTTTCAGTGAAAGACTCCAGGCGAGCAAGGCGGCCCTTTGGCCACTGGGGTTTCCGTTTATTATTATCATTGGCATCTACGGGGGGGTTTTCAGCCCGACAGAAGCAGCTTCAACCTGTGTATTGTATGCACTCATTTTGGAAATGTTGGTCTTTAAAGAGCTCGATCACCGCGACATTGTTGAGATCGCCAAGTCCACGGGTGTGATCACCGCCGTCATTTTTGTACTGGTGGCCGCAGGCAGTGCGTTTTCCTGGATCATATCCTTTGCCCAAATTCCCCAGGCAGTCATGGCCAGTTTTGGTCTTGATGTGGCCTCGGAATATCAACTACTGCTAGCAATATCCATCGCTTTTTTTGTTGGGTGTATGTTTGTAGACTCGATCGTGGTGATCTTGATTTTGGTCCCCATCTTTTTACCGGAAATAGACCGCCTGAATCTGGACAAAGTACTCATTGGCATCATCATCACTCTGCAAGTTGCGATCGGGGCAATTACACCGCCGTTTGGCTGTAATATCTTTACTGCGGTGGCCGTGTTTAAACGACCCTACATGGATGTAGTGAGGGGGTTATTTCCCTTTGTGCTGATTCTCGCGCTGGTAGCCGTCTTGCTGGTCGTATTTCCACAAATTGCGCTATCTCTTAGAGACCTCGTTTTTGCCTAATGCATTTTGACGGCGCTTCTATACACCTAGACTCAAGCAGAGGGAACATAGACGCCAAATACTGCTGTATATTTACACAGGCTAACTAATCCTCTAGCCCAGACCGGTTCAGATCTGTATATCAACCCTTGGCGTTTTTAAGCTACTCTAAATAGATGTGTATTGACTGTAATATCCAAATTTACAATTGTATTCGTCAAGCATCAGGCTTTATTTTCTGTTTTAGAGTCATTTCAAAAAAGGGATTATACAAATGACCAATTCATTCTTTGAATTTGATCAGTTTATGCCACATGGCATGTGCTACCTTTGGCAAAGCGATATATTGTGGACCTCAGTAATCTCAGACGTATTGACGGCACTGGCATACTTTTCAATTACGGCCGCCGTCATCGTCTTTGTCGTAAAACGAAAAGATCTGCCCTACCCCTCATTTTTTATTCTGGTGGGGTCAGTCATATTCCTGGCTTGCGGCATTTCTCACCTCATTTCAGCTGTGGTGATCTGGACACCAATCTACGGAATATCTGCAATTGCAAAAGCGATAACCGCCATAAGCTCTATAGCTGCCGGGGTGTTGATATGGCGGCTGCTACCGTTCTTTCTATCCTTGCCCAGCCCAACAATATTAGAAAATACTGTTAAGCAGAGAACCACAGAATTAGCGAAAAGTAATGCATCATTGAACGAAGAAATCGCACAACACAAACGGGCCAGCGAGCAATTACTTCAACTCAAAAATTACAAACGAAATATCATTGATTCAATGCCTTCAATATTAATTGGTGTGAATCTTGAAGGTAAAATCACTCAATGGAATCGCGCTGCAGAACACTCTACAGGTCTATCTACAGAGTCAACTGTGGGCATGTCGCTGACACAGGCATTTCCAAGACTGTCAATTGAACAGGATAAAATTGATCGCGCAATAGAGACTGGCCAACAACAAAGCGAGCTTAGACGCCCATTTCCGGACAACGGGTCCACCCATTACGAAGATCTCACCATTTATCCTTTGATCGCAAATGGAGTTGAGGGGATAGTCATCAGGTTAGATGATGTCACTGAGCACGTTAACATGGAAGAGCAAGTGCGGCGCACACAGAAGATGGATGCCTTGGGTAAGCTTACGGGCGGAATCGCTCACGACTACAACAACATGCTTGGAATCATCATCGGCTATTCTGAGTTCTTGATCAGCAAAACCAAAGACAGAGCCGACTTACAGGAGTCGTTGACCAATATCTACGACGCCGGTAGAAGAGGTGTAAAACTGACCAACAAACTTCTCTCCTTCTCCCGCTCCAGCAAGTCAGAGGACTCTGGCCAAGACTTAAATAGCTTGATTCTGGACCAGCGAGATATGCTTCAGAAAGTGTTAACGGTGAGGGTCGACATTAAATTGAGCCTGGCGGACAATCTTTGGCCTATCTGGATAAATAAAAGCGAGTTAATTGATTCGATAATTAACATGTGTATTAACGCCATGCACTCCATGAGCGATGACGAATCAAATGCATGCCTCACCCTTCAAACCAGCAATCAAACTTTCAACGCCGTTGATTCAGCTGCACTTGGATTGGAGAAACCCGGAGAATATGTCAATTTGAATATTATTGATACCGGTACTGGCATGAGCGCCACCATCAGAGAAAAAGTGTTTGACCCGTTTTTTTCAACAAAAGGTGATGGCGGCACAGGTCTTGGATTGTATCAAGTCTTTGGGTTTGTTAAACGTTCAGGAGGCACAATCAAGGTATATTCTGAGTTAGGGCAAGGCAGTAAGTTCTCGCTCTACTTTCCTCGCTACCAAGGCGAATCGGACCTTCCACCGGAGGAGGCAATTGACGGAAACGCTACATTAAAAGGACATGAAACGATATTAGTTGTCGATGACGAACCAAAATTATGCAAGCTCACTTCGGAAATATTAAGCGCGCAGGGTTACAGCGTTATTAGCGCCGAGAGTGGAGCGCAGGCATTGAAATTATTAAAAGAAAACAGAATCGATTTGCTGTTATCTGATGTGATTATGCCAGACATGGACGGCTATCAACTCGCCGCGGCAGCACAAGACAAATATCCAGACCTGAAAATCCAACTCGCAAGTGGTTTTACTGATGATCGACACCTATCGGCAGCTGACGACTCTATTAGCAAAGACATACTCAGTAAACCCTACAGTTCAAAAGAATTGTTAATGCGTGTTCGGTCTCTACTGGACTATCAACTTTAAGCAACGCTGGACAATCAAACATTAAACCAGGTAATGAGCCAAAACGGCCAGAATCGGTAAGGCAATCGCAGTACGAATGCAAAAAATAGCAAGTAACTGCGGCACAGTAATGGGTATCTTAGAGCGCAGAATCAGCACCACTGTTTCTGCAAAGAAGATCAGCTGCGTGACCGACAAACCCGCGAGAACAAAACTGGTGATTTTGTTGTCAATGGTACCTGCGATAATGGCTGGTACAAATTGATCCATTAATCCAATGATAACACCCGGTGATGCGGCCGCGGCTTCTGGAATCTGCAGCAACTCGAGCAAAGGAACCAGAGGAAGGGTCATCACCTGTAATATCGGTGTATGGTGATAGGTTACAAGCGCAATGAACTCGAAGGTCATGGCAGCTGGCATCATGGTTAAAAAGATATCAGCTGCTGAACGCAGGCCTCCCTTTAATACGGCTATGGGTCCTGGAGCCCTAGAAGCACGTGTTAAGGCTTGCTCCAAAGCCCAACTTAACTGCGATCGTCCCTGGGTCACTTCTTCACGAATCTGACAACCCACCGGCTCATAATAGACGTCCTTAAAATGGGACAACGGTGGCATCCTGGGTGTCACCAAGGCACAGATAACACCAATCAAGATCATACTGCCGTAGAGCTCAATAAACAGGTCTGAAATCCCCGCGACCTGGGCAGTTAGAACAACAAACGGAACCGACACTACTGAGAAGTTTGTTGTAATAACCGCCGCTTCTCGCGCGCTGTAGAAGCCGGTTTCATATTGGCGTGCGGTTACTAATATCGCAATACTGGAAGAACCGACCCAGGAAGCTAAGGTGTCAATGGTGGCTCGGCCGGGCAGGTTAAAAATCCGATGGAAGAATTTTCGAAATAAAGTGCCCACAAATTCCAGGAAACCAAAATCCGTCAAAAATGGCAACAACAGACAGCCCAAGCCGATGATACAAAAAATAATGCCCGCCACATCGACGTAGGCCGTCACGCCTGTGTTTTTACCAATGATCCATTCGGGCCCCAACTGAAGGAATGTCATTACCGCAAATATGCCACCCATAAGCCTTAATATCAGCCAGACTGGGGTGGTTTGAAAAAGCTGGAATAGTGCCGGAAAGGATTGCTTGACGGGCTTTGGTCCTAAATTAAAAATAAGAGTCAAAAGCGCGCCAGTGACAAAGAAAAACGTTGTCACAGCTCCCATATAACCACCAATACCATCTCTCAACAGATTGGACATCAGACCTAGGGGAATTGTAGTTTCACCCTGATAATTGAGGGGCGTCAAAAATATCAGAATGCCGATAAGGGAAGGTAGAAAGCAATTAATCCAGGTGCCGAGGTCAAATACACCCGGCACTTCGGCCTCTGTGCTACCGGTATTGATGGGCTCTTGCATAATTTGGACTTCCTTGCCGCCTACAGACGTTTTATTATTGTCACAAACCTATCTTTATTATGCTTTTCTAGCAAGGCCTGAAAGTCCTTCTGGCCATCTCTTTTTACGAGCTCTAGAAGGAATCTGTCAAGGCCATAATTCTTCGATACTTCAAGCGCTGTGTGGCCACTTTCGTGTCTTCAGGGTCAAGCAGGGCTCTAGACACCATTGCAGCTGCCAGATCATCAGCTTTGATTGCCGAGTAGTTCGCAAAAGGCCCCACCAACAATGAGGAGAGTTTCAGCGCACATTCAATCCCTATCGCTTCGGCTCGACGAGTATCCTTACGCTCCCCTACTAATAACGATGGCTGAAAAATACAAAATCGCTCATAAGCCAAGGCCTCTATCGCCTGCTCCACCTCTCCTTTCACACGACTATAAAAAATGGGTGACTTGGCGCTGGCTCCAATCGCGGAAACCAATAGAAAATGTTTAGCACCGCCTCGAATCCCGATTTTTGCCAGATCCAAACAATAATCAAAATCTACTTTTCGAAAGTTGTCTCGACTACCGGCCTGTTTAATGGTGGTCCCCAGACAACAAAATACATCATCGCAACTGAGCTCCAGGGTATTGTCCACGGCATTATCGAAGTCTATAACACGATTGTCTAACTTCTCATGCAACAGAGTCAAAGGTCGCCGAGTCAATGCGATTACCTTGTCATAGTTTTGATTGTTGAGTAGCAGGCGAAGACAATGGCTGCCCACCAAGCCTGTCGCGCCCGCGAGTAAAGCTGTACGCTGACCGGATTTATTCATATTCACTATGTTCGCCTGTAGACATCAATAGGGTGTACTAGCGTACACCATATTCTCTAGCGGACGCAGCGATTTAAAGCCTGCCAACCTTAAACCTTAAGCGTCACTCATCGTCAGTAATGCCGTATTGCCCCCGGAAGCCGTTGTATTATTAGAAACCACCTTCTCTATTACAAAGCGGTGCATCATAGACGGGCCGGCGGACTCAACAATCAGCGGTGTTAGCGCGCCCTCTCGGCTTGCCAGCGTTCGATCCAGCCATTGCACCATCGATTCTGGCGCGCTTACCACTACACCTTTCAACGCTGGGTCAAGCAACAACGCTTCCAGGGGTTTTTCACCGTCAAGCGGCAGGCGTTGATACAAACCATCTAAACCCAGCTGCTCTAGATACGGACTGATATCGAAACTTTGATCACTGATATGCATTACACGGTTACCACACAAGAGTGCGGCACAGAGTTGGCGAATACTGTCTTCCATGGTGTCCGCTCCCTGCTGAACACAGAGCAGCTGCCCCCGGCCCTCGATCAACAATTGATTAAGTTCACCCGTTGGCCCGGGCAAAGTCTTGGCTTCAGACATAAAATTCTCGGCCTCTGATGCCATTACCTCAAACTGTGTTTTCAGTTTCGCAGACAATGCAAAATCATTGCTTTTCAATAACAAACCAATCAATGCCTTTAGTTTCTCAACACGCTGTTTAAGATCCAGGGGTAATGTTTTGGTACCCGACGCTTTCACAGTTTGTACAGCACAGTTAGCGAAGTTAAAGTCTGGCTGTTCCGCAGATGGTGCCTGACCCGCAACGCGAGCCTGTGCGGCCAATCGGTACACATAAGAAGGTCCGCCCGCCTTGGGGCCTGTGCCCGACAAACCATGCCCACCAAAAGGTTGCACGCCAACCACGGCACCAATAGTGTTGCGGTTAACATAAATGTTGCCGGCATTAATGGTTTTCACCACTTTTTCAGTGGTGGTATGAATGCGCGAATGAACACCCGAGGTCAGACCAAAACCAGTGCTGTTAATGTCGGCTAGCGCCTGATCCAGTTTATCGGCCTGATAACGTACGATATGCACAACGGGCCCAAACACTTCTTTTTCCAGCACACCTATGTTGTCAATTTCATAAAGTCGCGGCGCAAAATAAGTGCCGTGTTTACATTCCTCAAGTAATTCGCACTGGTGTAACAAACGACCGTTTTCAGCCATGAAATCAAGGTGAGATTCAAGCGCAGACAGGGCCTTCTGATCAATCACCGGGCCAATGTCGGTGCGCAGGAAAGCGGGGTCACCCACGGTTAACTCATTCATCGCTCCCTTGATCATGGCGGTCACGTCATCGGCAATTTCTTCCTGCAAAAACAACACACGCAGGGCCGAACAACGTTGCCCGGCACTTTGAAACCCCGAAGAAATAACATCGTCCACCACTTGCTCTGGCAGTGCGGTTGAATCAACAATCATGCAGTTTTGACCGCCGGTTTCGGCAATCAACGGAATTCTAGGGCCGGCGCGCTCTGCCAGTTTTTGACCAATCCACGCACCAATTTCGGTTGAACCGGTGAACATGACAGCCGCCACCCGAGGGTCCGGTAACAGGTGCTCACCCACCTGCCTGCCCGGCGCCACAACCAGCTGCACCACATCGCTGGGGAAACCACACTCGGCCATTAATTCAAGCGCTCTCGAGGCAATGAGGCACGTGGAGTCCGCCGGTTTGGCCAACACGGTGTTGCCCGCCGCCAACGCTGCGGTCACCTGCCCCAGGAAAATTGCCAGAGGGAAATTCCAAGGACTAATGCACACCACAACACCGCGAGACTGCAGTTGACCATCCGAGGCCCACTCGGGGTGCGGGGCGCAGACCTTGCGGCCTTCATTGGCATAAAAGCGACAGAAGTCGACCGCCTCACGCACTTCCGCAACTCCATCAAATGCAATCTTACCCGCCTCTTTGGTACACAGAGCAATCAATTCATCCCGGCGCTCTTCGAGCTTGTCGCCCAATTGACGCAAACATTCTGCACGCACGTCTACATCCGTGCGGGACCACTGCTGAAAGGCTACACTCGCCCGCTCCAGTTTAGTGGGCATATCCGCGACCGTGCTTGCGGGCACAAAACCCAGGCTGTCCCTATTGTCTGTAGGGCTGATCGACATCACCTGCCCCGCAGGACATTCACGCTCACGTTTCACATTCTGGTCCACCCAGGTTTTAACACCTTTAGCCATGAGTGTTACGCTGGGAATATCCGTTAGGTCCACGCCTTTGGAGTTTGCTCGGCTGTCACCATAAAGATTCACAGGCAGTGGAATTTGAGGGTTGTGTTTGACGGCCCAGCTTTTGACTTTTGCGACCGGATCTTCAACCAGCGTGCTCAGTGGCACAGACTCATCAACAATGCTGTTCACAAAAGAAGAATTTGCCCCGTTCTCTAAAAGTCGGCGCACCAGATACGCCAACAGATTTTCGTGCTCTCCAACCGGCGCATAAATACGCACTGGAATTTTCTCTTCTTTAATAATGTTGTCATATAACCCCTCGCCCATGCCATGCAGGCGCTGGAACTCAAAACCGTTTAGTGTCTCGCCGGCCCGCTCTAGAATATAAGCGACAGAGTAGGCGTTGTGTGTAGCAAACTGGGGAAAGATACAGTCGCGGTTATCCAGGAGTAAACCGGCACAGGCCTGGTAGGAGACATCCGTAGAAGCTTTACGGGTAAAAACCGGATAGCCGTCCAGACCATCAACCTGGGCGATTTTAATTTCCGTATCCCAATAGGCGCCCTTAACCAAACGCAGCATCATTTTCCGACCTACCCGACGACTCAGGTCAGCCACCCATTCCAGTACCGGTAAGGCTCGCTTTTGGTAGGCTTGCACCACAATGCCAAAACCTTCCCAACCATCCAGATCCGCGTCGGAAAATACCGCTTCAATAATGTCGAGGGAGATGTCCAGGCGATCGGCCTCCTCAGCATCAATGGTAAAACCCAGATCATATTTTTTTGCCAGCAGGGCCAGACGTTTTAATCTGGCAACCAGCTCACTCATCACCCGCTCACTTTGAATGAATTCGTATCGTGGATGAATCGCAGAGAGTTTTACAGAGATGCCCGCGCCATTGTAAATGCCTTTGCCACTGCTGCTGCGGCCAAGATGTTCAATGGCATTTTTGTATGACTCATAATAACCATCGGCATCAGCCATTGTGCGCGCGGCTTCACCCAACATGTCATAGGAGTAACGAAAACCTTTGGTCTCCTGCTTTGCCGCGCGTTTGGTCGCCTCCGCAATTGTGCGACCCAACACAAACTGTGAACCCATCACACCCATCGCCTGACGCATGGCCTGACGAATCAGCGGTTCACCGAGGCGGCCGATGGTTTTTTTAAGGCCGTTAATCGTTTGCTCTTGTTCACCCTGGTTAAAACTCACCACGCGCCCAGATAACAACAAACCCCAGGACGAGGCGTTCACAAACAGGGAGTCACTGCCACCGAGGTGAGATGACCAGTCCCCACCCATCAACTTATCGCGAATCAATCGGTCGGCCGTGGTTTTATCGGGCACGCGCAACAGGGCCTCGGCCAGGCACATCAACACAATGCCCTCATTGGTTGAGAGCGCATATTCGTTTAACAGGTTTTGAATGCTGCCGCCATTGTGTGCAGCTCTACGCACTTGCCCAGCCAAATCAACCGCTTTGGCGTCCACCCTTGCCCGTGAGGTCTCATTTAACTCCGCCACAGGCCATAGGGAATTAATGACAAGCGCCTCGTCGGCACGATAGTGCTCGCGAATTCGCCTGCGAAGCGGATGGGTCGTATCAATATGGGCAGGTAGGTGCATGTCACGGTTCCATTGTCGAAATTTCAGTCGGCTAATGGAGGGAATATTAAGAGATTCGCTACCGTATGTGCTTTCGAAAAGAGCAATATTTGAAGTATAAAATACCGCACGAATCCTCAAGTGCAGCCACTACTTTGGAGCAAGGCGCAATTATAAGGTGAATAGTGCTATAAAATGCTGTTTTTACAGTGATTTGACTATAAGGGCAAAAAAGCAGGCACTAAGCCTGCTCCCTGACCTTTCCAAGCATTCTGTCAAACAGGGCCTGCATAGACTGTGACGGCTCTTTTCCCGCCAGGCTAACAGCGATAATCGCAATTGTGCTGAACAGCACGCCGGGCACAATTTCATACACAACACTGCTCAAGGCATTGCCGCCGATGGTCAACGGAGAATAAATCCACACCAATACCGTTGAAGCGCCCACCACAATACCGGCCAGTGCACCGGCAAAAGTCATTCTCTTCCAGTAAAGCCCCAATACAATCAAGGGCCCAAAAGCGGCACCAAAACCGGCCCAGGCATTGGCTACAATGTTCAAAATAGAGCTATCTCTGTTGTGCGCCATAGCAATGGCCACCAGCGCCACCAGAACAACACACAACCTGCCCATCAACACCAACTGCTTTTCGCTGGCCTCTTTGTTGATAAACGTTTTGTAAACATCTTCGGTCAGGGAGCTGGAAGTCACCAGCAATTGCGAAGATACGGTGCTCATGATCGCAGCCAA
>ENA-OSET01001572-OSET01001572.1-sediment-metagenome-genome-assembly--contig:-NODE-1572-length-23530-cov-25.699015_pt1 | contig 23530 bp, 12 predicted proteins | sample MGYA00237882_ERZ534229 | MGnify/ENA primary metagenome ERZ534229 (study PRJEB26408, sample SAMN06266212) | sediment metagenome | isolation source: Hudson Canyon methane seep mesocosm | place... | reverse complement strand
TTCAAGGCTAAGTTCAAAGCTGAGATCCGTCATGTACTTATTTCATAAAGATTTAGAAGTTACTTGAAGATCTGCTTCACGCCCTGAGGTGTTCGGTCAAGTTAATTTAGCTTCTGAGAGCAGTGATGAACCTCTGCGTTCTAGGGCTTTAAGATACAGCACCTCATCATAGCGTGTTCGTGTTTGTCAGCAACGATAAAGAATGCGGTTCCATTTAAATGCAAGGGCACGTACCGCTGCCTGATAGGTTTTCCCCTTGACTCGTTTAAATCATAAATCCGAAACGCGCGTAGAAGAGCGGGGGTTAAGCCTACTTCGTTTGGACTTTCCCATATACACTTCATTACTCGACCTACTTACATAATGCTTACATACAAAAAAAGCCCCAACACTGAAATAGTGCTGAGGCTTGATTATATATGGTGGGCCCACAGGGACTTGAACCCCGGACAAAGGGATTATGAGTCGCCATAACTTCAAATATCAATAAATTGTAATTCACTATCGTTAAACGAATGACTGCTTTTGGCACTGAACAGACTGACAAACTATATTGATTTAAGCATATTGGGTTAAGACTACACTTGACACCAATAGGGTAGGGCATTAATAGCAACTATTTGCCATAAAATTTGCACCTTTGTTCAGCCTTATCAGTTTATTGTTATATAAGCTTACCCTGCGGTGCAGTATGCTACCAGCACCCCAACGACCAATCAGGTAATTGACCATTAAACCTAATGCATTACCGACTGTAGCGATGATAATTACAGCGAGTGGTTTTTCACCTGCAAGTAATAAAGCTGATAAGATAAGTTCAGAGCTAAAGGGCAAGATTGTGGCAGCAAGAAGGGCTGATAGGCCAAGCCCCCAAACCCCAATTCAGATAATAGCTCCATGAATTAAGAATAACTACAGCTAGATTGACTTGGGTGAATTAACAAAATAATCATTTTCTAGATAATGCTGGCCAGTTAGCTTCATATGCGGTTTCAATACAGAGTAGTTTTCTTGTTTTTTTAGCACGTATCTTCATTAGCTAAAGTAGCTTTAATGTAGCACCTCATATAGTGTCTATGATGAATATCAAATGGCCTTTGTTAGCGATCTTCCACAAAATACGAACATGACCAGCCGAGTTAAACATTATATAAGGGCGTAATAATGAGTAAAAATACTTAGCTTATGCTCTAACTTGCAATGATGAATTTGATATAATTGATATGAAAAATTATAAAAGGGCCTAACCAGTTTCTTAAGGTCACTCCAACCACAAAAAAAGCGTGGCTCGACAAAAATACATTATGTGCCTCTCCATTCCGGAAGCAGACAACTACATGTAATATCTGAATATATAAATTATGAGGTTCACCAATGACTAAAATTAATGGCAAGGTCGAAGAATTACTCGCTAAACATCCTAGTTTAACGAAACTTGAGGCAAGCAAGATCGTAACTGAAAAAAATGAGCGCAAGAAGAAAAAGCGTGCGGAAAAAACAGAGAGAAGTAATGCCAAAAAGCTTAGAAACGAGGCAAACCGCCCAGAACGGGATGATGGTGGTTATTGAGCACATAACAAACTGTTGTTGTACGTTGCAGTCGTTTAGTTGCCGCATCTACGAATATCATAATGAGTTTTTGTGTAATCATGAAGCTATTTGATTCTAGTTGGTTTGATCCATTAGCAATAACTGCAGATATTTATCATTACTTGTTGATTCAACTTCTAAGCTAGATATGTTCAGACTGCTTTCTCCTGTGGCTTCAACCGGTCGATGAAACATTGCTTTAAAGCGTGTTGGGTTAAAATTATAGTTGTCACTAAGAAAGTCTGCACTATTGAAGCCCAGTAAATCAGTCACACTTTCACTTACTGAGCAATGTGTAAGGGAACCGGTCAGGAATAGACTGAAATATAGCTATATTTCTTTGGTCATTGTATTTTAAATATGACTGTTTAAATCGTTAATTAACGTATCAAATTTGCTTAAGGGTACGGGTTTACTGAACAAATAACCTTGGTAATACATACAGCCGTTATCTAACAGATATTGCCTTTGCTCGGTCGTCTCTACACCCTCAGCAATCACGTCAATACCCAAACTATGTGCCATAGTAATGATGGTGCGAACAATAGCTCTATCACTACTATCGCTGACAAGGTCACGCACAAATGACTGGTCGATCTTCAATTGATTGAGTGGTAGTTTTTTCAGATATTGCAATGATGAATAACCGGTACCAAAGTCATCTAACGAGAAGTGAATGCCCGTTTTGCTGAGGGCATCCATTTTGATAATAATATCGTTGATGTTGTCCACCAGCATACTTTCAGTCAGCTCTAGTTTGAGCCGAGTAGGATCGATGCCATGAAACTCTATCGTGGCAAGCACTTGGCCTACGAAATCAACTTGGAAGAACTGTTTGGCACTCACATTAACAGCGAGCACAAGGCCTTTAGTCTGTGGGGTTTTCTGCCATATTTTAAGTTGAGCGCAAGCAGCATTTAACACCCATTGACCTATCGGTAAAATAAGCCCGGTATCTTCGGCTAAAGGAATAAAGTTAAATGGTGTAATCATGCCTTGTTCAGGGTGGTTCCAACGGATTAACGCTTCCGCTCCAAGTGCTTGCCCATTAATGCCAACCTGTATTTGATAATACAACTCAAATTGCTGCTGTTCTATCGCTTGTTTTAGCTCTTTTTCAAGTGCTGCAAGAGAGGTGATCGTTGACTGCATCTGTGGGTCAAAAAAGCATAAGGCATTACGTCCATTACTTTTCGCCTGATACATTGCTATATCTGCTTGTGTTAACAGTTCTTCCACTTCATATTTGTGCTCACCAAACAAAGTAATACCAATACTAGTGCTACTGGAGTAGTGATGATGTGCAAGTTCGTAAGGCTCGCTGATGGTGATCAAAATTTTCTTGGCAATATCTTCTGCCTGGGTGGAGGCTTCAATCGGCTGTGTACTCAATCCTTCTAACAAGATAACAAATTCATCACCACCAAAACGAGAAATGCTATCGCCTTCACGCAAACATGACGACAGACGCTCAGCAACCTGTTGTAGCAATAGATCGCCCACATCATGGCCCAGCGTATCATTAAGTATTTTAAATCGATCAAGGTCGAGAAAGAGGATAGCCCCTTCCTTATCGTTACGTGCACTAGCCGACATAGCATGTTCAATGCGGTCTATCATAAGCCGACGATTGGGTAGATGCGTCAGTTGATCGTAATAAGCCAAGAACAAACTCTTTTCTTCACTTTTTTTGCGTAAGGTAATATCCACCCCAACGGATAAAATTTGTATTTTTTCACCGCTCATTCTAGAGTGATGCCATGCGATCGTTCGTTCCTCGCTCTGACAGCATAATACCAAACACTCTTGATAATAATGATCAATCTCTTTGCTTGTTATTTTTGCATAGTTCCGTTCAAATAATGTCCTATCTTCCTTTATTTTAAAGGCGTTTTTCAACTGTTTACCTTGTAGCGTATCGTTATTCCCATCAAGTAACTCATGGCCATAATGATTAAGGCTATTAATACTTCCATCCAACTCTTGTGTAATCATAATGACTTGTGCGGTATCAAGAATACGTTCTGAAAAATCTTTAGCCTGAGAGATCCGTTGCAACATCTCCAGTATTTCAGACTGATGGATGTTCGCCTCTTTTTCTAGGGTTTGTAATGTATTAGTAAGTTGAATCGCTGCTCCAGTCAACTTATCTACTTCGTCACTAATTAAGGGGTCGCTGCGTATGTCCAGATTATTGCGTGCAGCATCATAGTTTCGTTCCCCAATCAGGGGAATGGCCTGCACTGCTTTTGAAATCCGTTGCAGAGGCATTTTTAATAAAAAATATATCAGTAGCATCAATAGTAAGGATATGAGCATCCCGGCTTGTATTCGTTGCCTGACATAATTTTGCATTTCATCCATTGTGTCGGTGATGTCATCAATGATGACGATCATTGCCTGTAACCTACCTTGCAGATCATCTATTGGTAGAAATGCCATTTCATGAAAGCTTCCTTCCAGCTCTAGACGCAACCAGTTACTGTTTTCTATCGGCAAAGGAATGCTGTCTAGATGTTGTAACACTGGAAAATTAACATTGGCATTAGATAATCCTGCCACATGCATACCAAGATTAGCTAAAAAGTTGGCTTCACCTGCTACGCCTCCATTCAATACAAAACCAACATCGGCATTGGATATTCGATGAAATGACAAAATTAAATCAGCCATTGTTGATGAGACGACTACGGCTCCGGCGACATCACCTCGATGCAGAATCGGCATTGCAGCATACTGCTGACACGCGTCAACACAATCTATCCACGTTATACTAGACTCTTGGCGCATAGCTTCTGCGATTTGTCTCACTTCCAACGCATTGGCTTTCGCTAAGATACTCCAGTCAGCAACGATTTTTTGCTGCCTATTGTAGATACGAATAGACTCTAAACCATAATCGAGTTGCAGTGCTGCCCAAGCTTTATCGACACGTTTTTGTGCGTTATCCCATGTTTCTGCCTCTGCGATAGCTTGATTATCAGGGCTTGCTATGGAGCCGATTAAGGATGATACTTGGGCAATTTTTAACGCTTGCTCTGTCAGCATCACCTTAAGCTGATTAAGCTGCATCACATTAATTTTATCTCTGTTTTTTTCAAAATTATTGGTTTGATTAGTCGATGTCCAATAAATCAATGAGACGGTAATCAGGGCAAGTACGATGCCCAATAAGGCCATGATTTTCCACCTTAGACTTAAATAAACACTGTACTTAGTTTTCAATCCAAACATCTTATTTCCTTGGTTCCTGCGTGGATGAATACTTAGAAACGATAGGAGGCCAGTAGCATCCACATATCCCAGTGTTTATCGTAAGAGCTTGGTCCTAAGGGGTTATCCAGCGATGACAAGATAGATGTACCTTCGATAGAATGATACTCGGCACGCAACATAACTGAAGGTGTTACATCGTAACGTAGTCCGACCGTCCAATCTTTAGTGTATTGCGTAAAAGCGGGGCTGCCAGATGCCGCTGCATAGTTATTACCATCTCGATCGTCACGATTACCAAAGGCTACTTCATAACGTAATACCAGTTCCCATTTAGGTAATACATTATAAGTGCCTTGCAAATAATAGCTTTCAGCTACCTGCGAAGCCGTTAATTGTGGAATACCAAAATCTTGTAAACTAACCTTTCGGTACGCGTATTCTCCAGTCAGACTCCAGTTCTCAGCACTGTATTGGGCCGATAGGATGGTCGGATTAAAATCAAACTGACCTGCTTGTAAAAAATCCCCTTGGACTGGGTCATAACTAACCCCTAGGTTAAGATACGTAACCGCTAACATCCATTGGCTACTTGGGCTCTCATACTTTAATTGATAGAGCTGAGTAAAATCAGTTTCAAAGTCGCCTTTGGCAACAGACTTAGGGATAATAGCTTGCTCACTGGCATCATCCAGTAGCGGGTAACCCAGAACAGCTTCTGCTGTAAATGTGCCCCATGGGCTAGCTTTATCTAAATAAAGGTTAATGCCATCCGCTGACACGGATAGTTTACGTGTTCGTTCAAAATAAATGGATTGTGGCACCAATACGCTGGAGCGAGTAAACGGCACGTCACGCGTAATATTATATAAACCGTATGGATTTTTAACCCGACCCAAACGAATACCTGCTCGGCCCCATTCGCCAGACAATGCTGTCCAGTCGATAAAAGCATAATCAATGTCAGGTGAACCATTGTCACTTTCACCGGCACGGTGAGACATGATTTGTCCAGAAAACTGAAGATCAGGCAGTGCACGATAAGACGCGTTCAAGGCGATCTCACGAAAATCAAAACTAATGTTATCGTTCGTTTCGCCCAGAAAATTATTACCGCTGGTATTGATCATGCTCTGAGCCACAAAACCATGTACTTGCATACGTCCATCTAGCAGATTAAATGCCACTGCTTGATTACTTCCTATAAGCATGCACAGGAAGGTGAGTCCGGCACCGATTTTAGGGTTGAATTTGTAAGATGTGCACATCTGTAGTGATCTCCTGTATTTTTACATAACCTACGCTTCCAGGCGTCGTTTTAACTTTAATGAGCATTTCTTCGACAGAATCGACTTGGTGAGGATATTGACCTAAGCCTGAGAACACTTGCCGGTCCCAAGCCTGTCTTAATTGACGGGGGAAAAAATGTAATACTTCTTTGCTGAACAGTTGATGAATAGGCGATGAATCATCATAAACATATACTTTTACGGGCGTACCATCAGACCATTTGGCGTATCGCATGATAAAGATAGCGCGCAATGTATTGTGACTGATTTCACCAGGGGAAAATGTAGATGACGTAATCGCGACCACCTGCGCAGGTACTGCTTCTGTATTGACCTTGTCGGCAATAGATATCGTCGTCCAAAATAGCAGTACTAGCAGTACTAGCAGTACTAGCTGTATGTAGGTGGAAACTTTTAAGCTTTTCATAAAGTTATTTAGGCTTAGCAGTGATGACAACTGATTATTGCATGCATAACACTAAAAAACCAGACTGTAATGAAGGTTACTGCTAATTTACGGTAAGTACATCGCCCGACAGATTTTAATCACCTTGTCTCGATAGCAAAAAAGCAACTGTCTACTCGGCAATAATATAAATCTGCAGTTAAACGAATGGCCGCTTTTGGCACGTAACAGCCGTCAAGTGATTTCCGAGTTTCTGTGTAATAAATCCGAGTTCGTTGTTGCATCGACCGGTTGATTCCACAACCCGCAGCTGACAGTTAGGTTATATATTCCTACAGGTTTATTAGACCAGTACAAGTAAGTGTGTGCGACTTAACTTGGCCAAAACAGTTATGGGAGTAATGATAGACAGATACACAATTTAATGTGGCATCTCATTATCGACTATTTTATCATCAGTAAAGTTAACCTGTCGCTGTAGAATGTTTAACTTATCTAATACTTCGCTCTTGAGGACTAGTAATTTTTCGGCGACGGCGACGGCTTCATCTTTTTTACCTTCATTATAGAGTGAAATTATTTCATGACCTGTTTTATGGACTGCTATATGAACTTCTTCTAGTTCATTGAAGCTAGGCAAATGACTATAATGTTTTTTGCCATGTCCATAGAACCATGAGCCAAGTCGACATTCATAATGATTTGTTATTTCAATATTTTCTAGCTTCAGTGAGCCACCTTCAAGAAGATTAAATATTTCTTGGACCCATTTAATATGGTCATTTTGAGCTACAACTAATGGTAGGTTACTCATTTCCCACTTTGAGCCAGACCACACAGACCAGGACGTATCAGGTTTATAATTTTGGGTCCACTCGAATAAATCTGCAATAGGCATGGGTCTAGCTATACCATATCCTTGGGCATAGTCACAGCCGAGCCTCATTAATATAATGCCATGCTCGGCAGTTTCAACTCCTTCAGCAATCACTTTTCTTTTAAATACTTTAGATAGGGAGATAATACCTTCTACCAAGGCCATATCATCATTATCATCAAGCATATCACGTACAAAACTCTGATCTATTTTCAAGCAATCAGCAGGTAATTCTTTTAAATAGGATAATGATGAATATCCTGTGCCAAAGTCATCGAGAGAGAAAGAAACTCCAAGATTCTGACATTTCTTTATTAAGTCTGAGATATAGGCAAGGTCATTAATCGCTTCTGTTTCAAGAACTTCTAATTCTAGGCACGTTGCCGGTACATCTGGGTACTGATCTAGTGCTTTTTTTAACGATGAGACAAAATTAGGTTGCATAAAGTGATAGGCAGAAATGTTAATGCTAATGCTCCAATCTCTTTTTTCATCGTCACTCCATTTATCTATTACAGAAAGTACTTTATAAGTAACCCATTCACCAATATCTACGATTACATCAGTTCCCTCAATTTGAGGTAAAAACTCAATAGGTCCTAATAATCCACGCTCATGATGTTGCCATCGAATTAATGCTTCCATTCCTATAATTTTACCTGTCCTCATATTCACTTTTGGCTGATAGAATAAAACCATCTCATTATTATGAATCGCATTTTTGATGACGGTTAGGTCTTGAGAGTTATCAGTTGTGAAGGTTTCATCACTAGGGTTAAAGTATGTAAACCTATTTTTACCTAATTTTTTTGCTTGATACATGGCTTGATCAGCGTGTCTCAGTAAAGTATCCGAATCAACATGATCATCAGGAAAAATAGTAACGCCTATACTGGCTGTTAGAAAAAAGCTTTCTCCATTAATAGTAAAAGGCAATGCAAAAGATTTAAAGATACGATGTAAAGTTGCATCAATTTCCTCTATTTCGGTGAAACCATTCAGTAGTAATGCAAATTCATCGCCACCAAACCTAGCTAGAGTATCACCTGAGCGGACTGTTTCTGACAATCGATTAGCCAGATCAACCAAGACATAATCACCATACTCGTGTCCAAAGTTATCATTTATAGGTTTAAAATTATCTATGTCTAATAAGCAAACTGCAATTAATGTTTTTTCTCGGTTAGCATTAGCAATACTAATACTAAATTTCTCAGTCAGTAGCGCTCTATTTGGAAGACTAGTTAAGGTATCATGCCAAGCCTGCCACTCAATTTTTTCACTCAAGTTTCTTTGGCCGGTAACATCTTGGATAACTAAAATACAACCAACAAGCACATTGTCTTCAATAATGGGCGCGGTAGTGTTTTCAATTTGGTGTTCTTTGCCATCGCGAGAAACTAAGATTGAATTACGTTCAAGCGATAGAATTTGTTTTTCAGCGATTACTTTATGAACGGGATTCTCAATAATTTTTCTGCTACTTTTATTTAGTACTTTAAATACCTCATCAATCGATAGATTTTGTGCTTCAGGCAATTGCCAGCCAGTTAATGTCTCAGCTACCACATTCATGAATAAGACTTGTCCGGACGCATCTGTTTTGATTACACCATCACCAATAGCAGCTAGAGTCATTTCTGCTCGATCTTTTTCATGTGCTAGTTTTGATTCAAGTTTTTTACGATCGGTAATATCGAATCGTATTGCACGGTAACCAACTGGCTTTCCCGTCTTTTGATCTAAGAATGGAACTATCGTTGTTCTAACCCAGTAAAGTTGACCATTTTTTGCACGGTTACAAATATCTCCTTGCCAAATATTACCTCTAGAAATTGTTTGCCATAGGGTTTTGAAAAATTCTTTAGAGTGGATGCCTGAGTGAATAAAACTGTGGTTTTTGCCTAATAGCTCTTCAGGGCTATAACCTGAAATTTCAGAGAATTTATCATTTATATATGTAATATTACCTTGTACATCGGTATCCGCAACAATTGCTGCTTGATCTATTACTCTACGAAGTTCTAAGTGTGCATAGTTTTCGTCAGCAAGTTTTTTTAATTGAAGTTTTCTGGATTTAGTATCTTCTTTTTCCTTTAGTTGAAAGCCAACTGTTCTTTCTATGGCCTTTATTTTTGCCTTTACTATAGATATATTAAAAGGCTTTGTGATGTAATCATCTGCACCAGCATTCAGGCCTAATACAATATCTTTATCGTCATCACGAGCACTCACAATAATAATTGGTATCCAATAATTAAGCTCAAATGCTTTAATTCGTGAAGTTGCACTTAATCCATCTTCAATAGGCATCATGAGGTCCATGAAAATAAGATCTGGCTCCTCACTTAAGCAAAGTTCTACAGCCTCTTTACCATTCATCGCTTGAATATGGCTATGACCCATACTCGTGACAATTGATGCTAATAAATCAAGGTTATCTTGAATATCATCTACAATTAGTATTTTCATGAACTCATCTCTGTATTAAGATCAAACCAGAACGTACTGCCTGTGCCTTGTGTACTTTTAAGTGCGATACTGAACCCCATTGCTTTAGCAAGTTGCTGACATACAGCTAATCCAAGCCCATTACCTTCAACGTTTTTGGTTTGTTGGAGTCGATGAAATGGTTCGAAAACTTGTGTTTGCTGTTTGTGGGTCATTCCTGTACCTGTGTCTTTTATTAATATGCGTACACATGATTCTGATATGTTTTTACAAAGAATTTGAATGCTTCCTTGTTCACAGTTGTATTTAATTGCATTTGATAACAGGTTGATGATAATTTGCAGTAAGCGCCTTTCATCAATGCGAATCACTATTTCAGGTGGAATAGGGTGAATATGAATTGAAATATCACTGTTGAGAGCAAGTGAACTGACTTGATTAACAGCCTTTTCGATTAATATGGATAGTTGTTCGATACTATAATTAAGTGTGATTTCACCTCTCTCTACTTGAGTTAAATCTAAACTATCATTAATTATTTCTAATAAATGTTTTCCTGAAGTATGGATAGTGTTTAATTGTTTAACTTGTTCGCCTAGTGCAGGTTGCGAGTCAGAATCTAACATTAATTGAGAAAAGCCTAATATAGCATTCAGTGGCGTTTTAAGTTCATGACTCATATAAGCAATAAATTCCGATTTAGCCTTTCCTTCAGATTCCGCTTTTTCTTTATGTGCAATTGATTCCGCATAAAACTTTTGAGTATGTAATAAATTTCTAACTCTAGAAATAAGCTCTTCTTCTATAATGGGCTTAATGACATAATCACTTACGCCTAGGCAAAATAACTCTATTCTTCTGGCAAGGTCGTCAAAGCCCGTTACAGCTAAAATCGGGATGTCACCTTTAGATGTTGATAGCCTGCGGATTCGGTTGGTTAATTCCATTCCTGTCATCCTTCCCTCAAGGATAATATCTGTTATGACGAGCTGATATTCAGCTACCATAAATTGTGCTAATGCTTGTTCAGCATTAGAAAACGCATCAACATCAAGTCCTTTTGACTTAAGTATTGCAGTAATAAACTGGCGTTGTGAAGAATCATCTTCAATATACAATACTTTTCCAGAAAGGTTTTTTTGTTGATTATAAAGTCTAGTGGTAAAGTTTTCTAATTGTTCTAAATCATTTTTTTTAAATACAGCTGTTATTCCTGCCCTTAAGGCATTGGTATACACCTGGCTTTCATCTTCAGAAGTGAATAATATAATGGGTATAGACTTATATTCTGCCAGTTGCCTAATTTGAATACAAAGTGATATACCGTCAGTGTCCGGTAAAATATAAGCAATGCAGATAAAATCATACTGATCAGTTTTTGCTTTGATTAATGCAGATTTCGCATTTGAACAGGATGTTGTAGCCATCTCGGCACCTGAAAAGATATCTAGTAATATCCCTTGAAACAGTACCGAATCGTCAATAAGAAGAGTTTTCATAAAGGTTCAGGTATTAGATAATTAGTGAGCACTGCACGCTCAAACTCTTCTGTACAAATGGTTGGCCTACAAAAATATCCTTGATACCCATCACATTGGAGCTGTTGTAAAAATGTGAATTCGTTATTATTAGAATTCTTCCCATATTTCATAATTATTCCATTCTTTTATGAGGCTGTTCTATCATATTTTGAGAGCAAAATATAAAATTATTTTTACCTGCACCTTTAACTTTAAATAATGCTGTATCAGCCATTTTTAATAATTCTGAATTATCATCTGAGTCAAAAGGATAGAGTGCGATGCCAATGCTTATAGACAGCTTAACTTCGATATCTTGAACTAGAAATGGACTGTCAAACTCTTGTAGGATATTTATTGCTGAATCCGATACCGATTGAGTAATATTATTTTGATTACCACTAAGATTAGTGAGTAGCATGAGAAACTCATCTCCTCCTATATGTCCTGCAACATTTGAATGAGTCACTACAGCTTTTATTTTGCTGGCAACAGTCTGCAAAATAATGTCGCCTATCTCATGACCAAGACTGTCATTTAATGATTTGAAATCATCAATGTCGATAACGAGTAAAGCACAAGCGGTATTGTTTTTGTGACACTTTCTAGTTTCACTACTAATTAATTGTTTAAATAAATTTCTATTAGGGAAGGATGTCAATGCATCATAATTAGATAAATAGTAACTTTCACCTTCTTGTTTCTTTTTATTTGATATGTCTGAAAATGTTGCAATATAATTCTTCAACTCGCCAGTTTCAGTGCGAATAGCTGTAATGATCTCCCATTCGGGAAATATGCTGCCGTTCTTTCTGCGGTTCCATATTTCACCTTGCCATTTGCCGTATTTACTAATTTCAAGCCACATGTTTTTGTAGAAATCTGGATCATGTTTCCCTGAAGATAAAATGGAGGGGTTTTTTCCTATAACTTCTGATTCTTCATAGCCTGTTATTTTTGTAAAAGCCTTGTTGGTACGGATTATATTGGCTTCGTTGTCTGTAATGATGACCGCTTCTGCGCCATGCTCAAAGACCGCTGCAGCTAATTCTACTTTATCAGTTGCAAGTTTCTTTTCAGTAATATTACTAGAGACACCTAAAACTCTTAATGCCTCGCCAGCGGGAGTACAGCTGACTTTAACTACTCGATCTAGAAAATAATCGTAGCTTCCATCAGGCATTAAAACTCTGTGTTGGTGTTCATAAATAGGAGTTTTGTTAGTTATAAATGCTGAAAACGCCTTTTTCCAAGACTCAATATCTTGTGGATGAATTATTTCGTAGTAGATGTCTAAAGTTTGCACTTTAGTATCACTACAACCCACATTATTTAACCATGTCAGACTGTACTGTGTTTTACCTGTAGAGACTTCAAAATCCCACACGCCCTCACCTAAAGTATCGAGTGATAAACGGAACATTTCTTCGTTATACCGTAACTTACTCTCCATTTCGACTCGAAGTGAAATTTCATTCTGGAGTGCTTTATTTTTTTCTATCAGTTTACTCTCTTGCTTTGCAAGTTGAATATAAACTGATATTTTTGCATCTAGGGTTTCTATATCAATAGGTTTTTGAATATAGTCAATAGCACCTAATTTATATGCCAACAACCTATCTTTTTGATCAATATTGACCGCAGTAATAAAAATAATAGAGGCGTATTTATTTTTTTCACTTTTACGTAAATGCTCCGCTAGTTCAAAGCCATTTAAGTCAGGAAGACAAACATCTAATAGTGCAACATCAATACTCTCATTAGTAATGATTTCAATGGCCTGATATCCACTTGTGGCTGTCAGGATTGTCACATCAAACTTTGCTAACATTGAACTTAATAATTCAATGTTAGGAATATAGTCATCGACTACTAAAATTTGAACATTTGTCATTTATGTGCGAGCCATCTTAAATGAAGGTTAACCAAAAATAGCCTTATAATGATTTTATTTCAACCATGTATTTTACATGGAATTAGGTTTGTTTTTATCTGATATACTCAAACTCATTAAATTAAATTCTAGTAATATGCTGACGGTTTAATATATCTGTGACGACAGTTATTTATGTGAATAACTTCTCATTTGATATCAACTATAAGGTTTTCACTCTATACGGTGTGATGGTTGAATACTTAATGCAATAAGTTTATGGCTGTTTTTATATGACCCGTGCAATATTTAATATACTTGTTACTGAAGATAATGAGCATGACTTCAGAAAAATTTGTCGAGCCTTTCGACATGCTGATTATGATGTGAATATTACTCGTGCATGTAGAGCTGAAGAAGCATTGGAGATTCTTAAAACACAAAGCTTCGATTTGCTATTGACTGACTTCATGATGCCTGGATTGACTGGTCTGGAGCTGGCTGAGCAACTCTTCAAGCAGGCTATCGAATTCCCAATTATTTTACTCACTGGTGAAGGCGATGAAACTATAGCTGTTCGAGCGTTAAAATTGGGCATCTCTGATTATCTAGCCAAAGACTTAGATTCTATTTTTATTGAGTTATTACCTAGAGCTGTTAGTAAGGTTCTTGATAGCCACAGAAATCAACAAGACTTAAAAAAAATTGGAGCTAAAAATAAGATATTGTCTTGTGCTTTAGAACAAAGTCAAAGTTCCGTTATTATTGTAGGTATCGATCAAAACATTACTTATACCAATCCTAAATATGAAAAAATAACGGGTTACACGTCTCAAGAGTTAGAGGGGGAAAACTTTCTTAACTACTTTGATCAAAAAGATAAAGAAAATATTAAGGCTCTATGGTTTCGGTCTTTAGCTGGTACATTGGAGTCTCATGAGATCAAGATATATAGAAAGGATGGCGCTCCATATTGGGTGACGCTTTCTATGACGCCTTTTCATGAAGAATCAGTTAATGAAACCCATGTTTTAATCGTAGAGAATACTATCGATGAACAAGAGAGAATTACAAAATTAGAACAAGATATTCAATATCGGATAGAAGTTGAGTCTAAACTTAAAAGCGCTAATGAAGCAAAATCTTATTTTCTTTCCTGCATGAGTCATGAGTTTAAAACTCCGCTCAATGCTATCCTTGGTTTTGCCCAATTATTAGCTTTAGATGAAGCTAATCCTCTTTGTACAGAGCACAATTTCAATGTCAAACGCATTATCGATGGTGGTATGCATTTATTGTCACTTGTTAATCAGCTGTTAGATCTTTCACATATCGAAAGAGATCAATTAAACCTTTCATTTAAAACTATCGCTCTTAATGATGTGATATCTGAATGCATCATGCTTTCCACTCCATTAGCTAATGAAAAAAATGTAACACTACAACAGACCACAGATAAAAGTAACTATATGGTAACTGCTGATATTACTGGGCTGAAACAAGTTTTAATTAATTTGATAACCAATGCAATTAAATATAATAATATCGATGGGAACATAAAAATCAATACAGCTAGAGTAGAAAATAATTTTATCCGAATTGAGGTTGTTGATACCGGTGTAGGTATCGCTGAGCATCTTCATGGACAGGTATTTTCTTATTTTTCTCGTCTAGGGCATGAAAACTCTTCTATTGAAGGCTCAGGAATTGGTCTTTCAATTACTAAGAGACTCGTCTGTGCAATGGATGGAAATATTGGCTTTGATAGCGTTGAAGGTGAGGGGGCTACATTTTGGTTTGAACTACCCAAAGGTAATTCAGATTGTAATGGTTTGTAACACAGAATTAGAGATTATGACCAACAACTAACAAGGTGGGAAGTGAATCCACGACTAGATTTTAAATATTCTATGCCCACCTCAAAAATACACAAAAATACCGTTAAACAAATGAGCTCTTCACATAACAGACTAATCGGAACTCACTTTAATCGTATCAAGTTAAGTCAGAGCTACTACATCTGATGCTTATTTCTCCTGATTTAGAATCTATTCTTAGATCCGTAATGTAGCTCTAGATACACCATAGTCAGTGACTGCATCAAGCACTTCACCCTGTGGCGATATAATGATAATTACATCTTGCTCATAGTAATAAACATACTGCTGGATATCACCCCATAGAGGTAACGTTGATTGTTACTTCATTAATACTTGACCAGTACATATCAATACAACGTGTTAGAGATCATTATTCCTGTTTTGTCCACCCCAAAGACCATCAACTTACTTGTTTCCCCCGGAGCTCTCAGGCTCCATTCTAAGCCACTTTCATCATTAACTGTCTAACTTCACGACTGTATGTAGTGGTCCCTATTTTAGGTGTAGTCAAAAAAAGTTTAAAGATACTGTTACGCCTAATATTCATCTAATAAGTCACTAACATCCTCATAAGCGCTATTCAGTTCACTCATGCCTGCCCTAGCTATATTTATACTGCCGGATTGATGCTCATTAAGTAATTCAACTGCCTTCTCATAAAGAACATCATGTGCTTGTTGGATTTTATACAGCCATTCCTCATTAAATAAGCCATCCTTCTTGAAGCGAGATAACCATGACCCAAGGTGACATTTGACGACATACTCACCAAAACCACTATCAGCCATAGTAAGAAGCACATTATTAATATTATTAAACCAATTTTTCGTTGTTAACTTAAGTAAGATGATCTTGTCATACTCTGTATTATGCACTTCGCTAGCATGCCTGACCCAATCAACATTCGGAGTGTAATCTTTAATCCATTGTGAGATAGTGTCAGCAGGAAGAGGTCTTGATATAGCATAGCCTTGAGCTTCATTACAGCCCATAATAAGTAACATCTTTCCATGCGCTAATGTTTCAACACCTTCTGCAATCACTTCACGGTTAAACACCTCTGCTAATTTTATTACTCCATCAATAATACTGTAATCATTTGGGTCATCTAATAAATCACGAACAAAACTTTGATCAATTTTGATCGTGTTCGCAGATAAGGTTTTCATATGAGAGAGAGAGGAATAACCTGTACCAAAATCATCCAAGGCAATCTGGAGGCCTAAAACATTCTGACAACTTTTGATAATCCCACTGATATTATCAATATCTCCGAGAACACTACTTTCTAAAATTTCTAACTGTATATCCTGTGAATTTATCGAAGAGTAATTATTAAGTGCTTCATTAAGCTGATCAAAAAATGCTGCTGACTGCATATGGTAGGAAGAAACATTGATGCTAATTTGTAACTTAAGACCTTGTTCCTGCCAACGTTCTAATTGTGATAATGCCTCATTAATAACCCAGCCGCCGATTTGTATTTCTAAGTCTGTACCATCAACTAAGGGCAGAAAGTCTAGAGGGGGGATTAAACCTTTATCTGGGTGAAGCCATCGAATTAATGCTTCAACACCAAAAACAACACCGGTCTTCATATTCACTTTTGGTTGGTAATACAAACAAAACTGTTTATTTAATAATGCCTTTCTAATTTCTACAAGTTTTAATTGTTTATCAACAACCTCCTTATTATCTGTAGAATTAAAGAAGCGAAATTGATTTTTACCTGCTAGCTTCGCGACATACATGGCTTGATCTGAATGTCGAATCAATGTGTCTAAAGAAACATTGTCTAGGGGATAGATTGTAGCTCCAATTGATACGCTGACATTATGAGCAACATCATCAATAATATATGGCTGAGAAAGCGTCTTAAGAATTCTTGCTAATAAGAATTCGCATTGTGCAATCGAAGTAAAATCACCTAACAACAATGTGAACTCATCGCCACCTTGGCGTGAAGCCGTATCTTCCTCTCTAATGGCAGATTCAAGTCTTTTAGCCACATTAATTAACAACTTATCACCGATGTCATGGCCGAAATTATCATTGACTAACTTAAAGTCATCTATATCAAGAAAGCAAAGGGCTAGGTAGTTTTTTGCTCGCTCACTACGAGCTGCTGCTTGCTGAAAACGATCGTTAAAAAGTGAACGATTGGGTAAGCCTGTCATCTCATCATAATGAGCCATAAATTGAAGCTTTTCTTGTTGTGTGCGGAGCTGTACTTCAGCTACCTCCCGACGATTAATTTCTTCTTGAAGTTCTTCATTGTGTATTAACAACTGCCTTTCTTGTCTTCGTAATCGAAGAAAAACATTCACTTTTGCTTTTAATGTGTCATTATCAATCGGCTTTTGTATGTAATCTAATGCTCCATATTCATAACCTTTTAGACGATGAGCATCATCTTGGAATTTATTGAAAGCAGTAATAAAAATAATAGGAATATTCTTATAGCTATCATGCTTCTTAAGTTCAGTCGCCATCTCAAAACCAGACATTTTCGGCATATTAACGTCTAGCAACAACAAGTCAATATCATGACTATGGATGAGCCTAAGCCCATCTTTAGCGTTATAAGCTGTAAGTATATTTACATTGACAGAGGCCAACACCCTAGAAAGTAAGGCTATATTAGAGTCCATATCATCAACTACAAGTATCGTTTGCGTAAGGCTTTTGGTCATAATATCTTCATTATAAAAAGGGAGTTATTCATAGCTAATGTGTGCGTTCACGGCTGGCAACTCAAACCAAAAGGTACTACCTTCTCCTTCAGTGCTTTCAAATCCAACCTGACCATTCATTTCTTCAATAATACGTTTAGTAATAGTCAGACCAATCCCTGTACCTTCAATAGATAATGATTCTCTCCCTAGCCTAGAAAAAGCTGTAAAGACCTGTGACTGCATTTCTTTTTTTATTCCTTGCCCAGTGTCTGTTACCAGCACCCTAAGATATTTACTTTGCATCAGTTGATAGCTAATCATAACGCTTCCTGAAATATGATTATATTTAATAGCATTATTGACTAAGTTAATGAAAGCTTGTTTGAATAAAACGGGATCGGCTTTTATAATAATATCAGGGTATTTTTCTAACGTTAGTTTAATATCCGTTACCTTAGCTTGCTGCTCAAGCATCGCCATTGATTCGCTAATAATATCTGATGGGTTTAAATGCTTAATATCAAGTGTTAAGTGTCCCGACTCTATTTGGGATAAATCAAGCACCGTATTAACAAGTTCGAGAAGGTGTAATCCTCCCTGATAAATATATTCTAGGTCTTTTTTTTGCTCCTCTTTTAGCTGGTCACTTTCATCACTTACTAATAATTGTGAAAACCCTATTATAGAATTTAATGGCGTCCGTAATTCATGACTCATAGAAGAAAGAAACTCTGATTTTGCTTTGTTAGCTTGTTGTGCGTCATCTCTAGCTATTACGGCTTCATCACGAGCGCTTTCCATATCAGTCGTCCGCTCTTTCACAAGCTGTTCTAAGTGCTGTTGATATTCCATAAGCTCAGTTTTGGCTTTTGTTCGCTCGGTAATATCAATAATAGAGGCTAAGTAACATTGCCTGCCTGCATGATTCACTCGGTGCAAGAGCACTTCAACAGGGTAGCGAGTATCATCCTTACGTTGATGTAGTGTTTCAAACTTAAGATAAGACTGTTTTTCAGATATTAGTGGTTCAAGTGAATCTCTAAACTGTTGTTCAGAATAAAGAGGCTGAATATCAAAGGGTCTGAGTGTATATACTTCAGCAAGTGTCATCCTTAGGTTATCAAGGGCGGCATCATTAACAAATGTAAAATGCATGTCTCCATCAGAAAAAATATAGGTTTCTGTTTGGCTGGTATTGATAGCCTGAAACAAGATGTTTCGGTCATTTATTGAATATGACAGGGCTAGACTAACAATAGGAATTGTTATGAAGCTTGTCGCAAATAAAACAAAATCAGTCTGTAATTGTGCATCGACAAAGATACCTTGCTGAAGCAAAAGTCCTGCGACACCAATGACAAAGTAAATGAATGTAACAACTGCAGTCGTGATGTGGCTAAAACGTAATATTGACCACCCTAAAGGGATCGCCAATAAGTAGCCACGGTGGATGCTATCTCCCCCTAGAACTGCCCAGTCAGTTAGGACGCTAAACGCTATTGCTAATGAAAATAAAATCAATGCGAGAGTTTCAGTACGTTGCTTGGCTAAGTCGAGGAAAGTATGTGCATTGACAAGCAATAAGAACGGTGCAATGAGTGCAATACCTAGCTCATCAGCCATCCACCAATGTAAGGCTGTGCTAGGAATGTCAGCAAGTGAAATAAAACCAGCTAACAGTAGTGTCAATGGGCCAACGGTTGCGCTTGCTACAGCACCGATACTGCCAGCTACCACTAGAGATGCAAAATCCCTTAAGCTATGCAATGTGAGTGAAAAAGGTAAGAATCGTAGCAGATAGACAGCTAATAGGGGCTCCAGCATATTGCCTAGCCCTGTTCCGGCTGAAACACTATGGGCAAGCCCCATATATAAACCAGCAGCATAAGCTCCTAGAAAGACGCCTATTGAATAACGAGCTCCATACTTAAGTAATACCGCTAATGCAAAGCCAGAAGAAGGCCACAATAACGTCCCTCCCTCTTTGAGCGTAGCAAATTCCAGTGCAACAGTTGCAAGCAGAAAATATATGGTAGCCACGCCAAGCTGCATTGCTACATTCTGTAATTTATTATTGATAGCGGAGTCCTTATATTGTTACCACGATCAATCATAATAGAGCTCAGATAAAAAGCCAATAACTTTAAGTCCTTACTATTACAAGGGTTTACTGGTTTTATATGTTATATTTTCATGCTTTTTCAAAGCCTATTCAAAACTGGCCGATTACCCACAAAAAAAGCCCCGATAGAGTCAACTACTGAGGCTTTCATATTTTGGTACCTAGGGCCGGAATCGAACCGGCACGCCCGTGAATGCGAGGGATTTTAAGTCGCTTAGGCAGTTTCATGACCTTTTAAAATCTGTCACTTACAATGCTCGCCAACATTAAAACCTGTGTCATCCCGTACTAAAGCAGACAGTCAGGCTATTAAATTTCTACAGGGTTATTAGACCATTTCAATTAATCCATGATAAACAACCACTTATGCCATAAGTATTTAAAGATTATTATTCCAGCTTGTTTGACAGCTTTCACCGACAAGAATAATATTCAACCTATGGTCTTCAGGTATGTGTGTCTGAAACAAATTTAATCTTGAGAGCTACGTTGACATCAATAAACACTGAGATAGTAGAATCAAATTTTAGCATTGCTTTAACAGACCCACCTTCAGTTTTAGCTGTCAGTGAGAGGGTATATGAATTACTTGGCTTTAAAGCTGATGACTTTCTGACAGGAAAACTTACTTTACAAAGTCGAATTCATCCGCATGACCAAGATATTGCGGATGAATTATTTTCAACCGACATCAGAACCATCTCAGGCACTTTTAATATTCGTCTCAGACATGCAGATAGTAGAATTCGCTGCATTAAAGGTCAGTACACCAAAGTAAAAGAGCCAACGACTAACATCATTACGCTTGAGTTGTTGCTGCAAGATTCTAAAAGCCTGTGGCAAGGGCAATACGACCACACCACGATGACTAATTTCAAAGCCATGATGGAAAATACTCATGACTATATTTATTTCAAAGATCGTAATCACGTCTTCACAGGTGCGAGTCAAACTTTAGTCGTCATTACCGATCCATCCGAATATTGGACAGACTTAATTGGCAAGACTGATTATGATGTATTCTCTGAAGAATATGCTGATAACTACTATAAGCTAGAAAAACAAGTGTTCAACGGTGTTCATGTCGCACATGAGGTGCAGGAAACGCTAGATAATGCTGGCAATAAGGGTTGGGTAGATAACCGCAAAGAACCGATAAAGAATGATGATGGTGAAATTATTGGCTTATTTGGTATCGCTCGGGACATCACTGACAGAAAAACAATTGAGTCAGCATTAAAAGAAAATCAAGAACGGTTAGCTTTAGCCACCATCTCTAATGGCGTAGGCATCTGGGATTGGGATCTACAAACTTTGGAGATGGTGTGGGATGACTCCATGTTCTCGCTCTACCATATAGATCGTGCTGACTTCACTGGTATTATTGATGCTTGGGAAAGATCGTTACATCCTGATGATAGTGAGCGTTCTGAACAAGAGGTTCAAGATGCCATTTCTGGCAAAAAGCCTTTTGATACTGAGTTTCGTGTCATTTGGCCTAATGGTGAAGTACATTACATTAAAGCGGTAGCGAAGGTATTTCGCGACGAGAATGGCAAGGCTTTACGGATGCTCGGCACAAATATCGATATTACCGAGCGTAAACACCTTGAAGAAGAACTTACCAGACAGGCGCATCTTGACTATCTAACAGGTTTATCAAATCGCCGTCATTTTATGGCACAAGGTGAGGTGGAGCTATCACGAGCAATACGCTATGACACATCTCTATCGGCACTGATGCTAGATATTGATTTCTTTAAAAAGGTTAACGATACCTATGGTCATCAAGCGGGAGATAACGTACTGCAAGCGCTAAGTAAAGTCTGTCAAGATACGCTACGTCAGGTTGATATAATCGGTCGTATAGGTGGAGAAGAGTTTGCTATCATCTTGCCCGAAACTGAAGCTGAAGAAGCACTTGATGCTGCAGAACGACTGCGAGAAGCTATTACTAAGACAGAGGTAACTATTTCTGCTGGTTTACCTATACGTTTTACAGTTTCTATCGGTGTTATCACACTTGATGATAAAAATATCAACATTGACATGTTGCTCAATCAGGCCGATAAAGCATTGTATGAAGCGAAAGAAACAGGACGTAATAAAGTTTGTGTTGGGCGAAGTTGATAACGTTAACTGTCGTTCAACTAATGACCGCTTGTGGCACGTAAGCGACGAATTGTTCAAAGGGCGCTTGTCGACCCACAACGGACAGTCGGGCTATATCGAAACTGGACTTCTCTCGCTTTAGTAGATGATTAACAATCATCCTTTCTTAAGCAAAGCCTCAAACTCATCAATCGGTACAGGCTTGCTATATAGATACCCTTGGTACTGCATACAGACTTCTTCTAATAATAGTTGCTGTTGTTCTTTGGTTTCTACGCCTTCAGCAATAACACTCAATCCCAAACTGTACGCCATAGAAATGATGGTGCGAACAATTACTTGGTCATTACTATCAGTCACAAGATCATCCACGAAAGATTTATCGATCTTAAGTTGATCGAGCGGTAACCGCTTAAGATATTGCAATGATGAATAACCCGTACCAAAGTCATCCAATGAGAATTGAATGCCACTCTCTGCCAGTGTTTTCATTTTGGTAATCGTAACTTCAATATCATCTAGCAATATGCTTTCAGTCAGCTCTAATTTAAGGCGTGCTGGATTGATAGCATGTTGTTGAATTGTCATCATGACTTGCGAGACGAAATCAGCCTGATGAAATTGCTTAGCACTGACGTTGACCGATAAGTTCAGATCACGAGTTAATGTATCTTGTTGCCAAAGCTTCAATTGAGCACAAGCGGCATCAAGTACCCACTGACCTATCGTTAGAATAGCCCCACTTATCTCTGCAACAGGAATAAAGTCTATTGGTGAGACTAAGCCACGTTCAGGGTGATTCCAACGGATTAAGGCTTCAGCGCCTAGGGGATGCAGTGAATCATCCACCTGTACTTGATAATACAATTGAAATTGCTGTTGTTCTACTGCTTGGATTAGTGCTTTTTCAAGTGTTGTCCGTTCGTTGATACTTTCTTGCATCTGTGGATCAAAAAAGCGAAGCGTATTACGACCATCATCTTTCGCCTGATACATGGCGATATCAGCTTGTTTTAACAGCTCTTCCACGTCAGATTGATGGTCATCAAACACGGTAATACCAATACTGGTGCTACTGGTGTAGTGATGACTCACAAGTTGGTAAGGCAGGCTAATGGTAGACAAAATCTTATCGGCAATATCTTCTACCTGTGATGCGGCTTCAATGGAGTGGGAACTCAAACCTTCTAGTAAGACAACAAATTCATCACCACCAAAACGAGAGACTGTGTCACCTTCACGTATACAGCTCGTAAGACGCTCAGCGACTTGCTGTAGCAATAGGTCGCCCATATCATGACCCAAGGTATCATTAAGCGTTTTAAAGTGATCCAGATCGAGAAAGAGTAAAGCGCCTTCTTTACCACTTCGTGCACTTACCGCCATAGCATGTTTAATGCGGTCAATCATTAGCCGTCGATTAGGTAAATGGGTAAGCGGATCGAAGTAAGCCAAATCTTCAATTTTTTGTTCAGCTTGCTTGCTCAGGCTAATGTCAGTAATCGTAGCTACATAGTTAGTC
>ENA-OSET01001569-OSET01001569.1-sediment-metagenome-genome-assembly--contig:-NODE-1569-length-23569-cov-8.937255_pt1 | contig 23569 bp, 21 predicted proteins | sample MGYA00237882_ERZ534229 | MGnify/ENA primary metagenome ERZ534229 (study PRJEB26408, sample SAMN06266212) | sediment metagenome | isolation source: Hudson Canyon methane seep mesocosm | place... | reverse complement strand
ACCGTTGTCGATGGCAACCGTAAGGCTCAGTTATTGCGTGAGATTGCTGACAAAGAAGGTATTCGTCTAGAGCAAACAATCGCCGTAGGTGATGGTGCGAATGACTTACCCATGTTGAGCATTGCTGGCCTTGGTATCGCTTTCCGCGCTAAACCTATGGTGCAAGAATCTGCTAAGCAGTCTATCTCGACCTTAGGTCTTGATGGGGTTCTTTATCTACTCGGCTATCGCGACCGCGATATTGTGTAAAATGAAATTATAAACTAGGGCTAGATCACTAGTCCTTCGCGCAATTACGGCCACTTTCTTTAGCCTGATATAAATGCTGATCTGCATATTCTAGTAATTTATCAGGGCCATCAATTTCGATATTATCGGTAGAGGCGAGTCCAATACTTATTGTACAGTTCACTTTCTCTCCTTTGCTTATAAACGTTAGTCCATTATTGTGGGCTAATATTCTTTGGCTTAGTTCTTCCGCTCTGTGATGAGGGCAATTTTCTAGAATGATTAGAAATTCGTCACCGCCATAACGGCCAACAGCATCTGTAGGGCGCAGAGTCGTACGCAAATCATCGGCTATAGCGCGAATAATCTGATCCCCAAAGGGATGCCCATGGGTATCGTTAATGCTTTTGAAATTATCAATGTCGACCATCATGATCGAGTAGGGCATTTGTTGTAATAAGTGCCTATGGTGAGCGCGTCGTAAAATATCTTTAATCGTTACCTGGTTCCATAATTCAGTAAGACCATCTATTTTTGCTTCTTTTTGCGCTTGGTCTAGCTCGGTAATTAACTGTACTTGTACTTCGCTAAGCTGTGTAAGATGTAATTCGGTTTGAGCCCAGTGGGCAATATCACGCATACTTGAGACGTCTTCTTGGCTGAAAGATCGCGTCTTAATATCTTCAATACAGAGCGTTCCAATATTCTTGCCACGACTCTTAAGAAGAAACCCGACATAAAATCTAAATTTTGGCGTTTGAGTAACGGATATTAGGTCTTTGAATCGTTCGTCTTGAGAGAGGTCTTCACAGACAAGGTATTCGTCCATTAAAAGTGTATGAGAGCAAAACGAAGTACTGCGCTCTGAATTGATTAATTCAAAACCTTGAGTTGATTTAAACCATTGGGTATCGCTATCAATTAATGATATATGGGCAAAAGGTACGTTAAAAACACGACATAATGTCCTCGTTATACGATCTAGCCTTTCTTCTAAGGGGGTGTAAATAATGCCGAGTTCATTTAAGGCATTGAGTCTCTGCTGTTCATTGGCTGGGATTAAGGCTTCAGGCATGACGTCGTCCGCTTTTCATGAGTTTGTCATAAGAGTAGTCTAAGGCTTAGAGGCCAAAAGGTGTGAGCTGCAAATTTTATATGACTAACGTCTTACTAGCGATAATATCTGCAGAGTAAGAGGGATGTCTGTTATCTTTGTTTTTGATTCTTATGTGAAAGCTATTTCGGCGGTAATCTTGAAAGTAATGGGGCAGACGGTGTCAACAAATACAATCGATCAGCAAGAGATCTACAATCGCAGTTGGATTACCGATAAAGCGTATATTTCCGGTTTGGCTGGCATCTTTATGCTGTTTTTGTTGGTTTATCTCTACCAAAGTCATCAGGTATTTGATTCCGGAATTAATATCTTCGGCTGGTTATTGATAGAAGGCCGCTCAGCGACCTCAGGATTTGCTCTCTGCTTGATAGCAGTGTCTATGGTGATCGTCGAAATAATTCGTTTGTGGTATTACGATAAAACCCAATTTATCCGTTATTCACCATTGTGGGTCAATAAGCAGTATCTTGCCTTGATCTACCAAGCAGGAAAAAGATATCTACTCAACTTAGCACTGATCGCTTTGGCACTTGCTTATTATGCGGCAATTAATGAGTACGGTTATCGAGCCCAAGCTAACTACTACCAACCCTGGTTTCAATTGTTTGAAAGTTTATGCTTGTTTTATGTGTGCTTAGGATTTCCTTATCAGTTTTTAACTCAAGCTTTTAAACACGATGACCGTGAGGATATGTCTGACTTACTAGCCAAAATCCTAAAATATTTATTGTCACTATTGCGATCACGCGATGATGGTAAAGTACAAGTTGAGTTCATTTTTCAGGATAGAAAAAATGCCTTAGGTTTTTTGGTAAAGTTATTCTTTGCTCCGATTATGACAGTTTTCTTTTTCGATAATTTTTATCATCTAATCAATAATTTCAACTACATGGCTGGTGGTTTAGTTACGGATATTCAATTAGGGAATTACACTCATAAAAGATTTAATCTTGATCTTAGCAACATAGTTCCGACCATTATTTTTTCGATTGATGTCGCGCTGGCTTGGTGCGGGTATATCGTTTCTTCGCGTTGGTTAGATAATCAAACCATATCAACAGAGCCTACCTTGTTAGGCTGGTGTGTGTGTCTGCTTAGCTACCCGCCATTTCGAGTTATTCCAGCTTGGTTGTTTGCTACGCCAGGAGAAAAAATGTTTCTACAGTTACCGAATCAAACTCTAGTAACTTGCTTTGGTTTGCTGCTTATTCTGAGTTACTTCTTTTATATGTTGCCAACCATTTTTTTTGGAGTACGTTTTTCTAACTTAACCAATCGTGGCATCATTCGTCGCGGTCCGTTTGCGATAGTTCGCCATCCGGCTTATGCGGCAAAGAACCTAGCGTGGTGGTTTGTCGGCTTACCTGTGGCCATCTACAGTGGTTATCAATATGGCTTCATAACGGCCCTGATGATGACTATAGGTTTAGTCTTTATGACGGGAATTTATTATTTACGTGCGATCACCGAAGAAAAACATTTAAGCATAGATTCTCACTATCAAGCGTATTGCGCCGTGGTGAAATATCGATTTATTCCCAAGGTATGGTAACAATAATTACAGCTAGTGTTGCGCGAGAGCCCACTCAATATGCTCGGCCACTAATTCACTGGCCTCTGGCAAGCGTTGTTTTAAGGCTTCAACTATTTCAATGCTAGTCGGTGCATTGCCTAATGCCACCGCTATATTGCGCAACCAGTTCTCATAGCCGGTACGGCGAATAGGGTTGCCTTCGGTATGCTTGAGGAAAGTCTTTTCATCCCAGGCAAACAGCTCGAGCAGAGTTGCATTGTCTAGCGGATGACGGGGGGTAAAATCGGTTTCTTGGGTAGTTTTACTGAAGCGATTCCAAGGGCAGCATAATTGGCAATCATCACAGCCAAAAATACGGTTGCCCATGCCTTTACGTAAATCTGTTGGAATGGACCCTTTCAGTTCGATGGTGAGGTACGAGATGCAGCGCCGTGCGTCGAGTACCTGCTCACCGACAAAGGCTTGGGTAGGACAAATATCAATACAGGCGGTGCAGCGCCCACAGTGATTCTTATCGTCTGGTTCATCAATCGGCAGGGGTAAATCGGTGAGTAACTCACTGAGGAAAAAATACGACCCTGCCTTCTTATTGATCAGCATGGTATTTTTACCCAGCCAGCCTAAGCCAGCATTACTGGCAAGGGCGCGCTCTAATACCGGGGCGCTATCAACAAATGCGCGAAAGCCATGATTCACTTCCTCTTCAATCATCTTGCCAAGCTGGGTTAAGCGTTTGCGAATCACCTTGTGATAATCGCGGCCTAGGGCGTAGCGCGAGACGTAGGCTAGGCTCTTATCCTGCAGCTGTTCTTTGATGCGCGCATCGGCGGGTAGGTAATCCATGCGGGCGCTGATCACTCGTAAGGTGCCAGGTAATAAGTCCGCCGGGCGGCTGCGCATATTATCGTGTGCAGCCATGTATTCCATACTGCCGTGATAGCCTTTGGCCAACCATTCTTTCAGCCGAGTCTCGTGTTCATCCAGCTCAATATGAGTGATGCCGATTTGCTGGAACCCCAGCTCGCGCCCCCACATTTTTATCTTGTCTGCTAGATCTTGTAGCTCGATTTCGGTCATGGTTTTGCTAACTGGTATTTTAATCAGGAGATGAACTCTTATTATACCAGCGTGATAACAGAATGATTAGGCTAATAAAGAGTGGTCTTAAAACTTGATCCAGTGCAATGAATCAATATGACTGGCACCTTTGCACAGTACAGCTTGCCTTAATTCACCTTGTGAGCCTTATAAGCCAGACCTAAATTGGCTGTTATCAAACACTGACTGCAAAAAATAATAAAAGCGAAGGGTAGGGTGAAGCTATGGTGAATAAGGTTAACAGCTGTGATGTGGCAATAGTGGGTGCAGGTTTTGCTGGCTTAGGTGTTGGCATCGCCTTGAATAAAAAGGGCCTACACGACTTTGTTATTTTTGAAGGTGAGGAGGATGTTGGTGGCTCATGGCGTACCAATACTTATCCTGGCTGTGCTTGTGACGTGCCTTCTCATCTCTATAGCTATTCGTTTGAACCCAACCCGAAATGGCCAGAAGCTTATTCTCGCCAAAAGGATATTAAGCAGTACATTGAGCACTGCGCCGATAAATACGATTTACGCAAAAATATCCGCTTTAGTACAAGGGTCGTCGGGGCTAGCTTTGATCAGCAGGAAGGCCATTGGGTCATTGAAGCCAGTGATGGCAGCATTACCCATGCGCGAGTATTTGTCCCCGCAACAGGGGCGCTCAGTCATCCTAAATACCCAGATATCAAAGGATTAAAAAGTTTTAAAGGTCAATCAGTGCACGCCGCGCGTTGGGATGATGAGCTGGACTTGAAGGGTAAAAAAGTCGCGGTAATTGGTACCGGTGCTTCGGCGATACAAGTAGTGCCGGGAGTTGCGGATGACGTGAGCGAATTACAGGTCTTCCAGCGTAGTGCGGCTTGGGTGCTACCACGTAAAAACAAAATCTACAGTGAGCAAGACCATTTACGCTGGGCCAAATATCCTTGGTTGCAGAAAGCCAGTCGCCTAGGTATTTATTGGTTGATGGAATCTGCGTTGCCCGCATTGATGTGGTACCCCAAAATGTTGAAAATGGGCGAGAAGCTGCATAAGTCCAGTTTAAATAAAGCGATTAAAGACCCAGTACTACGAGCCAAACTAACCCCTGACTATCGTATTGGCTGTAAACGGACTCTGGTATCGGATGATTATTTTCCAACCTTTGCTCGTGACCATGTTCATCTGGTTACCGAAGGTATCGAGAAAATTATGGCGAAAGGTATTAAGACCCTTGATGGTGAATTACACGAAGTCGATGTGATTATTTACGCCTCGGGTTATGAAATTGGTGAGCCTGCTTACCCCTATGAAATAAAAGGCAAGGATGGTATTAGCTTAAAAGACTATTGGGGCAGTCAGCGCAAAGCCTATTACGGTATGAATGTCAGTCATTTTCCCAATCTATTAACCATTATGGGGCCGAACTCAGGACCTGGGCATACCTCGGTACTGATTTATCAAGAAGCGCAATATAACTACATCGCCAACTACACGGAGTATTTGTTGAAAAACGATTTGAAGTATCTGGATGTTAAAGAGCAGGTACAGAATGATCAATTTGAGGCTTTCCAAAAACGTATGAAAAACAGCTCTTGGTTATCCGGTTGCTCGAGCTGGTACTTAAATGAAGATGGCACTAACTCGACTATGTGGCCGGGGTTCAGTTTTGAGTATGTCTTGCGTACGCGCAAATTGAAGCGTGGAGTCTATAACGAGATCGCTTAATGTAACGATAAGGCGAGATTGTCTAAATTTCGCCATTTCCTCTACAAGTCCGTATAATCTGCTGCTAGCAATCTCACTCTAGTGGCAGACTATGAATACCCCTCAGATAACTGATATCAGCTGGCAGATACTGCAGCAGAATGATCAACAACTCCCTCCAAGAGCGATGGATAGCCATAAAGGTGACCATGGCCATGTATTGCTGGTGGGTGGTGATCATGGGTATGCGGGGGCTGCTTTAATGGCGTCGCAAGCGGCATTGATCAGTGGTGCAGGCTTGGTTAGTTGCACCACTCGACCAGAGCATATCAGTGCTTATATTGCTCGTTGCCCAGAGGTTATGGTGTCTGGCATCAATTCAGGTTTAGAGTTGGCCCCCCATTTGGCTACGCAAAAACTGTTGGTAGTGGGCCCTGGTTTGGGCAAGCAGGCTTTTGGTCAGTTGTTATTGCAAACTGTTTTACAGTATTTAGAGCAAACTCAAACCCCACAGGCCTTAGTACTGGATGCTGATGGACTTAATTTATTGGCAGAGAAGCCTCTAATCACGGGTCAGGAGGTTAATTTTTCCAAGCACGCGATTATTATGACCCCCCATCCAGCAGAGGCCGCGCGCTTATTAGGCATTTCTACCGCTGAAGTTCAGGCTGATCGCTCTGCGGCCATTCTAGCTTTAGTGAATAAATACAACTGCACTGTGATTCTTAAAGGTCAGCACAGCTTAGTAGCGGGCAAGGCTAATTCTCTTGATAGTGAAATAAAGATTTACCGTTGCTTAGATGGTAATCCCGGTATGGCCTCAGGTGGTATGGGGGATATCCTATCCGGTATTTGCGGCGCAATTTTAGTGCAATTTTTAAATTTGGGATTATCGCCTTTGGCCGCGGCGAAACTTGCCTGCTGTGTCCATAGCAAGGCTGCGGATAATGCGGCGCAAGCCGAGGGTGAAGTTGGTTTATTAGCCTCCGACTTACTGCCTTATATTCGCCAGTTACTGCAAGTGAGTGATGAGGCAATTGATATAAATGGCGTTGAAATAACGGGTGTCGAAATAGAAGGTGACCAGCATGATTAATTTGATCGGCGAAGAAAAAATGCTGGCTTATGCAGGGCAGTGTGCCAAGGTATTTGCCACTGCGGCCCTTGAGGGTGGACTGATCTTTCTAGAAGGGGATTTAGGCGCGGGTAAGACGACCTTTAGTCGAGGGTTAATGCGCGGCTTTGGTCATCAAGGTCCGGTTAAAAGTCCAACCTATACCCTGGTTGAAACTTATGATGTTTTTACGAATCAAGATAATGAAGGCAAACAAGCACTCACCGTCTGTCATTTTGACTTATACCGCTTGGGTGATCCGGAAGAATTAGAGTTTATGGGCATTCGTGATTACCTTGAAGCAGGTCATTTATGCTTGATGGAATGGGCGGATAAAGGCTTGGGTATTTTACCTAATGCAGATCTAGTATTATCCATCGCAGATATTAAAGATGGTCGCCAATTAAGTTGGCAAGCAGGCACGGAAAAAGGCCAGCAGTGGTGTGAGCAATTACAATTAATTGAAGTATGATGAAAAATATAATCGCTAAAATAACAATAATTAGATCCCTTTTTCTGCTAACACTATTGGGCTCGCCACTCCAATCGTTTGCTGATGTGGATGGTGTACGTGTTTGGCAATCCCCTACTCATACCCGTTTGGTTTTTGATTTATCCAAGCCGCACCAGCACAAAATATTCACCCTAGAAAATCCTTATCGCTTAGTGATTGATCTTGGTGGTAATGCCAAATTCAAACCTGATGTTAAAAAAGTCGATCTTGCGAGTACGCTAGTTACGGGTTTACGAACCGGCAGACAAAAAAACAAAGATCTGCGCTTAGTTTTCCAACTGCGTGATGATATTAGTCCTAAGAGTTCTATTTTTGCCCCCAATAAAATCTATCCTCACCATCGTCTTGTCGTCGATCTTATTGAAAAAAATGCGCGCAGTATCGAACCGGCAAAAACGGTTAAAACCGTTGCGGATCAGGTTGCACATAATAAACGCGATATCATTGTGGCGATTGATGCTGGCCATGGTGGTGAAGATCCTGGAGCAGTCGGTTATCGACGTACAAAAGAAAAGACAGTCGTATTAAAGATTGCGAAAGAATTAGCGCGTTTATTAAAAGCAGAGCCGGGTTATAAACCTTATCTAACCCGTACCGGTGATTATTATATTCCATTGCGTGAACGTACGCGTAAAGCAAGAGACGCTAATGCTGATTTATTTATCTCAATTCACGCCGATGCGTTTAAAAACTCCAAAGCTCACGGTAGCTCTGTTTTTGTTTTATCGGAGCGTGGAGCGTCCAGTGAAGAATCGCGTTATCTCGCGCAGAAAGAAAATGAAGCGGATCTGGTCGGTGGCGTAAGTCTTGATGATAAAGATGATCACGTAGCCATGACGTTATTGGATTTATCCATGACCGCAACGCGAGGTTCGAGTTTAGCGGCCGGAAAATCAATTTTAGGGCGCATGGGTAAAATTTCACGTCTGCATAAAAAACGCGTAGAAGAAGCGGCGTTTATGGTATTGAAGGCACCTGATATTCCGGCCCTATTAATTGAGACAGGGTTTATTTCTAATCCGGGAGAAGCCAAAAAGCTGGCAACATCAAGTTATCAAAAAAAGATGGCGCGCGAAATTTTTAAAGGTTTAACGCAATATTTTTATAAAGAAGCACCAGAAGGCAGTTACGTCGCTTGGAAGAAAAATGGTGGAAAAGCGAGAAAAGTCGCGACTAAGAAAGCCCCTGCCTTTGAGAAAAAACAAGCAAAGAAAAAAGTGGCTAAAGTAAAGCGCTATACCATTAAACGGGGTGATACGCTTTCTCATATTGCACAAAGACATAGAGTATCCATTGCAGATATTCGTCGTTTAAACGGCATCAAAAAAAGTAACAGTATTCAAGTCGGGCAGAAGATTAAACTGCCCGCTAGTTAAGGTTGAACGATTCGAATATGAAAAGAATCCATTTATTATCCCCGCGCCTAGCTAACCAAATTGCGGCCGGTGAAGTGGTTGAAAGACCTGCGAACATTATTAAAGAACTGGTAGAAAACTCTTTGGATGCCGGGGCTCAACGTATTGAAATCGACGTTGAGCAAGGTGGTATTAAACTGTTACGTATTCGCGATGATGGCCATGGTATTCCAAAAGATGATTTACCGTTAGCGTTAAGCCGTCATGCGACTAGTAAAATTACCACGCTGGATGACTTAGAAGCCGTAAATAGTTTAGGTTTTCGTGGCGAAGCTTTGGCGTCCATTAGCTCTGTTTCTCGTTTAACCATGACGTCGGCGACTCAACCAGAAGACGGCGAGCCTGGAAGTGGTAGTGAAAATGAGAGCGGGCAAGCTTGGCAGGTTGAAGCAGAAGGTCGAGAGATGACTGCCAGTGTGAAACCGGCGGCTCACCCAAAAGGCACGACGTTAGAAGTTCGCGATTTATTTTTTAATACCCCCGCCAGACGTAAATTTTTACGCACTGAAAAAACTGAATTTAATCACGTTGATGAATATTTTAAACGTTTAGCACTCAGTCGTTATGATGTTGCTTTTAGCTTACGCCATAATCAAAAAGTGATTCATTCTCTGCGCCCAGCGACTCGTAATATTGATAAAGAAAAGCGTGTTGCAGCATTATTAGGGACTAAATTTATTGATGCGGCTTTGCATGTTGATTCTGAAGCGGCTGGGTTGGGCTTAACAGGCTGGGTTGGTTTGCCGACGTTTTCTCGTAGCGCAGCTGATATGCAGTACTTTTTTGTTAATGGCCGTGTCGTGCGCGATCGCTTGGTTGCCCACGCAATTAAACAAGCGTATCGCGATGTACTTTATCACGGTCGCCAACCAGCATTTGTTTTATACCTTACGGTGGATCCTGCACTTGTGGATGTGAATGTGCATCCGACAAAGCATGAAGTCCGCTTCCGTGATGGCCGCTTAGTCCACGATTATCTATTTAGAACTCTGCATAAAGCCTTGGCGGATGTTCGCCCTGACCATCAAACTGCACCGACCAGTTTGCAAGGCTCCGGTGTTTTGCAAGAGGGTGCAGGGTCAGGCATAACGAGTCCAGCTTTGATGGCGAATAGCCAGCAGCAAGTTAGCGGTATTCAAGCGGGTGAATTTAGTGAGCAGACTCGGATGAGTTTATTGCCAGGACGTGACCCACTCTCGGGTCAGGCAATCTCAGGTCAGCAGTATGGGCAAGCTAACCCAAGTGGCGTGCAAGAACATCTCAATGCGTATCAGGCTTTATCGCAGCCTTTGAATGTTGCCGCGAATGTTGTAACAACGGAAGAGCGAATTGATCCAGAAACCGGTGAAATCACGGTTGTACAAATCGAGCAAGCAAGCCCACAAGGTTTGCCTGAGACAAATCAGCAGGATGTGCCGCCACTGGGTTTTGCTATTGCCCAATTGCATGGGATTTATATTTTATCGCAAAATGCCCATGGCCTAGTGGTGGTCGATATGCACGCTGCTCATGAGCGAATCACTTATGAGCGTTTGAAAATTGCAGTTGATAATCAGAATGTTCAAAGCCAACCCTTATTAGTACCCATTACGTTATCGGTATCGGAAAGAGAAGCGGATGCGGCGGAGCAGTTCGCCGATGAGTTCGCACGTTTTGGGGTATTATTGCAACGAGCGGCCCCAGAATCGATTATGATTCGACAGATTCCGGTTATTTTACAACAAGCCGAAGTAGAGCGCTTAGTCACCGATATGCTAGCTGACTTAATGCAACATGGCAGCTCCGATCGAATTCAAGCTCACCGCAACGAAATATTAGGCACTATGGCTTGCCATGGCAGTGTCAGGGCCAATCGCAAGTTAACCCTACCAGAAATGAATGGCCTGCTACGGGATATGGAAGCAACGGAACGCAGTGGTCAATGCAATCACGGTCGACCGACTTGGACTCAAATGAGCATGTCGGATCTAGATAAATTATTTTTACGAGGCCGCTAAGTGACTTCTGCTGAAACATTGAAAAGCACACTAACAGGTAAAGAATTGCCCCCAGCTATTTTTCTTATGGGGCCAACGGCCTCAGGTAAAACGGCACTGGCTATCGAGCTGGTGGAAAACTATAACTGTGAAATCATCAGTGTCGACTCTGCCCTCGTTTATAAAGGGATGGATATCGGCACGGCTAAACCCGATGCCGAATTACAAGCCCGTGCGCCCCACCGCTTAATTGATTTAATTGATCCAACGGAAGCGTATTCCGCTGCCATGTTCCGTGAAGATGCGTTGCGCGAAATGGCGGATATCACGGCCAAAGGTAAGGTGCCGTTATTGGTTGGTGGGACCATGATGTACTTTAAATTTTTGCGTGATGGTGCGGCGCAACTACCGAAAGCGGATGAAGCGGTTCGCCAGCGTTTATTAGCGGAAGGTGAGCAGCATGGCTGGCCTTATATGCATGCCAAACTCGCAGAGTTTGACCCGGTTTCCGCTGAACGATTAAAGCCGATGGATTCACAGCGAATTCAACGCGCCCATGAAGTGTATGAGGTGAGTGGTAAAACTCTCACTCAATTCTGGGCGGAACAAGATGAGCAGCCGTTACCTTATGACGTTATTAGTTTTGCCGTCATGCCAAACGAGCGAAAGAAATTGCATAAACGCATTGCTCAGCGGTATGACATTATGATGAAACAAGGTTTCGTTGAAGAGGTGAAAAAGCTCTTCGCCCGCGACGACCTTCATGAAGATTTACCTTCCATTCGCTGTGTTGGCTATCGCCAAGTTTGGCAATATCTAGCAGGCGAATTTGATTATGACGAAATGGTTGAGCGGGGCATAATTGCGACGCGTCAATTAGCAAAAAGGCAGATAACTTGGTTAAGAAGTTGGCCTGATTTGCACTGGTTGGACACAGAAGACCCAAATCTTCTGCAAAGTGCCTTGAAAATACTGCCATAGACCGCCATATTTAACCCTAGTCTGTTAAATAGAGCTCTTGCTCGTTTATTTCCGTATGTTTTTTGACCAAAAAGCTTTTTTTGACTAAATTTTAGTCAGAGTTGGTGATATTGGGTTTACCAATTTACGATTTAGCGTCCACCAAGAATTATATAAAAGAGACTGCTGATGCGATTAGGCAAATTATTTTGCAACTAATTGTAAAGGCACCGGGGTTATTAATTATTTTTCTGACTGTCCGCATATTGGACAGCAAATTCTTCGAAGGAGAAGAACATGTCAAAAGGGCACTCTCTACAAGACCCTTACTTGAATGCACTACGTAAAGAGCGCATTCCTGTATCCATATTTTTGGTCAACGGTATCAAGCTGCAAGGTCAGGTTGAATCATTTGATCAGTTCGTAATCGTATTGAAAAATACAGTCAGTCAGATGGTTTACAAGCACGCGATTTCTACGGTTGTTCCTAGCCGTCCAGTGCGTTTGCAAGTTGAAACCAAAGAAGACGAAGCTGAATAAGAGCTGATTTATTAAGTATTTGCTGCTCATAAAGTTTATGAGCAGCGTACTTTATTTTCACTCTTCTCTCAGCCTTTTATATTTAGGTATCTCTATTGTTCTTTGATCGTCCCGAAGCTGGTAATAAAGCTGGCGATGTCGCCATTCTAGTACATATCGATTTTCCGGAAGGGGATAACCGCGAGGACCCTAACGAATTTAAAGAATTGGTATTGTCAGCCGGTGGAGCTCCTGTTGAATTCATCACAGGCTCACGTAAATCCCCAGATCCCAAAACCTTTGTCGGTAAAGGCAAAGTAGAAGAAATTAAGGCCATGGCGGAAGCTCATGACGCAGATATTATTCTGTTTAATCATGCACTAACCCCAAGCCAAGAACGAAATCTTGAAGCGGCGTTAGAATTTCGCGTACTCGACCGTACTGGTTTAATCCTAGACATTTTTGCTCTGCGTGCCCGCACCCACGAAGGTAAGTTGCAAGTTGAGTTGGCGCAATTACAGCATCAGACAACGCGACTTATTCGCGGGTGGACACACTTAGAGCGACAGCAGGGTGGTATTGGTTCTCGTGGTGCCGGTGAATCTCAGCTAGAAACGGATCGCCGTTTAGTCGCAACCCGTGAAACACTGATTCGTAAGCGTTTAGCTAAAGTACGTTCTCAGCGAGAACAAGGTCGTCGAGCACGTAAACGTTCGGAAGTGCCAACGATTGCGTTAGTGGGTTATACCAATGCGGGCAAATCGACGTTATTTAATGCGTTAACCAATGCGACGGTTTACGCCGCCGATCAGTTATTCGCAACATTGGATCCGACCTTGCGTCGACTCAATGTGATGGATGTTGGTGAAGTTGTATTAGCCGATACGGTAGGTTTTATTCGTCACTTACCGCATAAGTTAGTCGAAGCATTTCGTGCAACCTTGCAAGAAACGACAGAAGCCAACTTGCTTTTGCACGTGATTGATAGTGCCACTGATGAGCGTGATCATAATATTGAACAAGTGCAGAATGTTTTAGCGGAAATTGAAGCGGATCAAGTTCCACAATTAAGGGTCTACAATAAAATAGATCTGCTGGAGCATGCCGAGCCAAGAATTGATCGTGATGAGCAGGGTAAGCCTATTGCCGTATGGCTATCGGCTCAGGCAAAAGTAGGATTTGAGTTATTAACTCAAGCTATCGCTGAATTGGTGAGTGACGAGTTATATCAAGAAACGATTCAGTTAACGCCCGCAGATTCGAGATTAAGAGCATTGCTTTATGAGCAAGCGGCCGTTGCAGAAGAAACATTTGCTGAGAATGGCGATTTTTTATTACGCCTGCGTTTGCAGCTTGATGATTTTAAGAAAATATTAGCGAAATCGGGTACTAGAGCAGACCGCTTTATTCCTGTTGAGCTGGAAGAGTGGGAAAAGTAGCCCGAGCTCAGTTAATGAGAGTTCACTGGCTAAGGCAAAGATAAGTAAAGGCAATGATAGTGATAGGAATTTCATATTCAATCTTCTATCATTTGCCCAATTAAAATTAATGAAATGCAATCCAGAGATAATGGAGTGATTTATGGCGTGGAATGAACCCGGTGGTGGTAAAGATCCTTGGGGTACTGGTGGTAATAACGGCGGTAACCGCGGTGGCAATAATCAGGGACCACCTGATCTTGATGAAGCGCTAAAGCAGCTGATGGAAAAACTGAACAAAATGTTTGGTGGTAAAGGCGGCGGTAATAGTAACAAAGGCAATAACCAAGGTGCGGGTGGCATTATTGGTGTATTGGCGATTGTTGGTCTTTTATTTTTAGGTTTTAGTTCGGTTTATACCCTAGATGAAAAAGAACGTGGTGTGATTTTGCGTTTGGGTAAATACGACCGTACTGAAGGCCCTGGTTTACATTTCAAATGGCCAATGGCGGAATCGTTAACGCGTATTGAAACCACGACGGTTCGTAAAGAAAACATCGAAGAGCGCATGCTGACGGAAGATAACAACATTGTAGAGATTGAGCTTAACGTTCAGTACCGTGTTGCCGATCCTGTATCGTTTGCCCTGCGTATCGAAAACCCTCGCTTAACCCTTCAGCATGCAGCGCAAAGTGCGTTACGTCACGATGTCGGTTCTACCGCGATGGATCCAATTCTAACCTCGGGTCGTGAAGCGACGGCTGAGCAAGTTAAATTACGTTTGCAAAGCTATCTTGATCGTTACCAAACCGGTATTCAGCTAACCAACGTCAACGTTAAAGATGCTCGCCCACCTTCACAGGTAAAAGCAGCGTTTGATGATGTTCAGGCAGCTCGTCAAGATAAAGACCGCTTAATCAGTGAAGCCGAATCCTATGCGAATGCGATTGTGCCACAAGCACGTGGTGCGGCTCAGCGTCAACTAGAAGAAGCCAATGCTTATAAAGAGCAAGTGGTTGCAAAAGCAACCGGTGAAGCGGATCGTTTCACTGCGTTATTGACTGAGTATAGTAAAGCGAAACAGGTAACTCGTGAGCGTTTATACATCGATGCGATCAGTGATGTTTATACCAATACCAGCAAAGTACTGGTTGATGTTGATGGTGGCAATAACATGATGTACTTGCCACTGGATCAAATCATGAAGAATATGCCGCAATCCAATGCAACGGGTTCTTCGGCGGTTAACGTATCAGCTATCACAGATCAGGTATTGAACGAAATTCGTTCTCGTCAAAATGATCGTCGTAAGGAGTCTCGCTAATGTCGGGTAAGAGCTTAGGACTATTAATCGTATTAGGTTTGGCCATCATTGTGGGTAGCCAGAGTTTATATATCGTTAAAGAAACAGAAACTGCTTTGACCTTGCAGTTTGGTCAAATTGTTGAGAATGACATTCCTGCCGGTTTGCACTTCAAAACGCCTTTTTTACAGAATGTGAAAAAGTTTGATGCACGTATCCTAACCTTGGATGCACAGCCAGCACGTTTCTTAACCGCGGGTAAGAAATACGTAATCGTTGATGCGTTCGTAAAATGGCGTATTAAAGATGTATTGAAATACTATAAAGCTACTTCCGGTGACCGCTTTGAAGCCAGTAACCGTTTAGCAGACTTAGCCAACAAGGGTCTACGTAACGAGTTTGGTGTACGTAGCTTGCATGAAGTAGTTTCTGGTGAGCGTGACCAGCTAATGACTAAATTGACGGCTGATCTGAATAAAGAAACTCAAGAGAACTTCGGTATTGAAGTACTTGATGTGCGTGTTAAAGCCATCGACCTTCCTGAAGAGCTGAGCAACGATGTTTATCGTCGTATGCGTGCTGAGCGTGATCGTGAAGCGAAAGAGATTCGTTCTGAAGGTAACGAACTTGCGGAAGGTATTCGCGCAGAAGCCGATCGTAATAAGACGGTTACTCTAGCGAACGCTTATCGTGAGTCAGAGCAAATTAAGGGTGAGGGCGATGCTACTTCCGCTAACATCTATGCTAAAGCGTATAGCAAGGACTCAGAGTTCTATGCATTCACACGTAGCTTGAAAGCGTATACCGAAACTTTCCGTAGCCAAGATGTTTTACTATTGAAACCTGATAGTGACTTCTTCCGTTACATGAAAGATGCCAAAGGCAAGTAGTCTTAAGCTAAGACTATGAGCTAAAGGGCTAAAGTGTCCGGTAAATAACTTCAACAAGTTGTTTGCTTTTGATACAATCAGAAAAACCGGACATTGATCCGGTTTTTTTGTGTCTAGCTGTCTAATGGATAAATCTATGAGCACTGCCGATCGCTGGTTATTACCAGATGGCATTGAAGAAGTGTTGCCACCACAAGCGCGTGGTGTAGAGCAACTACGCCGTCACTTGTTGGACGATTTTGACCGTTGGGGTTATGACTTTGTTATACCGCCAGCACTTGAATATCTTGATTCCCTGCTAACAGGCACCGCCAGTGACCTAGACTTGCAGACGTTCAAGGTAACCGATCAGCTTTCCGGCCGTTTAATGGGCTTGAGCGCTGATACGACACCACAAACCGCACGTATTGATGCTCATAGCTGGGCACAAGAAGGTGTGAGCCGTTTGTGTTATTGCCGCACGGTTTTCCATGCTAAAGCCGCCAGCATTCTTGCCGGTCGAACTCCGACGCAAATCGGTGCTGAGCTTTATGGTGAAGCGGGTGCTTGCGCCGATATTGAAATTATTAGCCTAATGCTGAATACACTACAGCAAGCTGGATTGCAGGATTTGCATCTGGACCTTGGCCATGTGGGTATTTTTAAAGCATTTTCGGCAAAAGCTCAGCTGTCTAATGTGGCAGAAGAGCAGCTTTTTGCACTATTAAAAGTAAAATGTGCAACCGACTTAGATGCATGGGCAGAAGAACATCTGACTGATGCAGCTTTGACCGCAGCCTTTAAAGCGATTGTACGCTTGCAAGGTGGCATTGAAGTACTTGATCAAGTGGCTGAGCAACTGGCTCCCGTGGTTCCTGAAGTAACGGCAATCATCGAGCACTTGAAACAAGTCTGCCAAGCGATTGCAACTCGCTACAATGTACCCATGTACTTTGATTTTACCGACCTTCGTGGCTACAACTACCACACAGGTTTGGTTTTTGCGGCCTACGTACCGGGCTATGGCGATGCTGTAGCGCAAGGTGGCCGTTACAATGAAACCGGCGCGGTATTTGGACGTGCGCGTCCAGCCACGGGTTTCAGTGCAGACCTTAAAGTCTTGGCTCAGCTAGGAAACTTCACAACGGCTCAAGCCAATGTTGTGAAAGCGCCAGCAGGGCAAGATAAAGAATTATTAGACTTGATTGCCGAGCTTCGTGCGAATGGCAAACGAGTTGAAGTGCAGCTAAGTGGCGAATTGCCAACCAGCGGTGCACGTATTGAGTTAAAAGACGGTCAGTGGAAACTGATCGAATCCAATTAATCTAAATTAGTGAAATGAATTCGATGGGCAAGAACGTTGTCGTTTTAGGCACCCAATGGGGTGACGAAGGTAAAGGTAAAATTGTTGATCTACTAACGGAGAAAGCAACTGCGGTTGTTCGTTTCCAAGGTGGTCACAATGCAGGTCACACATTAGTAATCGACGGTGTTAAGACCGCATTGCACTTGATTCCTTCGGGCATCTTGCGTGAAGGCGTTCAGTGCATCATTGGTAACGGTGTGGTTGTTGCGCCTGACGCTTTATTAAAAGAAGCCCGCGCATTAGAAGAGCGTGGGGTTCCAGTAATGAAACGTCTACGTATTTCTCACGCCTGTCCTTTGATCTTGCCTTATCACATCGCTTTAGACCAAGCGCGTGAAATCAAGCGTGGTAACGCTAAAATCGGCACGACTGGCCGTGGTATTGGTCCAGCGTACGAAGATAAAGTTGCTCGTCGCGGTTTGCGTATTGGTGATATGTATCAGCCAGAATTCGCTGACAAGTTAAAAGACGTAATGGAATTCCATAACTTCTCTTTGACTAACTACTACGGCGTTGAAGCGGTAAGCTACGAAGATACATTAGCATTATGTGTTGATTGGGCTGCGCAGATTAAAGACGTTGTTGTTGATGCCGTTGAGCTGGTTCATAACATTCGTGAAGCTGGCGGCGACATCATGTTTGAAGGCGCTCAAGGCACCTTGCTTGATATCGACCACGGTACTTACCCGTTTGTAACTTCTTCAAATACGACTGCTGGTGGTGTTGCTTGTGGTTCTGGTGTCGGTCCTTTGTACCTTGATCAGATCATGGGTATTACTAAAGCTTATACGACTCGTGTAGGTTCGGGTCCTTTCCCAACTGAATTGTTCGACGATGTGGGTGAGCACTTATCGACAGTGGGCCACGAAAAAGGCACAACAACAGGGCGTTCACGCCGTTGTGGTTGGTTCGATGCTGCATTGGTTAAGCACGCAATTCGTGTTAACTCTGTTAACGCTATCTGCCTAACTAAGTTAGACGTTCTTGACGGCCTAGAAACTGTTCGCGTTTGTACTGGCTACCAAGATGCAGACGGCAACAAGATGGGTGTTCCTGCGAGTGCTGATCAGTTTGATAAGATCACACCAGTATACGAAGACTTACCAGGTTGGAGTGAAAGCACAGTAGGCGCACAATCTTTGGATCAATTGCCAGAGAATGCCAAAGCTTACATCCGCTTTGTAGAAGAAGCGATTGGCGCGCCAATCGACATCATCTCTACTGGCCCTGATCGTATTCAGACCATCGTATTGCGTCATAGCTTTGCGATCTAAGCCTTACGATTTGAGTTCTAACTTTTAAAAAGTTATAGCTTCAAATAAAAACCCAGCCCAAGCAATTGGTCTGGGTTTTTATTTGCCTGCTGTTTAGCAATGATATAAATAAGTTATTATGAAAGTAATAGAAAAATATGGAATTTAAGGATTAAAGAATGTCGACTGACAAAAATACTGAAGTGATCAAAGGTAACGAAGCGGAAGAATTTATTAAGAAGATCGTACTTAAAGTGATCTTCACTACAGTTGTTTTAGTAGTTGGTGTGGGTATTGCAGTTTATTACACCAGTGGTGCTGTTTAGTCAGAAAATCGTTATTCAGCATGGATACTTTTAGTAGAAAATTGTTCTTTGAGGATGAGTCATGAACGTTGAGCCACTTTCCGAGCGCATGCAGAATAACAAACAACACTGGCAGCAAGTTGGCAGTGAAATCTTGCAGCATTATGGCTGTACCGAGAGCTATATCGGTATCGGGCGTTGTATCGATCTATGGAAAGAGCAAGACGATACACAGGTGAAAAAATACAAAGAAACCGAGGTGCTGGATGGCTTGGGCTTCTTATTAGGTGACCTGTGTATTTTAGAATTTGGTGGTAGCTGGGTATGGATTACCGACGAATATGGTTCAACACCGGCAATTTGCCACCCTGGAGCGGAAACCGTGAGCTATATTGTCGACTCAATTTCTCGTCGTTTGCGCGATGATAGTTGTGCGGAAGAAGAAATCCCTACGATTGTAGCGATGTACGAACGTAGCCAGTTTAATCAATTAAACTAATTGTTTAAAAAGCTTAATATTCAGCGCCATTCAGCTTAGAATGCCTTAACTATAAAAAGGACATTTAACAGAGATTGATATGGCAATAAAAATATTATCTACCGTCATCGGCGCAATTCTATCCCTAAACCTTTGGGCTGATTCTCAAACCTATATTCGTGAATATACCTATATCGCCAGTGAGGCCGACAGTAAAATTTCTAGTCGCAAGATGGCTAAACAAGAAGTTAAGCGTGATTTATTAGCTGAACTCGGTACTCATATATTTTCGAAGTTCGAGATGTCGGAAGATGCTGAAGGTGATGTGGAGGCCAAAGAAGAAGTGGTGGCATTGACGGCGGGGTTTGTAACGGTTGAGACCTTAGAAGAAAAGTGGAACGGCACCGAGTATTATATTAAAGCTAAGTTAGAAGCCGATCCTGACGAGATTCATGAGCAATTAGAAAACTTCCAGCAAGAAGACGAGAAATCACAGCAGTTGAAATCAGAGTTATTGGCTTCTCATGAAGAGTCGGAAAGATTGCGTGCCCGCTTACAGGTTTTACAATCTGAATTGGGCTCGACCGATAACGAGGAAGACCAAGCGCGTCTTCAGCAAGAGTACGATGAAGAAGTTGAGAACCTTAATATGCTAGGCCTAACAGCCCGCGCTTTAGGCACTCAGGTTCAAAATGGCTTTGGTTGGCTTAAAGGAACGCTGGATGAAGGGCACACCTTTGGCAGAAGCTTCTTGCAATCACTAGGTGACGACGATTAATTTTAGCTAGCTTGAATCAATGCTCGTTAAATGGCATTGATTCAAAATCGAGCAAATCATCATGTTTGAAAGAATACCCTAATAGCGTTTTCACTTTATTATTATCCACCACCTTACCAATAGAGCCTCCCTGCTCATCAAATGAAGCCGGAATCGCTGCCAAGTGCTGTATGGCCACATTATAAAAATCACGTCGCTTTGGGTGATGTGAAGCGCAAGCATTAATCACTTCCCCCCAATATTCCGCTTTGAATACCGCTGCAATAACGCTAAGGCAATCATCGCGATGAATCATATTCACGCAGGCATCCGGGTTTTTAATGGCTTTGCATGTGTTTGATTCGGTATTCGCTTGTAAGAAGAAGCGCCCTGGATGGCGTTGATAGCCAATTAGGCCGGCAAAGCGAATAATGGTCGTTTCAAAATGGGAATTTGATCTGAATAAGTTCTCAATGGTTAATAAATCGCAGGGCTTTAATGCGGCTAAATTATCTTCAGTAATACTGGCTTTCTGTAAGTCATCAGAATCTCTATAAACAGAAGTTGAACTGATGAATAGCACCTGTTTAATTGCAGAGCTCTCTATGGACTTGATAAGTCGTTCAAATGCTAGAATATTCTTTGAGGTGATATTAATAATAAGAATGTCGGCCTGCAAAAAACGGATATCAGAGTCTTCTTTCTCAATATCAAAATAGTGTGCGGACAGACCTGATTGGCTAATCTGACTTAAGCGTTCGTCACTGCGAGAAGACGCTTTGACCTGATAACCTTGTTGCTGTAATGCTTGCGCTAAGGGTAGGCCTAGCCAGCCGCTGCCTAAAATACTGATGTCTTTCATGAATGTTTCAAATCTTTAGTGAACTTTAAGGCTGTCAAATGAGGATGCGCTATTGCCTTTGTAGCGTAAGGCCTTACAATCGCGACTCAAATGATCATACCCAATCAATACTGCGAAGTCGTGTCATGAACCGTAAGAAGAAGATCAAGCAGATCTTAACTAAGAAAATGAAAAAGGCGAATGCCAAGCTAGCACCAAAAGATGGCAAGCCCGCGTATATTTCAAAAGCGGATCGTGTGGCTGCAGAAACTGCCGAAGATCAGCAAATGAATAACGAATAAGTATAAGTCATTCTTATTTGGTACTAGATGCATTATCATAGCGTCATCCCAGGGGGTGGCGAACTAGAGTGATTCTTATCAAACTGACTTTGCTCTAATAAGCCTGAGATGCCATGCAAACTCCTAGAACCTGATCCGGTTAATACCGGCGTAGGAATGGGCAGTTGAATTGATTTAAGCGCATTTAATCGACACTTCACGCTTGCTACGCTCGACCGGGTCTTCTCGTATTATTGAGGCAGACCTAATGAAAACCTTACCTTTATCTTTTGCCATTACATCGGCGATTACCACCATGCTGACGAGTGCGAATGCCATTAGTGCAGAGACTGTAGATGCTGTTGAGCTTGATACCGTTACTGTTAGTGCGGATTTTCGTAACTCAAATGTTCAGGACTTATCGGAAGCTGTGACTGTAATCGGTGCTGATAATATTGAAGCGCGTAGTGCACAGCACCTTGAATCAGTATTAAGTTTTGCTCCAAATGTTAATTATTCTTCTGGTGCGTCTCGTGGCCGTTATTTTCAAATCCGTGGTATTGGCGAACGTAGCCAGTTTATTGATCCGCTAAACCCTTCAGTCGGTTTAATGATTGATGGTATCGATATGACTGGTTTAGGTGGTGCGGCGACCTTATTTGATGTTGAACAGGTTGAAGTATTGCGTGGGCCGCAAGGCACTCGTTTTGGCGCGAATGCCTTAGCGGGCATGATCAACATTAAGAGTAAGGCCGCGACCAAAGAAGCCGAAGGCTATGTGGCTGTTAAAGCGGGTAATTACAATACCCACAGCGAAAGCGCGGCAATATCAGGTTCTATTACGGATAATGTACAAGGTCGCTTGGCGATTAATAGCCATCAATCTGATGGTTATATGGAAAATGAATTTCTAGATAAAGAAAATACTAATAATATCGATGAAGTCGTCGCCCGTGGTAAATTGGCGGCTCAGCTATCAGCAAATACCAATCTAGGTCTGAGTTATTTTTATGCGGACATCGATAATGGTTACGATGCGTTTAGTCTCGATAATAACCGTACGACGTATTCAGATGAGCCCGGAGTAGATGCACAAGAAACTCATGCTTTTGCTTTGAGCTTAGATTCTAAACTGAATAGCTCAGTGATATTAGAAACGGAAATCACCACGGCAAAAAGCGATGTTGAATATAGCTACGATGAAGATTGGGCTTATGGTCAATATACGTGGATTTCTAATGACCCTGTTTATACTCCAGACCCATGCGATACGACTCAAGGCCCTTGTTTAGCGCCTACTGATGGTTACAGCTCGACCGATCAATATTTACGTGATTATCAACGTAATAGTTTTGATATTCGTATGCTGTCCGCGGAAGAGGGGCGTATTTTTGCAGGCTCTACCGATTGGGTAGTAGGCTTTTATCATCAAACCCGTAGCGAAGATTTAGTGCGAAATTATACGTGGGACCCTCAGTATACCAGTACCCTTGATGTGACTAGTACGTCTCTGTATACCGAACTAACAACCGATTTAAGTGAGCAGAGCCGCATCATTTATGGTGTACGCGTTGAGCAATGGCAGAATGATTTCGAAAACAGTTTATCCACGGGCAGTGATGAAACTGAAATGTTATTGGGTGGTCAGTTTACTTTAGAGTCTTTAGTGAATAATGATCACTTGGCTTATGTTTCTTTAGCTCGTGGCTATAAAGCCGGTGGAGCAAACTCGGCCAGTGTTATCAGTGAAGATAAGCGTACTTTTGAGACCGAATATAATAATACCCTTGAGCTTGGCCTAAAATCATCACTGCTAAATGATGAGTTAGTAACGCGCATCGCCGCTTTTTATATTCAACGTAAAAACCAGCAGGTTAAGCAGTCTTTCGTTACCCAAGAAACGGGTGAAGCACCAGATTTCACCGATTTTATTGCGAATGCTGCCGAAGGAAAAAATCAGGGCATAGAGATTGAAAGTCAGTGGCAGGTGCTAGAGCAGTTACGTTGGGATTTATCCTTCGGATATTTAAAGGCTGAATTTACCGATTATGAAATCAGTGCTGAAGATGATGATGATGCGAGTAAGATGATCGATAAAAAAGGTCGTGCTCAAGCATTAGCTCCTGAATACAGCTTAGCGTCAGGGTTGAGTTTTTCTGCGACAGAAGCGCTAACCTTTTCATTAGAATCGGAAGCTAAAGATGAATTTTATTTCTCCGATAGTCATGATGAAAAGTCAAAAGCTTATGTGCTATGGCATGCTCGAATCGCATTTCAACAAGGGCCATTCCAAGCCGCTCTATTTGGGCGTAACCTAACGGGTAAAGAACAAGAAGTACGTGGCTTCAATTTCGGTAATGATCCTCGCGATGGGTATAGTAATACTCGATGGATTCAGTTGGGTGAGCCTCGTTTAGTCGGTATTGAAGCTCGTTACTCTTTTTAAGCCTTTAGCATAAGAATATAGGAGTCCGTTATGGAACTATCAGTAGAAATCAGCAAGTACCCATTAGCGGACGATTATATTCCGGCGATCAAAGATTTTATCGAACG
>ENA-OSET01001566-OSET01001566.1-sediment-metagenome-genome-assembly--contig:-NODE-1566-length-23584-cov-4.062917_pt1 | contig 23584 bp, 24 predicted proteins | sample MGYA00237882_ERZ534229 | MGnify/ENA primary metagenome ERZ534229 (study PRJEB26408, sample SAMN06266212) | sediment metagenome | isolation source: Hudson Canyon methane seep mesocosm | place... | reverse complement strand
GTCCGAACGATACTAAGCAATCATCCCACACAAATTGGGACTCGGCATTTAAGACTAGCGGAAACCTACCTTCCAAAACTCAATACTGAGCGATTCTTATTTGCCGAGTCGCTGTCTAAAATATGGTTCAGAATGGTGATAAAATCAAGGTTTCCACCTAAATTTCAATCCATCTAAAAATAAAACTTCTTAGAAAAAACCAACAATTTCGTCAAAAACAACTGAAAAACATAGGGTTCTCCATAGAGATCCTAATAACAATTATTATTATATTTTTTCAACTACCCAGCGTTTTTTATTCAAGAGTTGCTACATATTGTTTTTGTAAAATCACTTTTTACGTTTCTAAACTTTACAAATGACCATGGGTCATAATAATATATGACCCATGGTCAGTACGAGTACCCCTACACATACAACATCAAATTAGAGACAAGTGATTATGCCAAAGTGGACAAGCAACGATATTCAAAACCTCAGGGGAAAAACCGCTATTGTTACCGGTGCAAACAGCGGCCTTGGTTTGGTTACAGCAAAAGAACTAGCAGGTAAATGGTGCCACGTAGTGATGGCTTGCCGCAGTGCAAATAAGGCAGAGGCCGCAGCAAAAGAAATAACGAATGCCTACCCAAAAGCATCCATCGAAATACTTGCTCTGGACCTATCAAGTATGGATTCAATCAAGTCGTTTTCGGATGAAATCCATAAACGCTTCAAGGCCATAGACCTACTCTGTAATAACGCCGGTGTAATGGATATTCCGTTCCGCAAAACTACTGAAGGTTTTGAAATGCAGTTTGGTACTAATCATTTAGGTCACTTTGCGCTAACTGGTCGGTTGTTGGATTTAATAGCCCACACTGAAGGCGCACGTATCGTGACCACCAGCAGCCTGATGCATATCCCAGGTAAAATTAACTTTGATGATCTGCATTGGAGCAAAGGCTATTCAGGCTGGGGGGCTTACTTCCAAAGTAAACTGGCCAACTTGTTGTTCACCTATGAGCTTGAGCGTAAGTTAAAAACAGCAGGGGCAAAAGCGATTAGTGTTGCTAGCCACCCAGGGTATGCTTCCACCAATCTTCAATTAGTATCGGCACAAATGGAGAATTCATCCTTTCAAGAGAATCTATGGAAGTCGATGAATGCCTGTGTTGCTCAAAGTGCCGAAATGGGCACATTACCTACGCTTTATGCAGCAACCAACAATAGCATTAAGGGCGGTGATTTTATTGGCCCAAGAATCCTTGGCTGGAGAGGATATCCGAAAAAAGCTAATTCTAGTAAGCGTTCAAAAGATAAAGCTGTTGCTTCAAAGCTATGGTCGGTGTCTGAAGAGTTAACGGGAGTTCAGTTCTCTTTTTAGTCTGCCTCACCGGCCCGGTTATTTTTTACAGAAGATTAGATTAATAGATTGTAATCTAATCTTCTGTTTTAGTCGGTCGCAGCTTAGAGCGGCTCCTATAGAGTTATCATCATAAGATTCCACCCATCGCTAAGCCTCAGTTATTCTTTACCCTTTTCGGGTTTTCTAGTATAAATCAGTCTATTATTATACTTATCCCTTTTACACTCAGGAACGCCCCTCCCCTATGAGCTTACTCTGGATCGTACTATTGCCTTTATTGGGTACTTTAGTTCCCCTGTTTACAGAGCGATTTGGTCGAAGTTTTTGTGCTTTTTCTGTTACGGTACTGCCTGCTGGCGCATTAATTCTGACTTTGATCTATGCAGGAGACGTTTTTGACGGCCAAACGATTCGTCAATCGTTTGAGTGGATTCCCGCTATGGGGCTTGAACTATCATTTCGATTTGATGGTCTGGTGCTGCTGTTCTTGTTATTAATATTAGGCATTGGCCTACTGGTTATTCTTTATGCCCGCTATTATTTATCGTCCAAAGACGCTATGGGACGATTCTATTCTTACCTGATTCTATTTATGACCGCGATGGTGGGCATTGTATTATCAAACAACCTGATTCAACTATGGATGTTCTGGGAACTCACCAGTATTAGTTCATTCTTGCTAATCAGTTTTTGGTCACACAAATCAGAGGCTCGAAAAGGCGCAAGAATGGCGCTGGCGGTTACCGGAGCCGGAGGACTAGCACTACTTGCAGGATTACTCTTAATCGGTAACATGGTCGGTAGTTATGATCTCGATACCGTACTGGCTAATGGTGATTTAATACGCTCCCATTCAATCTACCCTGTTGCCTTAATTCTAGTGCTCTTAGGTGCCTTCACTAAATCAGCACAGTTTCCATTCCATTTCTGGTTACCCCACGCCATGTCGGCACCCACACCAGTAAGTGCTTACTTACATTCTGCCACTATGGTAAAAGCGGGTATCTTTTTGATGGCTCGTTTTTACCCAGTACTGGCAGGTACTGATCTGTGGTTTATTATTGTTAGTTTAACCGGATTGACGACGCTTCTTTTTGGGGCGTATATCGCGCTGTTTAAGCATGATTTAAAGGGGCTGCTGGCTTACTCTACCATCAGCCATTTAGGCCTTATTACTTTATTATTTGGCCTTAATACAGAATTAGCCGCTGTTGCCGCTATTTTCCATGTTATTAACCACGCCATTTTTAAGGCCTCGTTATTTATGGCTGCCGGGATTATTGACCATGAAACCGGCTCCCGTGATATGCGTAAACTTAATGGCTTGTGGAAGTATATGCCTCATACCGCAACTCTGGCGATGGTCGCGGCTTCCTCTATGGCGGGTGTGCCACTGCTTAATGGATTTCTATCTAAAGAGATGTTTTTTGCAGAGACGTTAAATCAAAGTACACTGGGTTCACTATCATGGATGATTCCTGTGTTAGCCACTTTTGGTGCGGCTTTTGCGGTCGCCTATTCCTTACGTTTTATTCATGACGTTTTCTTTAATGGCGAGCCCATTGATTTACCCAAAACGCCTAAAGAACCTCCTCGTTATATGAAAATTCCTGTCGAGATATTAGTGGCCTTATGCTTATTGGTGGGCATATTCCCCGGTTATGTCGTGGGAGGACTCTTAAATGTAGCTTCTCAAGCCGTATTGACAGGGGATGTACCCAGCTACGATCTGGCGATTTGGCATGGTTTTAATGTCCCCTTGTTTATGAGCTTTTTCGCTATGGCTGCGGGTATTACTATTTATTACAACCGTCGTCACTTATTTCAGTTTCAGTCTCATTTTGACGAGCCCGACGCTAAGCATATTTTTGAAGGCATTATACAATCTGTAGTTCAGTTTTCTCAAAACACTATTACGAAGCTGGAAAACGGTTCACTGCAACGCTATATTTTTCTGTTAATACTCTTTACGCTAGTAATGGCTGCAGGCCCGCTATTAGAACTCAAAAACAATACCGGCCCTCAAACTGAACTCCCCCTGAATACAGCAGCATTAACAGGCGCGCTGCTATTGATATTCAGTGCTGTAGCCACGGTTATTTGGCATAAAGCACGAGTGATTGCACTGGTATTTCTCTCTGTTGTTGGCTTGATGGTTTCAATTGCTTTTGCTTATTTTTCAGCACCAGACCTAGCCTTAACTCAACTGACCGTAGAAATTGTAACGATTATTCTATTGTTGCTGGCACTGTTCTTTTTACCCCAGACAACACCTAGAGAATCAAGTCCTGGCCAATTAAGTCGAGACTTTATACTCTCGGCGATGGTCGGTGGCGTTATTGGCACCATCAGCTATGTGCTGATGACCACACCACAAGAATCCATCTCAAGTTTCTTTCTTGCAAACAGTAAGCTAGGGGGCGGGGGCACCAATGTGGTGAACGTTATTCTGGTTGATTTCAGGGGCTTTGATACCTTAGGCGAAATCACTGTTTTAGGCATCGCAGCGCTGGGAATATTTAAGTTAATTGCGGGAATGCGCCTTTATATGCCCATTAGTGATGAGAAAAAACGCCCATGGAGTAATGACCCTTATCCCATGATGCTAGAAATGGTGTCTCAAAGCCTATTGCCATTGGCGCTACTTATTTCGGCATATATTTTCTTGCGAGGCCACAACCTGCCTGGCGGTGGGTTTATTGCAGGTCTTATTACCTCGGTAGCCATTATTCAGCAATATATGGCACATGGCGTTGACTGGATAAAGTCCAGATTACGGATTGATTACCAATGGCTCATTGCAGGGGGAATACTCATTGCTACCGCTACAGGGTTAGGCAGCTGGTTATTTGACCGTCCATTCTTAACCACTTGGTTTGATCATTTCCATCTTCCATGGGTGGGTGAATTCGAACTTGCCAGCGCGATGCTATTCGACTTAGGCGTATATTTTACGGTGATAGGGGCCACCATGCTCATATTGGCAAATTTAGGCAAAATGAGCACCAGTGATCGATTGCGAACCACCGCTTATAAGGAGCAAAATTAATGGAAGAAGTTTACGCTCTCTGCGTTGGAGTTTTAACTACCTGCGGGTTATTTTTAACCTTGCGTGCTCGCACATTCTCAGTGGTGATGGGGCTTACTTTGCTATCTTATGCTGTGAATTTATTTCTTTTTTCAAGTGGCCGCCTAAAGCTTGATGGCGCTGCCGTGCTAGGTCAGTCAAGCAGTTATAGTGACCCACTACCACAAGCGCTCGTACTGACAGCCATTGTCATTGGTTTTGCAATGACCGCCTTCGTGGTTATTCTTGCTATGCGATCTCGCGCAGATCAAGGTAATGATCATGTTGATGGCAACATTCCTTCCGCTCCTGAGACAAAACAACGTCATTATAGGAGGAAAGGTTAATGCAGCACCTACCCATATTACCTATTCTACTTCCATTATTGGCGGGGGTTTTTCTACTACTACCGCCTCTGACTCAGTCTATTGAACGCCAACGAGTTGTAGCGGTGCTCTCCAGTGTAGTTTTAGTGTTTATTGCCGCGCTTTTACTACTAGCGAGTGATCAGCAAGGCACTCAGCTATACATTTTGGGCGATTGGCAGCCACCTTATGGCATTGTGCTGGTAGCAGACAGACTCTCTACTATCATGGTATTGCTCACTGCAATACTTGCTCTGGCCGCTCAACTGTATGCCTGCGCCGGAGACGACCGCAAAGGCATGTACTTTCACCCACTATTTATGTTTCAAATTATGGGCATCAACGGGGCATTTCTTACAGGGGATATATTTAACCTGTTTGTATTCTTTGAAATATTACTCATTGCCTCTTATGCGTTATTAGTACATGGAGGAGGCAAACAAAAAACCAAGGCAAGTGTTCACTATGTGACACTCAACCTAATAGGTTCAAGCATTTTCTTATTTGCCCTGGGAATGCTCTACGGCACACTTGGCTCATTAAACATTGCAGATATGGCCATTAGAGTACGTGCCTTGTCTGCAGAAGAGCAAGCTATCGTTAAAGCTGGTGGTTTAATGCTGCTGGTCGTCTTTGGCCTAAAAGCTGCGATGCTTCCACTAAACTTCTGGCTACCTCGCACCTATGCGGCGGCCAATGCGCCTGTGGCCGCATTATTTGCCATTATGACCAAAGTAGGAATTTACAGTATTCTTCGTATTCATACGACTATTTTTGGTGATGGTGCTGGCGAATTAGCTAACATCGCCCTACCTTGGTTGTGGCCTTTATCATTACTGACCTTGGCAATTGGCACCATAGGCGTACTTGCCAGCCCATCACTAAGGCTAACTACGGCCAACCTCGTTATTATCTCTGTTGGAACGCTGTTATTGGCCATTGCACTTCATAACGAGCAAGCCACTTCTGCGGCACTATACTATATGGTGCATTCAACACTCATCGCTGGCGCGTTATTCCTAATTGCCGATATGGTAACGGCTGAACGGGGAAAAGCGGCAGACCGCTATGTCGTTGCTCGTCAGATGAAACATGCAAAGCCCATTGGCATCCTCTTTTTTATTGCTGTTTTAGCGGTAATCGGTATGCCCCCTCTATCAGGATTTATTGGAAAGACACTATTATTACAAGCGACACAGGGTTGGGTTGAAACGAGCTGGGTCTGGTCTTTTGTTCTACTGAGTAGCCTTGCCGTACTTATTTCACTTTCACGCGCTGGCACCACGCTGTTTTGGCGTCATAGTGGAGAAAGGGGCAGTCAAGACAAGCTCTCTCCGCTTAAGTTAAGCGCAGTTTATCTATTATTAGCGGCCTCTCCTCTACTGGTTATTTTTGGTGGCCCAGTCACTGAATTTACTCAAGCAGCGGCAGCAGAACTTCATGGAGGACAGTAAATTATGAAAGAAAAACCCCAGTTTCGGTTTTTTCCAATGCCAGCTCATTCTTTATTGTTGTTTGTTGTCTGGTTATTACTCAATAATACGTTGGCAGCAGGACACATTGTATTGGCCACTTTTTTTGCGATAACCATTCCCTTGCTGACGTCCAACCTGCAAGACCCTCAACCCAGCTTTCAAAGACCCTGGTTATGCCTGAAATATGCATTAAGAGTTATCGGCGATATTATTACCGCGAACTTTGAAGTAGCCTTACTGGTATTAGGACCTACCCACAAACTCAAACCTGGTTTTGTGGCAATCCCTATCGATATAGAGCATAAGTTCCCTATTACCATTCTTGCCAGTACCGTATCCTTAACGCCTGGCACCGTAAGCGCAGAGATTTCTTCTGACGAACGTTGGCTCTATGTGCATGTGCTACACCTGACCAACAAAGAAGCACTTATCAGCCTGATTAAGCAGCGTTATGAAGCCCCGCTAAAGGAGATTTTTCAATGTTGAGTGGTGCTATTATAATCGGCAGTACACTGGTGTGTATTTCTCTGATGCTAAACCTGTGGCGTTTGTTCAAAGGGCCTGATTTATCTGACCGTATTCTAGCGCTAGATACTATGTACATTAACAGTATCGCGCTGATTATTTTGTTTGGTATTTCAATAGGCTCAGCCTTGTATTTTGAGGCTGCCCTGCTTATCGCAATGCTAGGGTTCGTAAGCACAACCGCCATGTGCAAATATTTATTACGCGGCGATATCATTGAATAAAGAGAATTGAATAGAGGTAATAATGGAATTCTGGATTGAACTAACGGTATCAATATTTCTGGTAGTCGGCGCAGTTTTTGTGTTTATCGGGTCGCTCGGGCTCGCTAAGCTCCCTGACTTTTACACCCGCTTACATGCGCCTACCAAAGCAACAACATTGGGAATGGGTTGCCTGTTAATCGCATCAATGGTGATCGTTACTCATCGCCAAGGCTACTTAAGCTTACATGAGCTGCTAATTACCTTATTTCTTTTAATTACAGCACCGGTAACCGCTCATATGCTGGCAAAAACAGCTATGCACCATAGGGTAGCGATATTAGAAAAAACATCAGATAAAGCGCTCTCTCAGCAAGCAAGAGAGCGAATGGTTCCCAGGAAATAACCACGCTTTATTTAAAAAGTACCGCTGCCTTCTTGTTGCTCCAGCCCCAAATGCTTATCAAGCGAATATATAACCTGTTTGTTTCTGGCAATTACATCATGGTAATAGTTAAGAATTCGAATATCTGGGTTGGGGTGTTGCTTGATAGCATCGATTTGAAGGTATGCTTCAGTGATTTCTTCCAACAATCTTGATTTTTGAGCGTCCAATGTGCTCATTGCTTATCTCCATACTCAATTTTATTATTTTTGTTTTATCGCGTACTACAAAAATCATGCAGTACAGAACTGAGTATAGAACAAGCAAATAAAATGGCACATCCTTTTTTGTACAAAATGTGAACATGTCATATTATGACGCAGCGTTGCAAAACTAACAAACCCATGAGCTTACTCTAGACTGTTGCTCGCCAAACAGGTGAGAGTCAATCATTTCAACCAGTTGCGTATCTCGACTCACAACATCCATATAATAATTTAATATTTTGAAATCAGGGCATGGCTGCGCCTTAATTAAAGCGATTTGTTCCTTTGCCTTAATTAACTCTTCGACCAAACGTTCTTTTTGCGCATCAAGTGTTGTCTTCATTCTCATGTTTCATTCTCCTGCAATTCACCTGTTGAAAATTATATATCCAACATTCAAATCAAGTGGGACACAGTTAACACAAGCGAGTAACCCTTTGTTGCGATTGGTAGCCCTATGTTGTGAATGGTAATCAAGAATGAAATAGCGGTCGAATAACTTTAGTAGCACCCAAACCTTTTACCCCTTCGCAGGGGGAAGAGCTTTATTGAAATACCAACATAGACAAGATCAATTATTTAGCTTATCGTTTAATCTCAAGCTCTTATATATGTATTGTACGATCATGGAAGGATTCTCTGGGTGCAAGTAGCTCCATTCAAAGCCATATCTCACTTATTTTTTGTGCTAGTGTTTTTTATACTGTCTCCCAGCTCATTTTCAAATAACCTGGAGAGCACGCCCCCCATTAAACTTGCCACAGCTGAAAGCTTTTTACCTTATGCATCCATTCAAAAAACACAACAATGGAAGGGGATTGACTACGATATTGCTTTAGCCGTTTTTAAGGCTATTGGTATTCAATTTAAACCAACCGCCCTACCCAGAACACATATAACCAGGATGCTGAAAAACAAACAAATTGACGGACTGCTATCAGCCAGCGAATTCCTGTGAACGGAAGAGATGAGTTAGGATCAACTGCGTTCAACTTTAACAGCTTTATGGATAAGCTAAGCGATATTGTGCGTAGCGTGATGAACGTTTCAAACCCACTGCTTGAAACCGCCAATGATCTAGATTCCAATACTCAGAAAGTTCATAACGTAACTAATGAGCTAGGTGTAAAAGCGAGAGAAGCTAAACAGGCAATGGATGAAATAACACAGTCTATTTCAGAGATCAGCACCTCAGCCTCCGATGCCAGTAACGCCATGCAAGATACTGAAGACCAAACTAATAAAGGCCTTGAGATTGTAGCCAGCACTATCTCAAATTCAAAAGATCTTAATTCTCAAATTATTAGTGCTGCAGAGCTGGTTGAAAAACTGGCAAAAGATACCGAAAATGTAACAAGTATTCTTAATGTTATTTCTTCCATTGCAGAACAAACCAATTTGCTAGCATTAAATGCCGCGATTGAAGCCGCAAGAGCGGGTGAGCAAGGCCGTGGTTTTGCGGTTGTTGCAGACGAAGTACGTGCGCTGGCATCTAAAACAGGTGATGCCACTACTGAAATAAGAAGTGTTTTAGATAGACTTGAAGAAGCCGCCACTGAAACAGTAAGCGCTATGCAGTCGGCAAAAGGCCAGTCAGAAATGAGTGAGAACTGCGCAATTGAAACAGGCGACTACCTTCAGCAGATTAAAACACAAGTTGAGCAAGTGAATGGCATGAACATGACCATCGCCGCTGCAACCGAAGAACAAACCATGGTTGTGGCTAGTGTTAGTGACATTATCACCGCGATGGTTGAGTCGGTAGAGTCAACCGAAGTTTCCTTCGATGACTTGGCTGTACTGGCAAACAAGTTACTCAGCGCATCAGATTCGTTGAAGGAATCTACATCTCAGTTCAAGTTCTAGTTTTAGTTCTAGTTGGCTTGATTACAAGAATAGAAACTCTTCCATAAGGTGTGCTATGCGCACCTTAATCAACTAAACGCATTGCTTAGCCATTTCCCAGTCACGCATAAAGTGCTGCTTCTGGTCTATCATCTTTTGATAAACAGAAATAATTTCTTCACGATTTTTGCTGGTAGAGAATTGTAGCTGCTTAACTCGCTCCTGAAGTACGTTAACTTCATTAACCAGTCTGTCGTTGACATGATTCCGATAAGAATCAAATTGGTGGATATTCGGCTTGGTATTCATTACTCACGTCCCTGTTTTATCGTTGCCTGATTGGCAGTATCTAATTCATTTAGATCTTTGGTAACTACTTTTTGCTAACAACGGCTCGTAAGTAGTAAGTCCTGTTTCTACTCACAGTTTGTTGTTAATAAATGCATTATTAATGTCGCATTTAAATCGAGTATATAGCTTATTTTACTAAACTGCACGCCCTAGAGCACAAAAAACGTCAAACTGTAGGACAAAATATGACCGCATCATGATCAATTTATTTAATTTCACAAGAAAATGCGCTTCAAATGAACAAGCATAGGCGCAATCACAGATTTTGTTTTTGGCTGATTTTCTTTTGAAAAAGCAATAGGTCTACTCACCCTCATAGAGGATATACCAATTCTTGCCGTATAAATTCCAGCCCCCAAGCCCTGCCCTAATTTCGCACTGGCAATACTTGTTAATGTAGTCGACCCAAATTCTTCCACTAACTGATCAATCACCACTTCACTAGCGGCAACAAATACCAGCTGATGAATAACTTGTTTCAATAATTTATAACGATTCATCAGTGAAGGGCGCATACCATAAACCTGAGCGACTTCATCAATCATTTTTACACTCCGCCATAAAGACAGCAACATATCCAGAGATGCCCATGGGCTTACCGCCACCGCCGCCCCTGTTTGAAGACTAAAATTAGACACTCTTCTTAGTGCTTCTTTATCTAACGGCTGAAAAAATACCCTATCAATATGATCAATCACTTCCCGGTCATTGCTGTAATCTGGCAGTTGTTCAATACATTGTTGAAAATACACACCTTGGGGCTTGTCTGTGTAAAACCCCTTAAGTTCGTTAATAAATCCTTTAGCACTGCCAAAATCATCAATATCACTTAAACGACTTGCTTGTTTTTGAATAGACTCCAAAGCCTCTAGGCTTTTTCTATCGCTCATGTAATGCCACAGCAGGCGAAACCCAAGTGCTGTCACAACCACAATGAGTACAAGAAAAGCACTTGCAAGCGCCCAGTGAACGTCTAATGCACGATTGAAAACGGTAACCACCTCCCAGGCGGTAAAAACCATAAGCAATGAAGCAAGGCCATATAAAAATGACTTTAGCCCCCTAAGAGGTAACTTCTCTAAACTAATACCCGAGTACTCTGAAATATGGGGCAACCGCTCCCCTGCGGTAATGGCTTCTGGCACTTCAGTTAAGACATCTTTCTGTTCGGGAACAAAGGTTTTTGCCTGTCGAATACTCATACGCATTTATCTCCTATCAAGGCATTTAACACGGTATCAATACGGATATGAGGTATAGGGTCTGAGTTCTGATACGACAGACCTTTAGGCGGCTTTAATGCTGGTATTTTCCAATCCAAAAAGGGAGTCCATTCATCACCGTCAGGAATTCGGGCAGGAATAGTTGGGTGCGTATATCCAATAGGCGAACCTTGGAAATCCGTTCCGGTAACCCCTTTTTCTCCCTGATAATCAATTTCTTTTGAAGAGCGCACGGCTGCCGTTGCTTCACAGCTAGGCTTAACCCCTTCATGTTGTGCATTTTTATAGGCTTGGCCAACAATAAGCGATAGCAGTTTGCGCACAGCGTCATGATCTTCCGACACTACTTGATCAATTTTAGTGGCCGCAAAAATAACTTTATCTATTTTGGGACGAAATAACTGCAATAAACGGTTTTGGTTACCATAGGCAAAGCTATCTGTAATATTGCTCAGAGCCTGACGCATATCATCAAGGTATTCAGGCCCCGCATTAAGAGCGCTCACCACATCAACCAAAATCAATTGTCGGTTAATACGGCGGAAAAAAGTTTTATAAAACGGTTCTACTAAGTCTTTTATATAACGCTGATAGCGACGTTCACAGACTTTGAAATAGCTATTATCGCTAGCCGTAGCTAACTGCCCCTCACTATAACTACCCGATTTTAGCAGTGGGATAAAACATAAAACCTCAGTATTCTTCACCGTACCGGGTATAAGAAATCGGCCAGGTTGAATCAGGCTTAGGCTCTTACTTTCACCCTTATCACGATTGTATTTACAATCATGCAAAAATTGAACAAAGCGTATATTTAAGGCATTTAGTTTTTCTTCATCCGCCTCTGCCAGTGGGTCTAGCTGTTGCAAGTCAGTTAATAAGTCTCCCAACAATGCAGTACGGGGGCTCTGGTTATATTGTGCATTACACTGCGCACACCAACGAGAATAGCTCATCTCGCGCAGGGGAAGATCAAGTAACCACTCACCAGGGTAATCTCGAATTTCAAGAAACAATGAAAACTGCTCACGACCAAAAGGGTTCAACTTACTAACCTTTTTAGCTAGCCTTAATTCTAACAGGCAGCCACTAATATCTTCTGTTGATTTAGGCCATTGGGGTTCTGGGTTGGTTATTCCTTTATATGCATCATCATAAGGAAATGAAGGTAGGGAGAGGTCTTCCAAGGGGTGCACTTTAACATTCAACAAGCGTCCATTAAGTACGGGGGAAAAACCCGGCAGACTAGAGGTTTCATGTTGTAGCAGCTGATTAATAAGGCTGGTAATAAACGTCGACTTACCACTCTGGCTAAGCCCGGTAATACCGATACAAAAGCGCTGATCACTCAGCTCCGACATTTTTTGAGAGACATCCTTAAAGAACTGAGAGGTCTTGGCATTAATCCCCTCTTTGATGCTTGTTTCTGATGTAATCTTAGCCATGAAATCCTCCGCCCATAACTAAGGTTACCATCACCTACACAACAATCAATATAAGTAATGGCCACATAAATTTTAATTAATGATTCGCAGTTTCGGATAATAAACCCAACATTGAACCAATAATACCTTTTCTGGAAAACACCCAATAACAAAAAAGGTATACTAATCTAAAGTTGAATCCAAAAAGAACTGAGAAGTATGTCAATTAAAAAAGCACTGTCCTACGCGTTTATAATAGGTGCCGCCTGTGTCTTTTTCACTTGGTTTTTTGGGCATTTATGGGTGTTTATCATTTTAATTCTTACCACATTAATAGGTATTGCTCTGAGTGTATCTGGTGAAGGTAAAAAGTCAGACAGTGATAGAAGCAGTTGAAGCCACCGCTTCACCTAACAATGCATCTATCTGCCCCAAATACTTATTATGAGCATCACTATTCATCTCTGAATAATTCAGGTTCTTAAAGGTATCAGTCATACGGCTAAACCAGCGTCGTACAAGCGCTTTTGTTTCAAAGCTCACCCCTTCTTCACCCGTTACCTGCATCATTCGGGATATTTCATCTCCCCTAATTAGCAACACTTTAATATAGAACAACTTTTATATTACAACAACATTACTCGCCATCTCTGCAACGCTCTTCAGGCTGCTCAAACTCAATTGTAGTATGCGCCAACTGATACGATTTCAAACCTTCTGCTAAATCTGCCTTTATTCTTTGTTGTACTCCATTATCGAGACACTGATTTAAAACCAGGTGAACCGTTAATACATGATGCTCTCCATCTAACGACCATAGGTGCAAGTGATGCACATCAGCCACCTGTTCAACCGACAGGAGTTGTTGATAGATCTGCTCTCGAAGCTCCTGGTCAGGTGTTGCTTGTAAAAACAGCTTGATCGTAGTTTTTAATGTTCTCATTACGTTAAACAGAATGAACAAGGTAAACGCAATAGAAAGCAATGGGTCGAGAATGGGCCAGTCAACAAACATCAGCACAACACTCACGATTAATACCGCGACCCAACCTAATACATCTTCAATCAAGTGCCAGTTTAAGACCCGCTCATTTAGCGTTTTTCCATCACTCAGTTTATAAGCCGCATAGCCGTTTACCACTACCCCAAGAATAGCCAGACCAAACATACCTTCTGCGTGTGGCATCTCAGGACTTAGAAGGCGAGGAATGGCTTCAATTAGTACCCAAACAGATCCCGCGATTAACACCACACTGTTTATTAATGCGCCTAGTAATGAAAGCCGTCGATAACCATAGCTAAAATGCGTATCTGCGCCTTTATCACTCAGCTTACTGAGCACCCAGCCCATACCAATCGATAAGGTATCACCCAAGTCATGAACCGCATCTGCCATTATCGCCGTACTATTAGTTAACCAGCCGCCGACAAACTCAATAATGGTAAAGAAGAAATTAAGAAAAAAAGCCACGCCAATTCGCCCTGATACAGAGTGATGATGACCATGAATATGGCTAGGTTTGTGGCTATGCTTGTGGTTATGATCAGTCATTAATGCAATACCCTGTTTTGTTTTCAGTCAGTTCCTTATGGGCTTCATAGATAATAGACCTTACCCCATGCAAAATTACGAGAGCAACGACAGCACCAATTACGATATCTGGCCAACTGCTGTCAAACCAGCCCACTAAGCCCCCTGCCGTAATCACCCCAACATTAGCAATGACATCATTTCTTGAACAAATCCAACTGGCTCTCATATTAACATCACCATTACGGTGCTTTAGTATGAGTAATAGGCAGATTACATTCGCAACCAAGGCAGCAACCCCCACCCCCATCATAAATTCCGATACAGGCTCACTTCCAAACCAGATTCTTCGCAGAATATCGACCACAATAAGACAACCCAGAACACCCTGGAAGTAACCACTCATAAGTGCCGCGTTAGCCTTATGCTGCAAAGAACGGCCAACCGCATAAAGCCCAATACCGTAAATCACAGCATCGGCTAACATATCCAGTGAATCAGCAATCAAAGCGGTAGATTCCGCTACCCAGCCAAACCCCAATTCCACAACAAACATACAAGCGTTAATAGCCAATAGCACTACCAACACCTTTTTCTGCGAGGCATCTTTTATTTCAACGTCGCAACCACAACCAGACATAGTTTTTTCCTGAAACCCTTCAAAGCTTGTTTTAACCAAACAATTCAACTAAGTTTATTAAAAACCCTGTAGCCACTACAGAGTCAAGCAAAAGGACAATAAAATGCGAATAAGCCAACTCGCTAAATCAGCTCATTGTGATACGGAAACAGTTAGGTATTACGAAAAGATAAAGCTTCTGCCTGAGCCGCCCCGTAATGACTCTGGTTACAGGATGTACAATAAAAAGCATCTAGAGCGACTCAACTTTATACGCCACTGCCGCTCATTGGACATGCCTCTAAAAGAAATCACCGCTCTACTCCACTTTCGAGATAACCCATCTCTTCAATGTGATCAGGTGAATTCACTCATTGATGAACAGCTAATATCTGTAGCCAATAAAATCCAAATGCTTGAAGGTTTAAAGGAACAATTGCATGCTCTGCGAAATCGTTGTGATGATAGCCATGCCGCAGGGGATTGTGGAATTTTGAAAGGGCTTGATAATGATGCTGAGTTTGGTGATTGTCCTTGTCATAACGATGGTTAATAATGTTTGTTGTAGTTGCTCTATATTAAAATTTAAAATAAGAACTTAGAATGAGTATTCTATGGGCTATTCAGATATAAGCCCCTTCGGAGGTGAAATTAATACACCTAACATCAACTCGCTGGCGAAAAAAGGCGTGAAGTTTACCAACTTCTATGCAGGATCAAGCTGCTCGGCTACCCGCTCAATGCTATTATCTGGAAATGATAATCACGTTGCTGGTCTAGGCACATGTACGAAATACTATCGCCAAATCAAACGGGGAAACCTGGTTACGAAGGCTTCTTAAACGATCGAGTCGTTTCGGTCGCCTCAATTTTACAAGGGGCTGACTACCATACCTATATGGCAGGCAAATGGCATCTTGGTCATGCGCCTGAGCAAACCCCTTCCAAACGTGGTTTTGAGCGCTCTTTCACCTTGCTTCAAGGGGGTGAAAGGGTTTGATAATGGAACTGAAGTTGGTGACCATGTTGCAGGGCTAGGCCGTCTAAAATTTTTTATTAGAAAGGACATATTCTTGAGGGGATATTCCAGACCAACGCTTGAAAGCACGAGCAAATGAACCTTGATTAGAAAACCCTAGTTGTACGGATACATCCTTAGTACTGCTATATGAAAATAATAGTTTTTTAGCTTTTTGATAGCGTATTTCATCATATAAAAACTGAAAAGAACTTCCCTCAGCTTTCAAATGCCTTTTTAGTGTGCTTTCGCTGAACCCTGCTTGTAAAGCTGCAGTAGTCAGTGAAGCTTCGCCTATATTTTCAGCATCTTCTAGATAACGCCGTGTTTTTTGAATGGTCTTATTTACGTCATATTGTTCACAATATATATTTTCGACTTTATTGATCAAGTTCTTAAATAAAGCCTCATCAGGGAAGTGTGTTGGTATCATTAGTACTTCATGCTCGATAACCAGCTTATTAACCGGCATATCAAATAAAAACTCACAATCAAAATACTCTTTATAATAAGCAATATCATTGTGTTTTGGATGTGAAAATTCAACCCTTAGCGGTTTAATGTGGTCACGCTTTACTGACGTAGCAAGGTCTCTTCCCAGGGAGATAATTGAAGCCATATGAAATTCTACAAGTTGCGATGACGGCGATTGTAAATTCGAGATATTAAATATGTACTCAGTCACGCCTTCTTTAGTATCAAGCGAACTTTCAAAAGCATCGCACATTAAGTGGCGATAACTATGAATAAGCTTGAGTGCTTCATATATATTGTCGCAGTTCATAATGGCGTGAGAAAATACACCATAGTCATTTAGAGTTGAATTAACACCTGCACTAAAGCCAAACAAGTTATTTTTACAGGTCTTAGTAAGACACTGCCAGGCCTCAAGTACTTTTTCTAGTGGAATAGAGTTAATGCGAGTAGTGTCTGGATCAATTTTTAACTGATCGCACAGGCCAACAAAATTAATATTTTGTACCTGACAATACTGCTGTGCTATCCGTAAATATATGCTTGATGCGGTATAAACGTCATTCACTTGTTTGTCTCCAAACCGAAAATTCTGTGTTGTTATAAATCAAGTCAAGTAAAAACTATATGCGATTTATTGCTGGATTGCATCCAAAACAGACCTGTCATTTGCACTGAATCTTGATCCACTAAAAATCGTGAAGCATAGGTATATCAAGATTAGAGTCTGAAGTTGAAGGGTTATTTTCGAATACAGAAAAAACACCCTCAAATTAACTCCCAAAGATTGGTGGAACGACTCTTTAATTTTTTAGTTATTGACCAGCATACACATTGCAAGTCTTGTGTTAATTTTAAAAAAGTGGGAAATACTTGCTGAATCGCTGTTTGATTATTTTATAGGAGCCGATACACCACTTAAACTTTAAGTGTGTCCTTAACAAAAAAAACCCACACCATATGATGCGGGTATTTTAAGCCGTTCACTCTAAATTATCGTCGATTACGACCCGTTATTGGAACTTGGTACTAAACTTTTCCCAAGAGCCTATTCCTGAACGATCAGCGTTTGCAGCGCCATTGCTTTCTGCTACCACATACTTGTTATGGGTGCTCTTGAGTGAGATCTGGTCATTATTAGCCAAGCAACCGGATGCATCGCTATGATTAGTCAATGTAAATGTTTCCCAACTACCCACAGATGTTTTGTCACTATTTAGGTCACCATCACTCTGAGCACTCCAATAATAACTGTCGCGAGTCTTCAACGTTACTTTGTCACCATGTTTAACACAATGGCTACTATTCTTTAGGGCTGACATATCAAATTTCTCCCATGCACCTGCAGATGAACGGTTTGCATTAATTGCATCGCCGCCACCATTTTCAGCAACAAAATATTTATTGTGAGCACCAAGCAAGGCTACTTTAATAGTAGGTAGATCAATAGACAGTAATCCACCATTAGATTTCAGAGCAAAAGAACCACTTTGTCCTGAATCATATGTAGCAGCTACCACTTGGTAGGTGCCGGGAGTAAGCTCACGGCTTATACGAGAGTTGTAGCCATCGCCACCGTCGTCATTAAATACTAAAGTGGAACCATCAGAATTAAGAAGGTACATATATGCATCAACACTCGACGTTAAGTCGATAGTGATAGTCATCGTTGACGGAACATCTAGTTTATAAACTAGGTTGCCTGCTCCTGTAGTGCTACGACCAGAAGAGCTAGACCATGAGCCTGCCACCTCATTACCGTGATCAGAGGTGAAGCCTGGGTAGCCCGCAGGAAGTGCATCGGACTTATTGATGGTACGAGTAAAACTGCCGTCCTTAAACTTAAAACTTGCACTTCCATAATCAAAGTCATTAATATTCGTTCTCATTGCTGTATTGCTAATACCATCACCTAGCATTTCATACCAGCTAACTATAGCTGGCGTTACCCATTGACCATAAGGGTTTTCTGCCGTGCTATCAGATGCGAACCTAAAGGCGTGGGTCAACCCGCCCTCTTGGTGGTAAACCACTTTTGGGTGTGTACCGACTTTGTCAACGTCTCCCCATGCTTTCAATGTGTAATCGCCATGAGCACTAACTGCCATATGAGTTGGCGTGTTATTAGTGAAATACATGATAACTGTTTCTACATCATGCCTGTGCCCATCTGCACCTCCACCTAAAAAGCCAAAGCTAGTCTGATCTTTTTCAAAATATAAATCATAAACATGGGCGGTATACACTGATCCATTTGAGCTCTTAGACACCCACCTATGGTAGGTGTTTGACAAATCTAGGAAATTGCTAGATCGACAATCCCCAGTTTGAGATCCACTAGTCTTTAATCCACCATTTTTACTGCCATTGCGACTAATGGCAGCAGAAGGAAGACAACTGTCACCATCAAAATCGAAGACAGGTGCGTAATTGCTAATTTGAGAAACAACGTTAGATTCTGCTATCCCCTGATAGGCCTCATCTAAGGCTTGAAAGTCACCTGATAAAACTGAAAACGAAGCTGTACATAGTATCGCTCCCCCTAAAACAGGAAGTAGAGCTTTTTGTTTTTTTGTAATCATAGTACAGGTCACCTAATTTATTAGTATTATTGAAAGTGGACTTTAGAGTCTAAAGAGATTTTAAGTTCGACATCTCAGCCTACACTAGCTCCCATAAGTCTTATTTTTACTACGTAATATCTATTTATAAACAAGTTATCATGAGGAATTATCAGCATATGTCCTGCACTGTAAATAGTACCAAGTTGATTTACACGACAGGTTCACACTCAAGTTAACCTAAAGGATCATATTTGCTGCAGATGGCCTTTTTTGTAATAGAAGCTGTGTCCTTCAATGGGTTGAGTAAATGTTTTTTTGACCTCTATATTGAAAAGACAGAGCTTGTTGAGTCGATATTGATTGCAGCAAACAAACCTTTATTGAATCAACATGAGATAGATGGGGCATGCTGATAACAACAAGGCTTCAATAAATTATGAAGTGTTAGGATTGTATAAATATGACAGTGGTGTGCTCTATTTATCATAATGATACTTTATTACTTTTCTATAATGGTACGCTGGTGCACAATATTTGAGCTGCTAATGCAAGTCTAATAAACATGAATAAAAGGAAAAAAATAACAATGAAACACTTTGCCCTAACAACACTCAGTATAATATTACTGACAATGAGTTCGTCATTTACCGCTGCTCAAGACACTGATCCACAAACACATACCTGCCCAGACTATGCTTCAGTCTACGATGCGCCTGCATTTGAAAAGCCATCCAAAAAAAGCTTCCGTAATTTCAGTAGCAAAATGCTTTCATGGTTTCATCAGCCATACCACATGGTACATGATGAAATGATAAAAGAAGGCACAACAGCAACGGTAGTCGGCAAGTTTGACTACGGCACAGTGATACATAAAGACCTTGAACAAGAATATGTTAAAGCCTATATTTTTGGTACAAACCAGACAAACTGGGAATACCTGGGTCGATTCAAAACCAATAGTGATGGCAAGATCTTTGTTCCTGTAGCGAATAAGCAGGAAGGTGACTACACAATCAAAATGGCTGTTGAAGGTGACCTATCAGTAGCAACAGGCTATTTAACGGTTATGAAGCCGGGTCGTAAAGCTGTGCTATTTGATATTGATGGCACATTAACACTTAATGATTTCCAGGCAGTAGGCGATTATCTGGGTGTAGAAACTGCTTCAACTCATGCTTATGCAACTGATACCGTTTGGGCTTATGTGAATAAAGGGTACCAGATTGTTTACATCACAGGTCGCCAGTACTGGATGACTAAGATGACAAGAAACTGGTTTAACAGCAAAGGCTTATTCGGCTGGCACCTACGCACCGACAGCAATGCTGAAAACCCACTACAACCACAAACTCAAGCCTATAAAAGAGCATATATTGAGCACCTAACCAATGATTTAGGGCTAGATATCATTCGCGCTTATGGTAATGCAGATACCGATGTCTACGCTTATGGCGAAGCAGGTCTTGATAAAAATGAGACATATATCATCGGCGAACATGCAGGGCTGGAAGGTACACAAGCCATTGATGGCGATTACAGCTATCATTTAACCACCGTAGTAGCAGATACCCCATACGCTGGTTGTAGCTGGTAAACACTTTCCGCTTCGCTGCATCAAGGCTACGGATAAACTTTAACTAAATACGCTGAGCAATTACAACTTACGTTTCAAAAGTAAGGCTCGGCTTTGCATCTTCAGCTGAGTTTATTTGTGGAGTACAAAGCAGCAACTGAGATGACTGTATTTTCTCTTTTTTCACCATGTAATCTTTAAATGCATGCACTCGCTGAGTAGAAATCGCTTTTAGTTTTTCGATATCTAAACGATCTGTTATTTCTATGCCTGCGGGCTTATTAATATCTGCAGCAGTAGCGACAGCACAAAGCTTCACATGAACATCCTCTTTTTCTCTTAACAAAGCAGCAAACTGACTTAAAAACTCACTTTGCTCGGCTTGCAAACTGACTTCGCCCGGTGGATATTCCATATCATTAAACCTAAGTTTAAGTGCATACTCCCCCGCCGCAATACTAATACTCACAACACTTGCGTAAGGTACAAACATCGTCATTAAATAGTCTTTCGCGGCTGCGATGGTTGCCTGCTTAACCAATAACGTCATAAACCCTGAGACGCCAAAAGACGGGTTACTTATGTCTCCGCTCAAAGGCATCGCTAACTCAACATTACCATCACTATCTTTAAGCATTCCTAATGCGATATTAAAGGGTACGGATGTTTGATCGTTCAAACTTCCTGGCTCATGATCATCCGCAGCCGTCAGCTCAATACCTCTCAAAAGAACATCCGCTTCGCCATCAATTTCATCACCCTTTATGCTTACCACAATACCTAAATCAAGTTGACCACTTTGAATCTCGTACTGAAGCGCATCTTTAATATATGCAGAAATTCCCGGTAAGCTCACTTCTTTAAAGAAGCCCTCTAAATGATAAACCGGCGTATTAGCAAACGGTTGCGCAATGCCTGAAAATTCAAAATTAGCGTATTTATCACTTCGACCTAAAATATTAAAAGGGCTTTCTTCATTGGGTTTCTGGCTGTCAATAGGGCCTGTCGTTAGCGTATTAATAATTACATGGCGCTGATAAACGGGATAAACACTGTTATCGGTAAAGTGAATATTCACGTCATCAATGAGTTTAAACTCACCTAATGCTATCGAAAACTCAGCGTCTTCTGTCGGTTCTGATGAGGGTGGTTTTTCGGTTTCCGACCCCATATCTACCAAGTTAAGCAGTATTTTCTCTTTATCTAGCTGTGCATCAACAAGCAAGCCCCCTAGGTTAATTTCACCAATAGAGAGCCCTTGAGCGGATAGCGCCGTCTGCTTAATCGTTAATAGTGAAAATTGAGCCAAGGCAGGAATTTCATCTTCAATATCATCCGAAAATAAGGCATTCGTTAAACTAATATCACCTAAAGCGACGGCGTTAATGCCTTCTGACGAAGTGAATTCAATATCCGTTGCCTGCAAATTATCAAATGCGGCTAACACCTGATTTTCAGCGTTATAAAATACCTTAAAGTCATCCAGCGAGAGTGTAGCCTCACCTTCTACCTGCACCTTATCATCGCTAATAACAAGGTGAAGATCCTGACTATTAAACTGCTCTTTGCCTAAGATCAGATGGTGGTCATGTTGTGCAACAGCAACATTTTCCATAAGCAATGACAGCTCTTGAAATGCAACGTTGATATTTCCACCTTTCAGTTGAATGGTGTGCTGTCCGTTGTAGCTAACCAGGCCTTCGAAACGGGTTACAAATTCAGGAAGAAGGTGCTTAAAACGAGCCAGTTTCACTTTACTCAAATCGAGGTCAACAAATATCTGTCCGTCCCCATGATCCAAATCGGCTTTAATATCTAAAGACAGAGAAGACTGGTTTACCTCACTGTCTATTTTCAGTAATAAACTTTGTGCAGCAAGAGTCGCCCCAAAGTCAGAAATGACAAACGATTTTAGTTTTACGGTATGTGAGGCATCATCAATAAAAAGTTCAATGGATGAATTTTGTAAGTTTAACTCTGGCATATCCAGTCTATACGGAAAAGACGTTTCATCACTTTCTTTATCTTCTGTTGATTCTGGTAGAGCCACGCCCGCTACTTCAAAAGTATTTTCAAGGGTTTTGATGTTCAGATATAAACCATCAATAATAAATTCAGATACATAAATTTGATCTCGAAATAGCTGATAAAGCCGAACTTCCAAGTCGAGCGTGCTTAAAGAAAAAACGGGATGATCAATATCAGAACGCTTGGCCACCGTTAAATTATTTATCTCTAAATGGGCCATAAAGGGGTTATAGCGAATAGAGGATTCTTCTGATATAACCAGCTGATATGAATCAAGATACTCAGAAATATAATACTGAATAACCGTGGGTGAAACAGCCCAAATTAAACTATATGACGTAACATAGAACAGAAGGATATATTTAATACTTTTTATTATAGTAGTGCGCATTAACGATGCCCTTTCCTTTATAAACCCTGCTGATACTGCGCATTAGTCGATACAGTAATCATCTCTTTAAGATCAGTCTGAGGTGCATTTTCTGTACTGCCCTTACCGCTAGATTCAATATAATCTTCAAAATACTTAATTAACTGAACTTTATCCTGCTCGGCCTTTGAACCTGCGCCAATATTGGTTAAATCAACAAAAAACTCATCGAACAGACCCGACAAATCATCAACCACATCAAGATTTAAGAACTGCTCATCATTGTAAATGCTGGGGTAACCCCCTTTTTGCTTATCAATAGCAAAGGAAATACCCTTCTTATTGGTAATGGTAGTGGCTTTTTCACACTTCAGCATACAGCCATCTTCAATACTGGGTTTCTTGCAACCCACCGTCTGCTGGAAAAAGCACTGTCTACTGGTCATCATTAAAATGGGGTGGTAGATACTGTACAGCAACTTAAAGTTTTCTGGACGGGCAATGTTTCGTATTTGAATTCGGTTAATTTCATTAGAAATAAACGCACCAGAACAATTCAACGTTTCTTGTAAGGTTAATAAAGCATAAGAATTAGTTGTGTTTAAGAACGGCCCTGCTATCCAGTCGATACCTAGTTCAAAGGCTTTATAGGCGATGCCGGTATTATTGCTAACAATACGTTTAGGTTTTACTTGCTCAAGAATTTTTACTGCTTCTAAGTAATCTTTACCAATTAATACAGCAGGGAACCAAGGGATTAATCTTGGGTTAGCTTTCAACAGATCAATAAATTTGGTGCAGTTCTTTTTAAAGCTTTCAGGCAACTTAAAATAAATATCGGCATCAGTAACATCACAAAGATTCAGGTCTTTTAGATCACTGATCATGAACGAAAGCTTAAGCTTTGACTCTACTTTTGGGTGTTTTACT
>ENA-OSET01001565-OSET01001565.1-sediment-metagenome-genome-assembly--contig:-NODE-1565-length-23593-cov-18.493749_pt1 | contig 23593 bp, 26 predicted proteins | sample MGYA00237882_ERZ534229 | MGnify/ENA primary metagenome ERZ534229 (study PRJEB26408, sample SAMN06266212) | sediment metagenome | isolation source: Hudson Canyon methane seep mesocosm | place... | reverse complement strand
CTGCTCATTGGAGCCCGGACTTTCCTCACAAATAGTCTAGCTATAAGCGCGATTGTCTGGCCATCTCAGGCGAGGATTTTACCTGAGTTTAACTATTTTTGTTGAAGTTTCAACGCCATGTCATAAGCGGTATTTTTACTCACCTCTAACAATGAAGAGGCTATTGCCGCTGCTTTTTTCACCGGCAAGTCTTTTAGCAATAAAGTCAGCACTCTATTTATTTCTGTTTCACTGCTGTCTACCTTTTTCTTTAAGCCTTCAACGAGTAAAACAGCTTCACCTTTTTGCTGGTTTTTATTCTCAGAAACCCAGTCTAATAATTCATCTAGGGGTTGAGTCATAATCGTTTCGTGCAGTTTTGTGAGTTCTCGAGCAACACAGGCACGGCGACTGCCACCAAAGATTGCCACCATATCGTTTAATGTATCTACTAACCGTCTCGGGCTTTCATAAAAGATCAGTGTTCGGCTTTCATCAACAAGAGCTTCTAATATTTGTCGACGAGCTCCTTGCTTAGGCGGTAAAAATCCTTCAAAAGTAAAACGATCAGATGCAAGGCCTGAGGCTGATAATGCGGTAATAACAGCACACGAGCCTGGAATAGGGATCACCTTAATATTATGTTCCCGCACAAGTGAGACCAGTTTATAGCCGGGGTCACTTATCAAAGGTGTACCCGCATCACTTATTAATGCAATCGACTCACCCTGCTGTAGTTTCGCAAGTAACACTTCACTACGCTGTTCTTCATTGTGATCATGTAATGAAATACTGGGTGTTTTTATCGCGAAGTGCTGCAGTAAAATACCGCTATGTCGAGTATCTTCTGCGGCAATAAGATCGACGGACTGCAAGATGTCAATGGCTCGCTGCGACATATCGGATAGATTGCCTATGGGTGTTGCAACAATATATAAACACGCTATTTGATTATCTGACACTGTTATTCACCTTAAAATTGAGCACTAGTTCTGGTCGTAATATACGCGAACAGGTAAGATGTTTCCTTAAATTATAATCACAGTTAACAATTTATGACTCAACGTTTTTACTTAATTTTTCTCATGGTCCTTACTCTTAGTTTAGTAGCCTGTGGGCCAACGAACCTTATTCCAAGTACTCAACCTGATACTTCAGCAGTGTTAGCTGCACAGGCAGCTGAACAAGCAGGTGATTACCATGGTGCTGGCGAGCAGTATCTAGCTCTAGCAGAAATATCTAATGCAGCTGAACAGGCTCAATATTATTTACAAGCTGCGCTTGCTTTTTGGCAGGCCAATGATAGTTTTCGAGCAGATGAAAGTCTTGCTAAGGTTGTGCGTGAATCACTTGATGAAAATCAACAGTTTGATGCCGCAGCATTAGAAGCCGATCTTGCGCTAAATAATGGCAATGCTGAGCATGCCTTAGCCGTGTTGTCTGCATTTAATAGCCAATACTTAGTTGAGGCTAAAAGCCGCCGTTTATTAGCTCTTAGAATCCAAGCCTATGGCATTAACCAGAACTGGTTAGAAAAGGCTAATAACCACCTTCGATTAACACCGCTATTATCCCGCTCAGAACAACAACAAAATCAACAAGCGCTATGGCAGTCATTGTTATCAATGACTCCACAAGCTTTGGATCTGTTTAATCCTGGGATTCCTCCTGCCATTGAAAGTGGTTGGTTTGAATTAGCCTATATTATTCAGAGTTACCAAGAAAATCTTGAGACGCTGATTGTTGCTCTTGATAATTGGAAGCGTGATTACCCTAATCATCCCGCTGATCCTGCATTGTATTCAGACAATCTAAAAGCAGGAACAACGCTGCCTAAAGAGTTAAAGCATATTGCTATTTTATTACCTGAAACGGGGCCTTATAAAACTGCGGCGAATGCCATTAAACAGGGAATAATCACTGCTCACTTTCAGGCCAAGTCCAGTGCTGAACTACATTTTTACCCTGTTAGTTCTGAAGCCAATAATGTATTACAACAATACCAACACGCTATAAATAATCATGCCAGTATTGTCATTGGACCATTAGCAAAAGAGTCGGTCGAAACCCTTGCAACTAGTGCCAACTTAACGGTCCCTGTCCTAGCCCTGAATAGATTATCTACTGAGTTAGAACTTGATACATTCTTTCAATTTGGTTTAGCGCCGGAAGATGATGCTGTTGCTATTGCTAATTATGCTGCTGAACAAGGTTATGAACGCACAGTGGTGCTCTCGCCAACTAATAATTGGGGTGAACGTGTATCACAAGCCTTTAACGATCAATGGTTAGAAAATGGTGGTGTGCTGCTGAATCACGGCAAGTATGACAGTAGTCAGAATGATTTTTCAGCGGTTATCAAACCTATCTTAGGTCTTGAAACAAGTACACAACGGTATCACTCACTAAAACAGTCTTTAGGGACTTCTCTTGAGTTTGAGCCTCGCAGAAGACAGGATATTGATTTTGTATTTATAGCGGCCAAACCATTAAAAGCACGACAACTTGTCCCTCAACTTAAGTTTCATCGTTCAGGTACCGTCCCTATTATTGCCACTTCTCAAGCTTTCAGTGGCCGAGAAGATAGCCAACAAGATATTGATTTAAACAAATTACTGATCACTGATATCCCATGGATCTTTGCTGAAGAGTCTATCAATGACCCCGTTTATAGTGCCTTAAAGCAACAACGTCCAGAGCATTTTAATAGTGTTATTCGTCTGTATGCTCTAGGTGCAGATGCCTATCGTCTTATCCCTGAACTAAATCGTTTAAGCCGTTCACCTGACTTCATCTTTTCAGGTGCCACTGGCGATCTATCCATCAACGAAGCTAAACATGTTCAGCGTAAAACACGCTGGGGCGTCTTTACACAAGGAGTCTTAACGGCTCTTCCTGTTACAGGAAAAAATGAATAATCGGGGTGAGCAAGCAGAACAGCTAGCCTGTGATTATTTGCAGCAACAGTCTCTCTCACTTATTTGTAAAAACTATCACTGCAAACGGGGTGAAATTGATTTAATTATGCAAGAAGGTGACAGCTTAGTTTTTATTGAAGTGCGTTATCGAAAATCAGCCCAATTTGGTAGTGCATTAGAAAGTGTTAATTATCGAAAACAGCAAAAAATAATTCTCACTGCGGAACACTATTTATCTCAATGTGATCATTCTTTTTTATCTTATCGATTTGATGTGGTTGCCATTACACCTAATCATAACCGCCCTAATATTGAATGGATAAAAGATGCATTCCAACTCAATTAATAAAAATGCAATTAAATCCTTTCAGTATGGTCAAAGCCTTTCAAACCCGCGATAATACGCACACTAAAATGTTTAGGAATTCCTTATGCTAAAACTAAAATCACTTTTCTTACTATTAATAGCAATCACATTATTACAAGGTTGTGCGACAGCTGTTGTTACCGGAGCAACGGGTGTCTCAGTTCACCATGATCGTCGCTCTACTGGGGCTATTATCGATGATCAGGGGATTGAATTTAAAGCAGCTTCGGCTTTATTCTTTAATAAAGAGATTTATGACCAAAGCCACATTAATGTGACTAGTTACAATGGCATCGTACTTATCACCGGTGAGACGTTAACTGAGTCATTGAAACAACAAGTCACAGCAGAGTTAAAAGCCATTAATAAGGTCCGTCGTATTCATAACGAACTGACCATTGCCGCACCAAGTTCATTACCTTCTCGCAGTAGTGACACATGGCTCACCACTAAAATTAAATCTAAATTAACCACTGATGGCAATATTGATCCTTTTTACATTAAGGTTGTTACAGAAAATGGAGTGGTTTATCTGATGGGTGTAGTGACCCATGCCGAAGCGAATGCCGCGATTACTGTTGTATCTCAATCAGCAGGTGTTCAACGTGTTATTAAGATCTTTGAATATATAGACTAATCTTGAGTGACCTACTCACCGCTTTAAATGGGTGAGTAGGAGCAACTTAAAATGGCTTAACCACTGCTAAAATAATAACAGCCACTAAAACGAATACCGGTAATTCATTAAACCAACGATAAAATACGTGTGAACGCATATTGGCATTATCTCTAAATTGTTTTACTAGACGACCACAATAGCCATGATAGATAAACAGTAATAAAACTAATATAAGTTTTACCTGTAACCAAACCATAAGCGCTAGTTGTTCAAAACTATAATAACTTAACAACCATCCACCAAAAATCAGGGTAGAAACAGCACTCGGCGTCATAATACCCCGATATAGTTTTCGCTCCATGACTTTAAAACGTTCATTACTGATCGCATCATCACTCATTGCGTGATAAACGAATAAGCGCGGTAAATAAAATAACGCGGCGAACCATGTCACCATTGAAATAATATGAAATGCCTTAATCCACAGCATTGACTACTCCTTTGTTGTTAATCAATGTTAATATTAAATTATTCCTCAGTGGAGAGTATATATGTCAACTCAATATCCCGACGAAGAACATCGTCATTTTAGTCGTATCCCCTTTGATTCTTCAGCTCACCTTAATGCTAAACAAGGTGAATTGCATCTAAACTGCCACGTTATAGATATCTCTTTAAATGGTGTCTTGGTTAACAAACCTGAAGGCTGGCAAGGTGAGATGAATGATGAATACCTGATTGACCTATTGCTTGAAAATGGTCAGCTCGTGATTAAAATGGAAGCTACTGTAGCACACGTCAGTCCCGCTTCAATAGGCTTTAGCTGTGTCCATATTGATTTAGACAGCATCACCCACCTTAAACGTCTAGTCGAGCTTAATTTAGGTGATGAAGGTCTATTGAGTCGTGAACTATCAGCACTGATCCATTAGTTTTATTTTTCGACGTTCATTAAGGCATCAATTGCTTCTGATAAATGTCTCACCGCAACAACTTTAATCCCCTTAATAGCCTTTCTCGGGGCATTGGCAGCAGGAACAATGGCATAGCTAAAACCATGTTTCTGGGCGTCACGAATTCGCTCTTCACCTGCCTGAACGGGTCTAATTTCACCTGTTAAGCCTACTTCACCAAATAAAATACAGTCTCGTGGTATCGACTTATTTCTTAAGCTGGATAATACCGCTGATAGAACAGCAAGATCAGCCCCAGTTTCACTGAGCTTCACACCACCAACTACATTTATAAATACATCTTGATCATTGCAGCTAATACCACCGTGACGATGTAATATAGCTAATAACATTGATAAACGGTTTTGATCTAAACCTACTGATACACGACGAGGATTACCCAAAGGACTGTCATCAACTAAGGCCTGAACCTCAACTAACATCGGTCGACTACCCTCACGGATAACGGTAACAACACTACCAGCTAAAGAGGTTTCACCGCGTGATAAAAAGATGGCAGAAGGATTGCTGACTTCTTTCAGTCCCAGCTCCGTCATTCCAAACACACCCAGTTCATTTACCGCACCAAAACGATTTTTCACAGCTCTTAGAATTCTAAAGCGTGTTGATGTATCACCTTCAAAATACAGTACCGAGTCGACCATATGTTCTAATACGCGAGGACCAGCTAAGGCACCCTGCTTTGTCACATGACCTACTAAGATCAAGGTCGTGCCACTAGATTTTGCAAACCTAACTAATTGGGCTGCACTTTCACGTACTTGAGCAACAGATCCCGGCGCTGATTGTAATAGCTCGGTAAACACTGTTTGAATAGAGTCAATCACAATCACTTGTGGTTTGCGAGCATGCGCAACAGAGATAATCTTCTCTACATGGGTTTCAGCTAATAAATCAACAGGTGATTGCTCTAACTCTAAGCGTTCGGCACGTAAGCGTATTTGCTGTAATGATTCTTCACCACTGATATATAAGGGGTTAAAACCGCTCGCCTGAGCCATTTCAGCCATAGATTGTAATAATAATGTCGATTTACCAATTCCAGGATCGCCACCAATCAATACCACTGAACCGGTGACCAAACCACCACCCAATACGCGATCTAACTCTGTTAAACCTGTTGTCCATCTAATAGCTTGTTCAGATGTCACCTTACTTAATGATTGAACTTCACTTTGTTGTTCACCAGCATAACCGCTGTGTTTAGCTATAACAGCTTGACTCGTTGCTGTTGTTGTACTGGCAATTTCTTCTTGTAAGCTATTCCACTCACCACATTCACTACATTGCCCAGCCCATTGTGGTGTTTGAGCACCACACTCGTTACAACGATAATTCCGTTTAGCTTTCGCCATAGTGATATTCCCTTACGACTCTATCAGTCAGCTGACAAACTAATTCATAAGCAATAGTGCCTGCTTGTTCCGCTATATGTTCTACAGGTAAACGAGGATCTCCCCAAAGAATGACCTCATCTCCAATAGCACTGTCCACGTTGTTGCTTAAGTCTATTGCGATCATATCCATTGAAACTCGGCCGACTACTGTTGCCAACAGTCCATTAATTAATACCGTGCCTATATTTGATAAATGACGACTATAACCATCACCATAACCGATACTGACAATACCTATTCTCAGTGATTCTTGTGCAATCCAGTCACCACCATAACCCACTTGATCACCGGCCTGTAATTGTTGAACTGCAATCAATTTCGATGAGAGTGTCATCACTGGTTTTAGCTTCAAATCTTTAGCTGTTGTCTCGGAAAAAGGAGAGATCCCATATAACATTAGCCCAGGACGAACCCAGTCAGCATGGCTTGCACTAATAGATAAAATGGCTGCTGAATTAGCCATACTACTCGTTAAATTATTCGCCAAAGCAAAGTTATGCGTCTTCTCTAATTGCTGTGTATTTCTAGAGTCATCTCGCTCATCTGCATTAGCAAAATGACTCATCACACCTACAGAGCCTGGTGTAAATAACGTTAGTGCTTGTTGAGCATGTGCCGTCGTTAAGCCCAAACGATGCATGCCTGTTTCGAGCATTAACCAAGAAAACGCTAGAGGTTTAGATAGTTGGGAGGCTTGAAGTAATTCGAGTTGAGACTGATGATGAAACACTAACGATAAATTATGTTGCGTAGCCAGCTCAAGGTCTTCTGCTGAATGCACGCCTTCTAACACCACTATTGGATGATGGTTAGCTGCTTCTCGTAAGGCTAGAGCCTCAGATAATCTAGCAACTGCAAAGGCATCACTTGCAGAGAGTGCTTGGGCAAGCTCAATCGCTCCATGACCATAAGCATTCGCTTTAATAACGGCAATAATCTGACTTTCAGGTGCAAGCTGTTTAACACGAGCAAGGTTGCTTTGAGCAGCTGCTAAATTAATCTTAGCTACGGGGTATGTGTGCACCGCTACTCTCCGCCGCCAAATCCTGCTGCTGGAGGAGCCGTATAGCCATCACTCACGCCATAGTCATCATCATAATTATTGTATGCAAAATTCTCAAAACGTGTGTATTTGCCTTGGAAGGTCAAGGCAACCGTACCGATAGGACCATTACGTTGTTTAGCTATAATAATCTCAGCCTTGCCCTTATCTGGTGAGTCTTCGTTATAGACTTCATCTCGATAGATAAATACGATTAAATCCGCATCCTGCTCAATCGCTCCTGATTCACGTAAATCTGACATGACAGGTCGTTTATTGGGACGTTGCTCAAGACTACGGTTTAACTGTGATAAAGCAATAACAGGAACATCAAGCTCTTTACCTAATGCCTTTAATGATCGTGAAATCTCTGAAATCTCCGTCGCTCTATTTTCAGAACTCTTACCACTACCCTGCATCAGCTGAATATAATCAATCACAATCAGGCTTAAACCATGCTCACGTTTCAATCTTCTTGCACGAGCTCGTAATTCCGTTACCGTTAAAGCTGGCGTGTCATCAATAAAGAGTGGGGCTTCATTCAATATAGCGATGGCAGATGTTAAGCGTGGCCAATCATCATCATTCAAACGTCCACTACGTAAACGACTTTGATCAATTTGACCTAATGACGATAGCATCCTCATCGCTAATGAATCTGCTGGCATCTCCATACTAAATACCGCGACAGGCTCATTACTTTTAATCGCTGCGTTTTCGGCTAAATTCATCGCAAAGGTGGTCTTACCCATTGAGGGCCGCCCTGCAACAATTACTAAGTCAGCAGGCTGCAAACCTGATGTTTCGGTATCAAAATCAGTAAAGCCTGTAGATAAACCGGTGACGGGATTATCCAATTCGAACATTGTGTCGATTCGGTCAACAACCTTACCCAACACTTCTTTTACCTTAACGAAGCCGCCTCTGCGCTTGGCACCTTTTTCGGCAATTTCAAATACTTGTTTTTCAGCATCATCTAAGATGGAGGTACTATCACGTCCTTCTGGGTTAAAGGCGACACCTGAAATCGTTGTTCCTACGGTAATCAGTTGTCGTAAAACAGAACGTTCACGCACAATGTTCGCATAAGCGGCAATATTCGCTGCACTTGGCGTGTTACGTGCCAACATACCCAAATAGGCTAGCTCACCCACATCATTAAGCTCACCACGTTTATCGTGATATTCAGCAAGCGTAATAACATCAACAGGGATGGATTTCTCAAATAATTCAGCAATACCCTGGAAAATTAAGCGATGATCACGACGATAAAAGTCATCTTCAACAAGCAGATCAGCTATCTTGTCCCAACTGCTATTATCTAACATCAGGCCGCCAAGAACAGATTGCTCAGCTTCAATTGAATGAGGGGGGATTTTCAATGCCTCAGTAGCATTATCAGTATAGGACTCAGGATATGATAATTCGTCTTCCACTACAGGCACCCTATAAAGTTTAGAGAAACATTTAAATTAAATTCTGCGCTATCAGATTATAGGCGAATATTAATCTTTATTTCCGAGTACTACAAACAAAAATAACCACGGATGTGGCCATTCATTTTTCTCATATAGAATAAATGAGATCGCAACAATATGCGATCTCATTCAATTCATTTTTTAAGCGTCGTCTTGCTCTTTAGCAATCGCTTCAGCTTCTTCTAACGCTTTTGCTTTTGCTTTTTCAGCTTGCTCAGCTTCAGCTAATGCAGCCAATTGCGCTTCTGAAGTAATGTTTACGTTAACCGCAACAATAACATCTGAATGTAATTGGATATCAATAACGAATTCACCAGTATGACGTAATGGGCCTTCAGGAAGACGTACTTCATTACGTGCAATATCAGCACCTGCTGCATTCAATGAATCAACAATATCTGCTGCACCGATTGAACCAAACAACTTACCTTCAATACCAGCATTAGCCATGATATTTACATCACCAGCTGCAACAAGTTTTGTTTTACGCTGTTCAGCTTCATCATGCAATTTAGCCGCTGCTGCTTCAAGTTCTGCACGACGTGATTCAAACACTTCACGATTACGGTTGTTTGCAGGTAACGCTTTACCGTTTGGTACTAGGAAATTACGGCCAAAACCAGCTTTAACAGCTACTTCATCGCCAAGATTACCAAGCTTCTGCATTTTTTCTAGCAAAATTACTTGCATTGTTCTACCCTCATTCGCAGTTTAAAACTGCTCTTAAAGTCACTCGTCTCTTTCATATGAAAGTTGACGAAAATTAAACCATTGTTCCAAAACACCTGTCATTGCAAGTAATACCAACATCTGTGGCATCATCACAATTAGTAGCACATAAACAGCTACCAACCAAAATCTATGTTTTTGTCGGCTATTGACTATTGAATGAACAACAGACAATCCTTGTAAAGTAAACACTATCAACATCACAGGTAAACAATCTCTCAATACTGGCAATGAATCTCCTAGGGGAGAAACGGCTAGTATCATCACTACAATAGTTAATATTGCAGCTCTTCGTCCTAGTGTTAATTGATAAAACTCACTCGCAAAACCACCTTCGTTATACAGCTTAGCTTGCCATGCTCGACCTATTAATAGGCCCAAGATGATATTAATACTAAACCCTGCAGCCATTAAGCCTGTCATCATTTCTGAAAGACTGACTATTAATGATTGAGTATCCGCTTCATTAAGCTGCCAACTTGGCTCCTCAGTAAACGTTGCCATAAATGGCTCAATCATGTCATGCCACCATAATGCGGGATCAGCTACTACTAAATGAGTACCTAAAACAAGCACTATGCCCAATCCACCTGCTGACAATAACGCTGCAGCCAATGACCGGGTATAACCTAAAGCCAAGCTAATACCCAAAATAGGTAACCAGCTTGATAACAAAAACAATCCAGAGATATAAAATCGTTCTAACATTAACCCGGCTAATAATGTAAATATTAACAAGGTTGCAGCAACAATTTTTGCTCCTTCTTTTGGCCCCATACGTAATGTAGTGAGCGCTATTACTCCACTTGCTAAATAGCTAAGTGGCGGTAACATTAATGATGTAAGAGATAACAATGTAATTGCGATGGCTGCTTGCCATCTGCCTTGCATTGAAAACACTGCAATACTTCGCAGCATACTAGTTACACCTTATTTTGGTTTGATGTTTTGAAATGCAACATCATCCTTATTTATGCATATCGCAATAAGGGATCAACGCCAAGAAACGCGCACGTTTTACACATGTAGCAAGCTGACGTTGGTAACGCGCTTTAGTACCTGTGATACGGCTAGGAACAATCTTTCCTGTTTCTGTGATGTAGTTTTTCAACAATGTTACATCTTTATAATCGATCTGCTTAACACCTTCAGCGGTGAAGCGACAAAATTTTCTACGTCTGAAAAAACGTGCCATTATTATGCTCCTAGGTTATTAAGCGTCACGACGACGAGGTTTTTCGTCTTCGTCTTTACGCATCATTGGTGAAGGCTCAGTGATAGCGCTATCAGTTGTAACAACTAAGTTACGGATAACAGCATCATTGAAACGGAAAGCCGTTTTCACTTCTTCTAATTCTGCAACGTCACATTCAACGTTCATTAAGATGTAGTGTGCTTTGTGGATTTTGTTGATTGGGTAAGCCAATTGACGACGGCCCCAATCTTCTAGACGGTGGATTGTTCCGCCGTTGCTAGTTAATGTCTGCTGATATTTTTCAATCATCGCAGGCACTTGTTCGCTTTGGTCAGGGTGGACCAAAAACACGATTTCGTAATGTCTCATTTAGAGCTCCTCACGGTTTAGACAGCCCAATGATTTAAATCAAAAGGCAAGGAGTTTTACCTTAGGCTCAAGGCAATCGAACATTTTACGCTATTTTTACATTCTGCCGCAACAATATTTCAATTAAAAACGGTTACTTAGAGTAATCTTTGTCTACTTGCTTCAAATAAACAAACACCAGCAGCAACCGATACATTCAGACTTTCTGCACCGCCATGCATAGGTATTAGCATGACTTGATCACAGTTTTCACGCGTTAAACGACGAATTCCTTTGCCTTCTGCACCTAATACAACGGCTAATGGCCCTTTCAAGTCTGCTTCAAAAAGTGTTGTTTCACTTTCACCTGAAGTACCAACAATCCATACACCATTCTGTTGTAACTCACGTAAAACACGTGCCAAATTAGTAACTTGGATAAATGGCAAGCGTTCAGCTGCACCACTTGATACTTTCAATGCTGTTGGTGTTAATGCTGAGGCTCGATCCTTAGGTGCAATAACAGCATGTGCACCAGCTGCTTCAGCCGATCTCATACATGCACCTAAATTATGCGGATCTTGAACACAATCCAGTATTAGTAAAAATGGAGGCTCATTCAAATCATCTAATAATTTAAACAAATCTGTTTCATCTAAATTGCCTAAAGGACGGCATTTAGCTATTCCACCTTGATGCCTTGCATCAGGTGCCATTTCATCTAATTGTTCACGCTCGACTCGATGAGGATTAATACCGTGCTTCTGGGCGGCATCAACAATATCATTAATTCGTGCATCATCTCGCTCATCTGACAACCAAATTTCTAATACACGTGTATTTTTTATGTCGAGGGCAGCCTGTATGGCATGCAAACCAAAAACAAGATCATCTCCTACCGAACTACTCGCTTCAGATTTAGAATTCCTTCGGCGTTTCGTATGCTTCTGATTCTTGTCCTTCAATGACGGGTTTGACATATATTTCTACTCGACGATTTAATTGGCGACCGGCTTCGGTCTCGTTAGTTGCTCTTGGTTCTGATTCACCACGTCCCACAGTTACTAAGCGACTTTGTGAAATATTTTGTAATACAAAATAATTAACAACTGATTGCGCTCTGTGACGTGACAGTTCGATATTATAAGACTCTGAACCGACACTATCTGTGTGACCTACAACATGAATAACTGTTCGTGGATAGCGGATTAAGATATCAGCCACTTTTTGTAATGTTGGCATAAATGCTGGTTTTAAAGAGGCGCTACCAAAATCAAATGATATTTCACTCGAGATATCAATTTTCAAACTCTCATCTTGTAAGCGGCGTACTTCAATATCATGGTTGGCTTGTTCTTCAGCTAAAGCAGCTTCCATTTCTTGCTGCTGATTATCCATATAACTACCAATACCTGCACCTGCTAGGGCACCGACAGCTGCACCGATGAGAAGCCCTCCTTTATCATTTTCAATAGAATGTCCCAAGACTGCACCAGCAACTGCACCTGTTGCCGCACCCATTTTTGCTCGCTGATTTGGGTCATCAGTCGCACATGCGCTCAGTACACTTGTTAAAGCCACAGCTAATACTAATTTTTTCATTTGAAACACCCTTAATCCTTGTTGATCATTATCATTGTAGACCTGCGTAAGGTTCGTGACTATACTGCTTGTTAAACATTTTTATTGAGACCTACTATGGAAAAACACTTTATTCCTGTCAATATTGCCCTATTAACGATTTCTGACACTCGCACAAGTGACAACGATACTTCCGGAAAGGTTCTTCGTGAACGAGTATTAAATGCCGAACATCAATTAGCTGCGCAAGAAATTGTGCCAGATGATATTTATAAGATCCGAGCAATTATATCAAAATGGGTAGCCGATTCTGATGTACAAGCTATCATCACAACAGGCGGTACAGGTTTAACAGGTCGTGATGGCACACCAGAAGCGGTGAAAGTATTACTTGATAAAGAAATTGAAGGCTTTGGCGAACTATTTCGTCAAATATCCTATCAAGATATTCGCACTTCAACCATCCAATCCAGAGCTATTGCTGGTGTTGCAAATGGTACATTTATCTTTTGTCTTCCAGGCTCAACTGGTGCCTGTAAAACAGCATGGGATGATATTCTCAAAGAACAATTAGATGCTCGCCATCGCCCCTGCAATTTTGTTGAACTAATGCCCAGGTTATTAGAGAAATAATGCATGTTACGTTATATACCACTGCAGGCTGTCATTTATGTGATCTTGCTGAAGCTGTATTATTAACACTTCCGACTCACTATCAACTAGAAATCACTCATACTGAAATTGGTGATAGTGATGAATTAGTAGCTCGTTATGGTATTCGCATTCCTGTTGTGAAGTTTTCTGACGACACTGAAATTGGCTGGCCATTCGAACAACACGATATCGAAAGCAAGCTTACTCAACTATAATACCCTTTCATAAATATTAAAGATCTTCATAATCATGACCGTTCAATATATCGATACCGAAGTAGAACTCATCTCCTTTTGCCAAACAATTGCTGATACAGCATGGATGACGGTTGATACCGAGTTCTTGAGAGAAAAAACATATTCTCCTCAGTTGTGTTTAATTCAAGTCGCCACAGATGAACATATTGCTTGTATTGATCCCTTAACCATCAGCAATTTAGATCCTATTCTTGATCTCATCTACAATCCGAATATTACCGTGGTATTCCATGCTGCTCGGCAAGACCTCGAATTACTCTATCTGATCCGTGGTAGTTTGCCATCTAATCTATTTGATACTCAAATTGCTGCAACGATCTTAGGTTATGGCGATCAAATTGGTTATGGCAATTTAGTTAAACAATGTATTGATGTTGATTTAGATAAAGCACACTCACGTACTGACTGGACCAAACGTCCTCTGGATCCTGCTCAGATTGAGTATGCTGCTGATGATGTTCGTTATCTACGTGATGTTTATAAATTGCTAACGTCACAACTTACCGAAAAGAAACGTACTCATTGGTTAGATGATGATTTCGCTTTGCTGACCAGTATTGATACCTACAAATCTAATCCCGACACTATTTGGCGAAAAGTGAAAGGTTTTGGTCGTTTAAAAGGACTACAACTCGCTATTTTGCAAAGATTAGCCGCATGGCGAGAGGCTCGTGCAATCAAATCAAATCGTCCACGACGCTGGATTCTAAAAGATGATGTTTTACTTGATCTTGCTAAGTTAGCTCCTGAGTCTATTGAAAAGTTCAGCATGATTCGCAGTTTAGAATCGAGCACTATTAATCGTTATGGCGAGGCCTTATTAGCTGAAATCAAACAGGCTAAAGCACTCGATAAAGATCAATGGCCTGTATTGAGAAAAACCAAACCTCTGTCACAACAACAAAATGCCATTGTCGATGCATTAATGGCGCTGGTCAGAAAATACTGTGATGAGCAATCAATTGCTCCCGTTGCTGTAGTCTCTCGTAAAGAAATAGAGCGCATGGTTTCTGGAGAAACAGACCTGCCCATCCTACAAGGTTGGCGTAATGAGATTGTCGGACAACATCTAAAAGACTTTCTTGATGGCAAACTATCTATTACTGCCGGTACAACACAATTAAATACTAAAGGATAACCCCTATGTCAGCTCTAATTTGTGGCTCTTTTGCCTACGACACTATTATGGTCTTTCCTGATCAATTCAAAAATCATATTTTGCCTGACAAAGTGCATATGCTGAATGTCGCATTCTTAGTGCCTGAACTTCGTCGTGAGTTTGGTGGCTGTGCAGGTAATATTGCCTATAATCTAAAATTATTAGGTGATGACCCAATCCCAATGGGTACAGTAGGTAGCGACTTTACTAGCTATGCGACATGGATGGATAAACACGATATTAATCGTCGTCATGTCCATGTTAAACAAGGTAGTTATACAGCCCAGGCTTTTATCACCACTGATATGGATGATAACCAAATCACGGCATTCCATCCCGGTGCGATGAACCTATCTCACGAAACTCAGATCAAAGAAGCTAAAGATATCAGCCTTGCTATTGTAGCTCCTGATGGTCGTGACGGTATGATTCAACATGCACAACAACTTCATGAAGCTGGCATTCCCTTTATCTTTGATCCCGGCCAAGGGCTACCCATGTTTGATGGTAGTGATTTATTAAACTTTGCCAAACAAGCCACATACATCGCCTTAAATGATTATGAAGCTCAATTGTTTGAAGATCGCACAGGCTTATCACCTGCTGAGATAGCAGAGCATGTTGAAGCGTTGATTATCACACGAGGTAGTGAAGGTTCTCATATTTATACCGATGGCAAACGAATTGACATTCCTTGTGCCAAAGCAGAGAAACTGGCAGATCCTACAGGTTGTGGTGATTCATACCGTGCCGGATTAATCCACGGTATTATGCATGGTAAAGATTGGCAAACAACAGGACGAATTGCCTCACTATTGGGTGCAATTAAAATCGAACAACATGGTACTCAGAATCATAACTTTACTAAAGAAGAGTTTGCTGAACGCTTTGAATGCAATTTTGGTTTCAAACCATAGTACTTTTTGTATATGTCTCAAGCTTGTATAAAGCAAGAATAAAATGTGATCAGCCTCATATTTATTGCTAAACTAAGCTTTACAGTAGCTTATGTATGGGAGTACTCTCAATACATACAGGGAGAAGTAAATTAAATAATGAAATTTCAAACAAAAACAATGGGATTCACCATTATAGAATTAATGATTACTTTAGCTGTAGCAGCAATTCTACTAAGCCTAGCTGCACCTAGCTTTAGAGACACCATTAAAAACACCCGATTAGTCACTCAAGTTAATAACTTGGCTTCTGGGATTAACTTTGCTCGTAGCGAGGCAATCAAACGTAGTTTGTCCGTCACTCTTTGTAAGAGTAACGATGATGTAACATGCAGTGGAAACTGGCAAGATGGTTGGATACTTTTTGAAGATATTGATGGTGACGGCACAGTAGATGCTGAAGATACAATTATTAGAGTAGGAGAAGGTGCCGAATCAAATAATGTTACACTCGTTTTTCCGGGTAAAAATCGTATCACATACAATGCAAATGGTTTTGCTGTCGGTTTTAACTCAACTTTCAAATTCTGTGATGATCGAGGATATACATTTGCTAAAGGTCTAGTAGTATCAAACACTGGACGAGTCAGAACAGCCCAATCTGCTGATATAACGAGTTGCTCATAATGATTTCACAAAGACATATTAATAAATGTGCCGGTTTCTCTTTACTAGAGATACTCATTACTATATTTATTTTAGCTATTGGCTTGCTTGGACTTGCCGCCTTACAAATGAATAGTTTAAAAAATAACCACAGTGCTCAACATAGAACTTCTGCAGTTGTTTTAGCCTATGATATCGTTGATAGAATGAGACTGAATAAAGGCACTTTGAAAGCAGCTGATCTCACTGAATGGAAAAATGACTTATCAAGCTCAATTCCGTCTGGCGATGGTTCTGTTGCAATCGATGCTGGTAATATTGTCACCGTTGTTGTGCAGTGGGATGATTCCCGAGCAACTTCTGGCACAACAACCCAATCATTTTCTGTGGACACGGAGTTATGATGTTATCCCATCGCATTAGCAGACAAAAACAAATAGGTCTAACATTAATTGAGTTAATGATTGCCATGGTACTAGGCCTATTATTAGTTGCGGGTGTCATTCAGGTCTTTATTAGTAATAACCAAACATCAAGAGTGGTAGAATCACATTCAAGGTTACAAGATAATGCACGTTTTGCCCTAGAAATATTGAGCAAAGACATTCGTTCTGCAGGTTATAGTGGCTGTCGTGCAATTGAAAATATGAATGTCGTCACTATAGCTGATACTCCTATGCCAGATTTAATGAGTGCCACAACCGTTATTGGAGGCAGTGATGCATCAACCGCAGCAAGTAGTTGGACTCCTGCACTTTCAGCTTCACTAGGTACAGTCGTTTCAGGTACAGATGTCATTACATTACAACATGGCACGGGTTGTGGAGCTAACCTCACTGGAAATATTGGTAGTTCAAATGCCAATATTGAAGTATTTTCACCTAATACCTGTAATTTAACGGCTGGTGATGTATTGATGATAGCTGACTGTGAAGATGCTCATATCTTCAGGGCTAGCAATGTTTCGAATGGGTCTGGGCAACAAACTATTGCACATGCAAATGGCAATCAAGCAAACCATTTCTGCACATCATACCCTCCCTTACCCCATACTGGTGCTTGTACTTCGGGTACAGCTAAACTCTATGATTATGATGCCGAGCTATTCAAATTTTCAGCAGTAACTTATTTTATACGACTAGGTACAAATGGTGATCCCGCCCTTTGGAGGTTTGATCTTACTGCCGCGGCTGGAGTTAATAATCCAGTTGAACTTGTAGAAGGAATAGAAAATATGCAGGTTGTCTATGGTGTTGATGATAATGACGACGACATTGTTGATAATTATGTAAATGCAGGCATCATTTCTACTGCTAGCAACTGGGATAAAGTAGTAAGTGCTCGCATCAGTTTATTAGCACAAACCTTAGAGCAGAACCTAACAACGGGGGATCAAAACGTTGCTTATGGTGGTGGAACAGTAACTGGGGAAGGACGAATAAGGCGTGTATTCACGACCACCATCGGCATTAGAAACAGGGTGCAATAATCATGATTAAGATCAACCGTCAATCACAACATGGTATGGCACTCATCGTGAGTCTTATCATGCTTTTACTTATGACCCTATTATCCATAAGTAGCATGAGAACAACCATTCTGGAAGAAAAAATTGCAGGTAATTATAAAGACAGAAACACTGCATTTCAGGCAGCTGAAGCAGGCCTTCGAGCAGGTGAAAACTACCTTCGAACAACGATGGTATTACCTATTTTTAATGGATCTACAATAGGACTCTATCAACCAACGACATCAGGTGATGCTAGGTGGGAAACAGTTGATTTAACTAATGCCAGTGAAGCAGTGCCTTATAACGGTTTAGCTGGTGTAGCTGCAACACCTAATTATATAATTGAAGAATTACAGCCTGTGACAGAATCTGGCGGCAGCATAGAAGTTGGCACAGCATTAGAAAATAGATTCTACCGCGTAACGAGTCATGCAGTCGGTGGAACAGCAACAGCTGTGGTCATGTTACAAAGCACCTATAAACGATAAAGATGGAACTGAGAATTGAAGAGGATCTACTCATGAATACTTCACCTATAAACAAATATTTGCTGATCTTGTTGGCAAGTCTTAGCTTGCTGTTCTCAAGCGTAAACAATGCGACTGTCGCCCAAGACCCTCTGTTTTTGACCACATCTGTTGATCCAAATGTCTTATTTAACATGTCAGTTGAAACACCTATGGGTGGTGCAGCCTACAATGATCAGCCAGATGGTGGGGCTTGTGGTGGTCGTGTAAACGATGGCGGTACAGTTGGCATTTGTTATTTCAAAACAAAAGAATACTTAGGTTATTTTGATCCTAATAAGTGTTATACGTATAACAATGGAGGAGGTCACTTTAACCCTGCTGGAGCAACAAACAGCAATCATGAGTGTTCAGGACAATTTAGTGGTAACTTTATGAACTGGTCCACCATGACAGCCATGGACATGTTTGTTTGGACGATGACTGGTGGTAACCGTGTCGTCGATGGTGCGAATACAACCACCGTTATTCGCAGAACTCGAAAGCAAAACAATGATGGTTGGTTTCCTCACAAGCTTGTTACCTCATCACAAAATGTTGCTCCATCAACTGTCACACCTTGGAGTGATAGCAAAATTTTTATTGATAACACTGACTTCGGTGTCCGGTTTGGTACTACTCGTGACAATGATGATAAAGGAACCTATAACGTTCAAATTAGAGTGTGTGATGAATCTCAAGGTCTTGAAGAAAACTGTGTTCCTTATGATAGTGCGAGTTATTACAAACCAGAAGGATTAGTACAAAAAAATGCTGATCATATGCGCTTTGCTGTCACTAGCTACAGCAATACTAATGGTAACGGTATTGATGGTGGCGTACTACGATCAAATATGAAATATGTCGGCACCACTATGCCTGATGGCTCCGGCAATAATATACCTAACACAAATGCTGAAATACTCATTGATGGTACAACAAACCTTAACTCAAACCCTGGTGATGCAACGGCTAGCGGTGTTTCCTTGTCAGGTGTCATTACTTATCTCAATAAATTTAGCGATCCTGGCTATAAAGGTAATGACCCTGCCAGTGAATTATTTTACGAGTCTATTAGGTACTACAAGAATCTTGGTCCTACTCCGGAATACCTAACTGGTGCCAATGGTGGATTCCCAATTTTGAATGCCTCTCGCTGGCAAGATCCTATCCAACATTGGTGTCAAAGTAATTTCATTATTGGTATGAATGATGCTAATCCGTGGAAAGATAAAAAATTACCCGGTACACATTTTACATCCAATACCTTCAATGGCGAGGATATCAGTGATGATTTTGGCGAACCCAGTAATGCTGATTCAGATATAAATGTTACTGCTCTAACAAATACTGTAGGTGCTTTGGAAGGATTAAACGGTACATCTCAATGTATTGGCTGTACAGCCAACATTTGTGATATGTCGGCTACAAATAAGATTATCCCTGGCTTAGGAGAAGTCTTTGGTACCTGCCCTTATACCCCTAAAGAAAATTCTTATTACATTGCAGGTTTAGCCTATTACGCAAATACACAGGATATTCGTACTGGCACTGGCAGCACAACAGATTTCCCTGACAAACAAACTGTATCAACATTTATGGTGGACAGCCAAGAATACAGCTCTAACCCGTTGATAGGTAGAATGAACATGTTGTGGCTAGCAGGAAAATATGGTGGTTTTGTTGATGCCAATAATAATGCTGCCCCTGACCTAACATCAGAATGGGATACTAACGGTGATGGTGAACCTGATAATTATGTATTAGCTACCGAGCCTCAGAAGTTAGTATCAGCACTTAATGCTGCATTTGACCAGATCATTGCAAGAACATCTTCCTCTTCAGCAGTGGCAACAAACTCAACTCGCCTTGATACCAATACAAAGATTTATCAAGCACGTTTTAATAGTGCTGATTGGTCAGGCCAGTTGCTTGCTTTTGATCTTGATGATATTGATGGCAGCATTGGTAGTCAAGCTTGGGATGCTGCCAACGAAATTCCTAGTGAAGATGACCGTAATATTTATAGTTATGATCCCACCGCTGCTGGTAGTAAAGGGATTGAATTTGAATATACTAATTTAAATGCTGCTCAGCAAGCTTTATTAGATCTGGATGCTTCAGGTACTGCTGATGCTTTTGGATCTGAGCGAGCTGACTATATAAGAGGTGATCAAAGTAACGAACAACAAAATAGTGGTATTTTCCGTGATAGGACATCATCGGTCATGGGAGATATTGTTAATTCTGACCCTTGGTTTGTCGGTCGTACAGAAGACTTTGGTTATTCAGGCCTGTCGGGCACTGAGGGAAGTAGTTACATCACTTATAGAGATGGTAAATCAACTAGAACACCAGCACTTTATTTCGGTGCTAATGATGGTATGTTGCATGCCATTAATGCTGAGGATGGTGATGAAATATTTGCCTACGTACCAGATGCTTTAATGAGTTCTCTAAGCAAACTGACCTCACCATTCTATGGTTGTGAAGGAGCAGGTTGCTTACCTCATGCCTATTATGTTGATGGTGCGTCAAAAGCTGCTGATGCCTATATAGATACTAGCGGAAGTGATTCATGGCACACCATTCTTATCGGAACCCTAGCAGGTGGAGGAAAAGGTATTTTTGCTCTAGATATTACGGATCCTGATAGTTTTTCTACAACCGATATAATGTGGGAAATTTCTACTACTCAGGCCCCCGTAACAGCCGACTTACCTAGCTTCCAAAATAACTTAGGTTACACCTTTGCACAAGCTTCTATTGTTCGCATGCACAATGGAAAATGGGCAGCTATTGTGTCCAATGGATATGAAAGTGCCAATGATAAAGCAGTTTTATTCATCATTGATGTTGAGACGGGTGGAATAATAGAAATGTTTGATACCGAAGTGGGCGATAGTCTCACACCAAATGGCTTATCTACTCCAACGCCTATAGATGAAGATGGGGATAGCATCGTAGACAGTATTTATGCTGGCGATCTACAAGGGAATATGTGGAAAATTGATGTTAGTGCTACAAACTCTAATAGCTGGGGTTTTGCATTTACATCAGGTAGTACTCCAGAACCATTATTTACCGCAAAAGATGCTAGCGATGTCGCACAGCCAATAACTTCGAAACCACAAGCTGGAGCACACCCTGATGGCGGTGTTATGGTCTACTTCGGCACAGGAAAGTATTTTGCAGTGAATGACCAAATCGTTGGCAACTCACCTCAAGTGCATACTTTTTATGGTATTCGTGATGTAGATTCTGAAGTCTCATCGCGTTCAGACTTACAAGAACAGACCATACTTCATGAAGAGACTTTATCTAATATTGATATCCGTGTGACATCTAACACGGCAGTAGACTACACAAGTCAAAGTGGTTGGTATATGGAGCTCGAGTCTCCGGCCAATGGTCCAGAAGGGGAACGAGCCGTCAGTGCTCCATTATTAAGAGGTGGAAGGGTGATTTTCGCCACATTAATACCTGAAAGCGATCCTTGTGGCTGGGGTGGTTCAAGTTGGCTAATGGAACTTGATGCTGTCAATGGTCGACGATTAGATTCTTCACCATTTGACATTACTGGTGATGGAGATTTTGATATCAATGATCTTATTTCCCTCGCAGGTATTGAAGATACTGATGGTGATGGTGATATAGATGCCGATGATATTGCAGATTATGAAATCACCGGTATTAGACAACATGATGTTGGAATAGTCAAAACACCGGGTGTTGTATCAACTGGTAATGATACTGAAATGAAATATATGAGTGGTTCTAGTGGTAATTTAGAATCCATCCTTGAGTCTGCCGGCGACCCATTTGGGCGTCAATCATGGCGCCAGTTACGCTAAAATACAGGTGATATAAACTATGAAAAAAAATGGCTTCACTTTAATTGAATTGATGATTACGATTGCAATAATTGGCATTTTGGCAGCTATTGCCTACCCATCATATCTAGACAGTGTGCGTAAAACGGACAGAGCAAACGCTCAAGCAGCAGTGCTGGAAACTGTCAGCTTTATGGAACGTTTCTTCACGGAGAATAACACTTATGCCGGAGCGGTCCCAGCAATCACTAGTGATAAGTATACGATATCCCTTACAGCGCAATCAGCATCTACATATACAGTACAAGCACTGCCAAGTGGTTCTCAAACATCAGATATTTGTGGAACGATGACAATTAATCAGACAGGTGCAAAAACAACTACTGGTACAGCTGGTTGTTGGTAAACCTAACTTAGATTCAAATAGTTATTCATCTATTTCTTAATGACTAATACACTGTATTAGTCATTAAGCTAGTGGATTACCAACTAATAGTAGGAAATACATGATAAATCCATTGCACACAGACTAGTGCAAATATCCCCGCAATCACATCATCAACCATAATTCCTAGCCCACCATGAATAGCCTTATCGGCAAGGTTGATTGGCCATGGTTTTAAAATGTCAAAAAAGCGGAATAATACAAATCCTAATACTAACCATTGCCAACCAGCGGGTGCAGCAATCATAGTAATTAAATAACCAACAATCTCATCCCATACCACAGCAGATGGGTCATCTTTACCTAACCATTCGAAAAGATCCTCATGTCCTTTCTTTTCTATGAAAGACCTGCAATATAGATCATTCTCACTCGGATTAAACTCGTTTTCCATATTCTGACACCCTCCTAAAAGAATCAAAGTTAAGAGCAGTATTACAAAGTAATCTACTTTATATAATTTCATCATATCCATTTAAAACCGTAAAAAACTAGCAAAGGCAACTTGACCTACTAATGCTTGTGATTGCGTCACTGCATATGCTGTGGAAGCAGTTAAAGCTACACCAATGCCCGTAGCTATAACGGCATCTGGAGATATTAAAGATATTCGGCGTGCATTCCTCTGTATAGAGTTCAATGCAATAAAACTCGTTGCTAATGCGGCTTGATCAGCCATCTCAGAACTATCAGTATAGAAAATAACACCTCTAAAGTTGAATAAATACAAATTTTTCCCGCTTACATTTAGCATTGTTGGAGGCTCCCATCCATTATCAGCGGTGTAAGGGAATAAACCTGCAGTATAGGAGATTATCTGTGCCTGCCCTTTTGCAACACCACTTGGGGAAAATGGCTTTATTTCATTAAACTTTCGAATTGAGTGATTCAATACATCAGGTTTAGCGTTACCCCATGAAAATTGCTGAAGAACGGATGGATCAGCACAGGCTCTTGATCCTGAACCTGTAGCAACCTTTCCATAAACTACGCAATCAAAAGGGTGATCCGATTCATAGTGGGGCTGAAGCACTCTCTCG
>ENA-OSET01001563-OSET01001563.1-sediment-metagenome-genome-assembly--contig:-NODE-1563-length-23605-cov-25.969993_pt1 | contig 23605 bp, 23 predicted proteins | sample MGYA00237882_ERZ534229 | MGnify/ENA primary metagenome ERZ534229 (study PRJEB26408, sample SAMN06266212) | sediment metagenome | isolation source: Hudson Canyon methane seep mesocosm | place... | reverse complement strand
GTTTCATCACCAATATCAACAGTCAATTGTAATAACTTATCAGCACCTTCTACATGTTCGGCTTTAATGATTTTTGCGATCCGCAGATCAATTTTAGCGAAATCATCAAATTCTATCGTATCAGCAATAGGCTCACACTTTTTAACCACAGGTTCTGCGATTTTTTCTAAATTTTCTTTAGAGGCATCGACAATTGCTTCAATTTTATCTGCTTCAACACGAGTCATTAATGGTTTGAATTTTTTAATTTCGTGATTTAACAATGGTTGGGCAGAAGTAGGCCATGCTTGTGCTTCAATATTTAAAAAGTCTTCAGTGTTTTCAGCCAATGCTGGAATCACAGGTTTTAAATAAGCAACTAATAAGCGGAATAAGTTGATGCCCATAGAACAAATATCATGCAGTTCAGCATCTTTACCTTCCTCTTTGGCGATTAACCAGGGTTTTTTCTCATCAATATATTGATTGGCTTTATCTGCTAATGCCATGATTTCACGCATGGCTTTACCAAATTCACGGTTTTCGTAGTGTTCAGCAATCTGTGTATTGGCGTCAATAAACTGCTGGAATAACTCTGGCTCTGCACAATTGGGTGACAGTTTGCCATCAAAACGTTTTTTGATAAAACCACTACTACGGCTGGCAATATTAACTACTTTTCCAACTAAATCAGAATTTACTCTTTGAGAGAAATCGTCAAAATTCAGATCAAGATCATCAATGCCATTGGTTAATTTAGCGGCAAAATAGTAACGAAGGTATTCTGGGTTTAAATGTTCCAAATAAGTACGGGCTTTGATAAACGTACCCCGTGACTTAGACATTTTTTCGCCATTGACTGTTAAAAAGCCATGGGAAAAAACCGCACTTGGAGTTCTAAAATTAGCACCACTTAACATCGCGGGCCAGAACAAGGCATGGAAATAAATAATGTCTTTACCAATAAAATGATAAAGCTCAACATTACTGTCTTTACTCCAGTATTCATCAAAGTCTAAACCTTGCTTATCACATAAGTTTTTAAAGCTGGCCATGTAGCCAATAGGTGCATCTAGCCAGACATAAAAATATTTACCCGGGGCATTAGGAATTTCAAAACCAAAATAAGGGGCATCACGAGAAATATCCCATTGATTTAAACCATTCTCCAACCATTCAGCCATTTTATTACTGACTTCAGACTGTAAATGACCTTCGGCTTTAGTCCACTCGCCTAGCATTTCAGTAAAGTCACCTAAATCAAAAAAGTAATGCTCTGAATCTTTTTCGATAGGCTTTTCACCCGAAACTACCGACACCGCATTTTTTAATTCAACCGGTGAATAAGTTGCACCACAGGCTTCACAGTTATCGCCATATTGATCTTTTGCACCACACTTTGGGCATTCACCTTTAATAAAACGATCAGGTAAAAACATATTTTTTACGGGATCATAAGCTTGGGTAATGGTGCGTTTGCTGATATGTCCACCATCACGCAGGCGGGTATAAATTAAACTGGAAAATTCCTGGTTTTCGCTTGAATGTGTGCTGTGATAATTATCAAAAGCCACTCCGAAGTCATCAAAATCTGCGCGATGTTCTTTTTCTACATTAGCAATCAATTGCTCAGGGGTAATGCCTTCCTTATCTGCACGTAACATAATAGGGGTGCCATGAGTGTCATCAGCACAGATGTACAAACATTGATTACCACGTTGTTTTTGAAAACGAGTCCAGATATCAGTTTGAATATATTCAACCAAATGACCTAAATGAATGGGGCCATTGGCATAGGGAAGAGCACTAGTAACAAGAATTTTTCTTTCAGACATGAGTAAATGATAAGCGCGACAAAAACGAACCAAGCATTATGCCATAAAATAGCCTCATTTTCATGGTCTTGAGAGAGTTATGACTATATTTGATTAAATATAGCTAGATATTGTGTAGCCTAAATATATTCGGGTAGGGTGGGCACTGCCCACCCTACATCTTTAGAATGCGTAAAATCTTTTACGTAGCGTGTGATAATGTTTTACACCTGCTTCAAGGTATTTTTTTGCTTTTTCCATTTCATCTTTTCGTACTGCAAATCGTGCTTTTTTCATTTGCGAAGAGGCTTTCATTTTATTTGGGCCAAGGCGTGTAACTTCAATTTCTTTGGCAATTTGCTTGGTTTTCGCAATAAAATCCAGGATAACGGCTTTATCTGCACCACTATTGATAGCAGCAAGCGCTTCTTCAGCATGTTTTACCGTGGTTTCAATGGCATAAGTAACTTCTTCAGTTGTTGGGTTTTCAATTTTACCAGCAGCAGTGGTAATGGTTGATGTTGCCCCTAATGTAGTCGCTAGTAAAATAGCTAGCAATACTTTCTTTGTAAAAACCATGGGAAATTTACCTCAATTATAGTTAGATATGGAATAGACTTTCATTAAAGTTTAAGACTATTAAGCAAACATTATACCTGCTAAAAATTGGGTAACCCTTAACTTATTAAATCTCTAATCAGGCTAATCTTCAGCCTCTAATCATTGATCAACAGCTTTCTTTTAAAATTGCGCCAAGGGCGGGCACTCCTACAAAGAGAGTTATCACAATAATATCAAACAGTTAAAACGATATTACTCAAGAAACCTTAAGACCTTAGGTTTCAGCTAGATAAATGTTATCTGATTGCTTTCACTAGGCTTTAACTCAAGATAAAATACTCTTTTCACTTGAAATTTTATAAAGTGATATTATATCCTGACTTAATTACTGGGTTATTATTTTTTAATCGGAGTCTTAGATGACACAAATTACTGAAGCAGCGGTGCAAGACCTGCTTAAATCTCTTATTGATCCAAATGTCGAAACCGACTTGGTTTCAGCTAAATCAGTTAAAAATATCACTATTGATGGTGACAATGTAACTGTCAACATAGAGCTGGGCTACCCTGCTAAAAGCTATCTGGAACCCTTGAAAGTGGCAGTTAAAGAAAAACTGCAAAGCCTGGCTGGAATTGGTGAGATTACGGTTAATGCCAGTTCAAATATTATTGCTCATTCAGTGCAACAAAGCCTGAAACCCATTTCTAATGTAAAAAATATCATTGCAATTGCTTCAGGCAAAGGTGGCGTGGGTAAATCAACAACCTCTGCCAATTTAGCGCTCGCTTTAGCTTCTGAAGGTGCCAATGTAGGTATTCTTGATGCTGATATCTATGGTCCAAGCATACCAACGATGCTGGGTTTGTCAGGTTATCCGGCAAGTGATGATGGTAAAACCATGAACCCTAAAGTCTCATTTGGGGTGCAAACTATTTCTATCGGTTATTTGATTGAAGAAGACCAGCCAATGATCTGGCGGGGACCCATGGTAACCAATGCTTTGCAACAATTATTAAATGATACCAAGTGGGATAATATAGATTATCTGATTGTTGATTTACCACCCGGTACTGGCGATATTCAGTTAACCCTAGCTCAGCAAATTCCTGTTACTGGCGCTGTCATCGTAACGACGCCTCAAGATATTGCTTTGATTGATGCGCAACGTGGCTTGGGCATGTTTGAAAAAGTAAACGTCCCAGTGCTAGGCGTGGTTGAAAACATGAGTATGCATATCTGCAGCAATTGTGGTCATGAAGAAGCTATTTTTGGCCAAGGTGGCGGTGCTGCCATGGCTGAGAAAAACGATATTGAATTACTGGGCTCTCTACCTTTAGATATACAGATTCGTGAATTTGCTGATTCAGGTAGACCGACTGTTGTTGCCGATCCTGATGGTCGCCCAACTGAAATATACAAATCAATTGCACGTAAGATGGCGGGTAAACTTGCCTTAAGAGCTAAGGATTACAGCAATAAATTTCCTAATATTGTGATTCAAAATACATAACTCCTGAGTAGACTTGATAGGAATAGAAGGGGTTAGGGGAAAGACCCAATGTCATTAAGTTAGGAATAAAAGAAGTATTTAAAACAAAAGAAGTGTTCACACAAAGGCACAAAGCCACCAAGAAGAGCTATTTCTTTTTCTTTTCTTTGTGTCGCTGTGACTTTGTGTGAGTAAAAAATCTTGTAAATTTTCTTAACCTAATGACATTGGGAAAGACCTCTACTCTTGAACTGCTGGGTTAGCGATAGCGTAAAATGGTGGATAACGCTAGCGCTCATCCACCCTACCCTTTAACTTCGTTTAATACTTGCTCTAAATAATGCCATTCAGATTCATGTTTTGGTAAACCAAAACGCAAGCTTAATGGCTGAGTAAAAAGTCGAGTCAAAATACCTTTTTGGGCTAAAGCATGGTGAATTTGTTTGGCATCATCTGTTTTTACCCAGATAAATAAAGCGGTTATTGCAGTGGTTTTTAAACTTTTTTGATTTAACAATAAGGCAAGTCTATTGGTCTGCTTGTTTAATTCTAGCCGTGTTTTAGTTTGCCAACTTTTATCAAGTAAAGCGGCTGTTGCAATATACCGACTGGGATGACTTATCGTCCAGGGACCCAGTTTTTCATTAAGTTGATTGAGTATCTGTTGTGTTGCTATTACAAAGCCACAGCGTATTCCGGCAAGGCCAAAAAATTTACCGATAGAGCGCAAAATTATAAGTCCCTCATCAACAGGGTGATGGGATAAACTTTGTTCAGGATTGCTATCAATAAAAGCTTCATCAACAACAAGCCAGCCATTTCGTGATTTTAATTGTTGATGCCAGCTGAGCAATTGGGTTTTGCTAAAACGTTGGCCTGCGGGATTGTTGGGGTTAATTAAAATTAATACATCTAATTGAGCCAGTTGACTATCAATACTTTCAATGGATAGTTCAATAACTTGATGGCCTGCTTTTTTCCAGCTGTATGCATGTTCTGCATAAGCGGGAGCCAGTACCCCAACTTTAGAGTGTTGTCGTAATAATGGCAGCGCTTGAATTGCCGCTTGTGACCCCGCAACAGGCAGAATCGACTGACATTGATAATACTGCTTTGCTGCGGCTAGCAAGCCATCCGATGATTCGGGTAAACGTTGCCAGCATTCATTTGGAATTGAAGGGATAGGCCAGCCATTGGGGTTTATACCTGTTGATAAATCAATCCATTGGTCCAGAGGAATCGTATATTTTTCTGCTGCATCAATTAAATGCCCTCCATGTTCAAGCAAGACTTGCTCCTATAAAATTGTAAAGAGTGATTGTAAAAACCCATAATAAAAGACTGCGAGTGATTAATGTATTTGCCCGATTAATATCATTATTCACCGCTAATTTAGCCGTACCAAAAAACACTTTGTCTTTAACTTTGCCATGATAGCAAGCAGGCCCGCCTAATTTCAGGTTAAGTGATCCCGCGCCTGATGTCATTACGGGTCCGGCATTGGGACTGTCTAATAAAACAGCCTGAGTTTTCCAGCATCGTAATGCCAATCTAGTTTGACCAAAAACAGCATAACTGAGTGCGGTAAGGCGAGCGGGTATCCAGTTGAGTACATCATCAAAACGGGCAGCAGCCCAGCCGAAATATAAGAATTTCTGATTTTTATAACCCCACATAGCATCCAGTGTATTACTAAGCCTGTATAGGATTGCACCCGCAGGGCCGGCAATAATAAACCAGAAAATAGGGGCAAAAACGGCATCCGCGCCATTTTCTAAAACTGATTCTATGGTCGCTTTGCGCACATCATCCGCATTCATATTATCGGTTTGTCGACTGACTATCATGCCGACATTAGTCTTTGCCAGGGCAATATTGTTCTGTTCAAGAGCCTGCAATACTAAGAGTGCATGTTGTTTTAAACTATTTGCAGCAATACAAAAATAAAGAATAACAGGTGCCAGTATTGTATTAATAAGTGAATACTGACTCAGACTATAAATAACAAAAGTGGCTGGCAGAATCATTACTAATAAAGCGATCAGACCCATAATTTTTTGCCTAAAAGCCGAATGCTGTTGATTGCGAAATATTTTTTCAATACGGTTGGCTAAGTTTCCAAAAAAAATTAAAGGGTGGTATTTTTGGGGTTCACCTAGCCAGTGATCAAGCAGAACGGCTAAAATAAGGCTTAAACTCATATGTATGGTATCAATCTGATTTCTATCCCCTATTATACGAATTCATCTCAACTTATTCTCTGTAAATGCAAGCGACAAACAAAATGGTACAAACACTGATGGTTCAAGGAACCACCTCAGATGCGGGTAAAAGCGCCTTAGTGACGGCTTTATGCCGCTATTATTATCGAAAAGGCATCAAAGTCGTACCTTTTAAACCTCAAAACATGGCTTTAAACAGCGCAGTTACCGTCGATGGGGGAGAAATTGGTCGAGCACAGGCTGTGCAAGCTGTCGCCAGTGGCCTGGATGCTCATACTGATATGAACCCTATTTTGTTAAAGCCAAATTCAGATAAAACAGCGCAGGTGATTATTCATGGTAAAGCCAGGGACAATCTTTCTGCCAAGAAATATCATCATTTTAAGAAACTAGCGATGCAGGCGGTTCTGGAATCTCATCATCGATTGTCTGAGCAATATGAAATGGTTGTGGTTGAAGGGGCTGGCAGTCCAGCAGAAATCAATTTACGTGAGGGCGATATTGCCAATATGGGGTTTGCAGAAAAAGTAGATTGCCCTGTAATTTTAATTGCAGATATTGATAAAGGCGGTGTTTTTGCGCATATAGTGGGAACACTGGAATTATTATCTGCATCAGAACAAAAAAGAATTGTCGGCTTCGTGATTAATCGTTTCCGTGGTGATATGGCCTTGTTGCAACCTGGGCTTGATTGGCTGGAACAAAAAACAGGCAAACCCGTATTAGCCGTATTACCTTATTTACATGATTTTTATTTAGATGCGGAAGATTCTGTCGCCATCAATAAATATCAAAAAAGTAATCAGGGAAAATTTAGAATTGTTGTTCCCAGGTTGCCAAGAATTAGTAATCATACCGACTTTGATCCCTTGTTATTACATCCTGATATAACGGTGGAATTTGTAAAAGACCCCGCTCAGTGTGAGGCAGCAGATTTAATCATTTTGCCAGGCAGTAAATCAGTCCGAGATGATCTGGCTTGGCTAAAAGAGATGGGCTGGAGTGAATACATTGCTAGACACCTTAGATATAACGGGCACCTATTAGGTATTTGTGGTGGCTTTCAAATGTTAGGTAAGCAGATATCTGACCCTGAAGGGATAGAAGGAAAAGTAGGAAGCAGTGATGGTTTGGCATTATTAGATATGCAGACCGAATTACAAGCAAACAAATGTCTTCAAAAAGTCGAAGGGGTTTTAACATTTATTGATACCGCTATTTCAGGCTATGAAATACATGCAGGTATCAGTCATGGTCAGGCATTAAAAAAACCAATGATGATGTTAGCAGCTAAAGCCGATGGTGCAATTTCCGATGATAATCAGGTGATGGGTACCTATTTACATGGCTTGTTTGATTCAGCAAATGCCTGTAATGAAATTTTGCATTGGGCAGGCTATACAAAGCAACAATCAATAAATTTAGATGACAGACGGGAGCAAGGGATTAATTTAATTACCGATGCTTTAGTCGATAACTTTGATTTTGATAAATTACAAAACACACTTAATGAGTTTGCTGATTACCCATAAACTTCAGCCAATTCCCATAGACAGTATTGTCTGCTAGTAACGATTAATACTGGAATGAGTTCCATGACAACTATGATGTAGGAGCGTCCGCCCTCGGCGCGAATATAACAGGCTGTTACTTTAGATCAATAGCTCTATTTAAAATCGCGCCGAGGGCGGACGCTCCTACCTGTTCCTCATTCACATTAAAGGTCTACACAGTGGCGGAAAGTGATGCGTAACCAGGATACGTTTTATTTGTAAATAAAGAAACTTGCTTGCAGTCTTTGCCATGACCCTAGAAATAATATGGATTATTTCTAATCCAGAGTAGCCTGAAACTTACATAATATTATGCGTTTTTTGCCCTACTTTTTATGCCGATTTATTATTTGGGTGATTTGCCATACATAGCTAAGTCAAATGACTCAAAAAGCGGCTGATGTTACAGTATAACCCCCTATAAAGGCTGATTTATTCAGCCCAAACTAATGATTTAATCCAATTAATGTGCCAACTAACGTGTCAATTCATGTGTCATATTGACGCGCGGCAAAATACCACATTTTCAAGCTAAAAATAATTCTCTATTGTTACCCCTGACTCGTAACTATTTATGAGCAACAAGTGTAATTAACCTTATTAGAGAACTTATCATGAAAAATTATAAATTGATTCTTGCTGTTATTATTTCAACAATTACTGCAACAGCTTATGCTGTATCTACAGATCAACAGGGTATAGATGCTAAATCTGTTGCATGGTATACCGCAAATGTAAAAGAAGCCCGTCAGAAAAATAAATCTTGCTATGACAATTCAGAACTTCAAGCGACACAAGGTTGTAAAAATGCATTGCATGCATTAGAACTTATCTATGTAGGAGTGGGAAATTAAGTTTATCAAAGAAACAACCCTGCTATGGATTGCGGGGGTTGTTTAACCTATCTTCAATTGATTATTTCTTATTAGCAAAGGAGTTTATTTGCATAGTGATATAAGTTTATCGAAACGATAGTCCTTAATCAAATTCGAGATAAGGCTTGCCTCGGCAGGATAATCAGTACGCAGTTGTTCTACCATAGCTTGGGTAGCTTCGACCTCCAAAGCGACTGCGACAGCAGCCAGCTCTTTTCGCCGTTCGGCAGGTAAAGCATCAAGCGTCTTGACTATCTTTAAGGATTCAGTTGTTTCTTCATCGCTTTCTACTGCATACTCAAATTTCAAACCCAGCATCTGGCCAATTATTTCGAACAGGCCTTCAGTTTCAATAGGTTTTCTCAGTAAATCATCACAGCCGGAGGCCAGTACTTGTTCTCGATCTTGTTCGAAAACAGAGGCGGTCAGTGCAACAATGGGTAATTTGTCGCCGCCAGGCAGCTCACGTATACTCCGGGTGGCTTGATAGCCGTCCATTTCTGGCATGCGAATATCCATCAGAATCATATCTGGCTGCCAGCTCTGGAATAGTTCGACAGCCTCACGACCATTGACGGCTATGCAGACATCACAACCAATCTGCTCCAGCAATTGCTGAATGACTTGTTGATTGTCTAAATGATCCTCTGCAACCAGGATGCGGGGTAAAGTTTGCCCTGGTAGCAATCCAATGACCCTGGCTTCAGTGTTAAAACAGGGCTCTATGTCAGTAGCCGGCAATGACAGTGAAAAGCTAAAACAACTACCTTGACCTAACACACTCTCCACCTCCAGCTCACCGCCCATCAGCAGTACAAACTCTTGACTAATGCTAAGGCCCAAACCGGTGCCTTCACCTTTGGTGATGCTGCTATTGGTTTGATAAAAAGCCTGAAATATATGCTGTTGATCTTCAGTAGATATACCAGAGCCCGTATCGGATACCTCGAAACGGATGCGCTGATTTGACTGATAACTAATAATAAACTGAATTTTTCCCTGTTCAGTATATTTGACAGCATTACTGAGTAAATTGAGTAACACTTGGCGCAGATGTTTTTCATCACCCATAACAGGGCTTATCAGGTTAACAGGATGTTTGACTGTAAAGACTAAACCTTTGTCTACAGCACGAACACGGACCATTTCTTCTACATCGACAAGTAAGCCAGATAAGTCAAATGGGCTCTGAGCAATTTGAGGGCCTCCAGCTTCAATACGGGAAATCTCTAGCACGTCATTGATAAGAGAAAGTAGATGTTGTCCGCTCCTGTAGATGGTTGTAATATTACTTTGTTGGTCTTCAGGGATGCGATTATCTCGTTCTAGTAGCTGAGCAAAACCAAGAATAGCATTCATAGGGGTTCGTAATTCATGACTCATATTGGCCAGAAATACACTTTTGGCATGATTGGCACTTTCAGCCAGGGTTTTAGCTTTTTCTAGTTGCTGTGTACGTTGCAGAACCAGTTCTTGTAAATGATCTTGATAATCACGAAGTTGTTGTTCAATTTTATAGCGTTCACTAATATCAAGCATGACTACCCATATTTCACACGGCTTGCCAGCTTCACTGTGGCGCAGAATTGCCTGGGTAATGACAGGAATAGTTGTTTTGTCTTGCTTTAGCAATTCAAGTTCGAACTCGCGGGAAAAGCCATGCGATATCAATTCATGTTGAACTTTATCGATAAAAATTTTGACGGATTCGGCAGTCATCAGATCTGATAATTTTTTTTCTCGTAGACTTTTTAAATTTTCGCAATCGATTAACTCTAAAAAAGCCTGATTACAATCAAGGAATGGACTGTGAAAATCACAGTCATCAGCAATAGGGTCGCTGGAAAATGAAGTACAGAGCTTGGCATCAGAAACGACTATGGAAATATGTGATAGTTTAAATAATAAATCATAGCGTTCTTCCATTTCGCGTAATGCCGATTCCGCACGCAAAGTGTGGGCACAATTCAATAACACCTGTTCCAGAATTTCAGTATTAATCGGTTTGTTGACGTATTGATGAACACCAATATCAATTGCTTGATGAAAATAACGCGCTTCTTCGAAGGCAGTGATTACAATAATCGGTGTATTTGGTTTTTCGGCTTTAATGAGTTCACTCATTGTTAAACCGTCCATCATCGGCATTAAAATATCCGTAATGACAATATCAGGATGATGCGCCTGAAATGCCGAAATGCCAGCACAGCCATTAGCTTCGACATAAACATTAGCGCAACGACGTTTAAGAAATTGAGCCATTTGCTCGCGCACACTCGCTTCGTCTTCTACATAGAGTATGGAAAGTGTTTTTAAATAAACGCGGTCATTTTCAGGTCCGCCAGATGAGTTGTTCATAATCGCTTTACCTATAAATAGAGGAAGCTACCAATCAATTGTAGACCCAATCATTTAGTCTTTAAAGGGAAATAGCATAGGACTGTGATTTATCTGTTTTTCGTTCACAGTCATATTAAATAATGGCTTATCTTCTTTTCACTTTATCATCGATTCAGTCCCTTGATTTTGCTACTGATTTTATGCAAGAGATTTAGCCTATCGCCTCAAGCAGTGTTAAAATAGCTAAATTTTTCGGCTAATTGTTTTCACTATGCATCTGACATATAAAAAAACCTTCTATTTCATTGGGTTATTGTTGCTGTTATTTAATGTCAGTTGTTTTGCTCATGGCGTTGACAGTAATACTGAACAATTTTTAACCACCACTCAAGGGTCTGCCATACTCCCTTTCTTATATATTGGCGCCAAGCACATGGTCACGGGATATGATCATTTGTTGTTTTTAATTGGCGTGATATTTTTTCTATTCCGTATCCGTGACATTTTAATTTATGTCAGCCTGTTCACCTTAGGCCACAGTTTTACTTTATTGCTTGGTGTACTGGCTCAAATTAATATGAATGCCTATTTGATAGATGCCGTGATTGCATTTTCAATTATCTATAAAGGTTTTGATAATTTGCATGGTTTCAAGTTGTTATTAGGTAAAGAACCCAATACAAAAATTGCGGTACTGGTCTTTGGTTTATTTCATGGCTTTGGTTTAGCCACTAAATTACAAGATTTTGATCTCCCGCAAGAAAACTTACTCACAAATATGATAGCCTTCAACGTTGGTGTTGAGATAGGCCAATGTATTGCCCTACTTTTTATTCTTACTTTGCTTGGATTTTGGCGTAGACATAATAGCTATTTTGCCTTTGCCAAGACTTCAAATACCTTATTAATGACGGGTGGCTTTGTATTATTAGGCTATCAATTAACCGGCTATTTCACATCACTATAAAATGAATACCTTACCTAAAGCATCTATTAAATCACTGATTATTTCTTGTCTTGTTTCAATCGCCTTAGCCATTGTTATTTTACTTATTGCAGTACTTCCGGCTGAGTTTAATATTGATCCAACAGGATTAGGCAAAAAATTAGGCTTAACTGTATTGGCGCAAACGGATACTGAAACTGTAAAAGCAGCGGTTATTTCATGTCCCGAAGCGGCTAAACCTGCAGATGGTGAAACTGAGCCAGTTGAGTGGCCAGATTCAGTGATGATTACTGTTCCTGCCAGGAAGGGCTTAGAGTATAAGTTTCATGTTAATAAAGGTGACAAGCTTGAGTTTATCTGGAAAACAGATGGTTCATCTTTATATTTTGATTTTCATGGTGAACCGCAAGGCAATACCACAGGATATTTTAAAAGTTTTAAAGAAAGTACCCAGAGCGAATCAAGCGGTACTTTAATAGCACCTTTTACCGGATCGCATGGCTGGTATTGGGAAAATAAAACAAACCATGCGGTTATCATAAATTTAAAAACCCGTGGTCAGTATAAAATTAAGGGTTTAATGTAATTGTTCCTTGGAGGAGAGGGCTTTGAGTTTAAATAGTTATCAAAATGTAGATAGGGAGCAATTAGCAAAGGATCTTAATGAAATTTATCAAGATGTTTTGTCAAGGATGGGGGAAGATGATTTTAAGCATTTAAAAAAGATGGAGCGTTGGGGGAGAGTCTGTTCTCTATTGGGGTATGGAACAGCATGGATTATTCCAAATCCAATCTCTGCTTTATTAATAAGCCAGGGCAGTTTTACTCGCTGGACCCAAATGACACATCCAATTGTGCATAAAGGCTATGACAAAATTGATGATGTCCCTGAAGCTTATACCAGTAAAAAATTTGCTAAAGGTTGGCGACGTTTTATTGATTGGCCTGACTGGATTACACCTGATGGGTGGCATCAGGAACATGATGTTTTACACCATTACAACTTAGGTGAAAAATTAGACCCAGACCATTTACAGCATAATATGGAATGGCTTAGACAATCAAAAGTACCGATGTGGGCACGTTTTGTAATTGTTACTGGTTTTACTGCGCTTTGGAAAATATTGTATTACACGCCAAGAGCACATAAAGAATTACGCATCAGCCAAGCCAGACAAAACAGAGAAGCTGAACCTGTGTTTACAAGAACAGGGGCCTGGAGTTTTTTTACTAAACAAGGACGGGCATTATGGTTTGAAAGTATCTTGCCCTATATAGGTTTTCGTTTTGTATTGCTGCCTTTATTGTTTTTACCTTTAGGGGTATTTGCAGCAACAAGTGTTTTGTTAAATTCTTTAATGGCCGAAGCATTTACCAATATGCATAGCTTTTTAGTCATCGTGCCTAATCACGCAGGTGATGATGTGATGATGTTTGAAGAAAAAGGTAAAGGTCGAGGTGAGTTTTATTTACGTCAGATATTAGGTTCCGTTAATTATCCAACAGGTTCAGATTTTAATGACTTTTTTTACGGCTGGTTAAACTATCAGGTTGAGCATCATTTATGGCCAGATATTCCATTAAGCCAGTATCAATATGTACAACCTAAAGTCGTCGAAGTGTGTAAAAAACATGGCATCCCATATCGTCAGGATTCTGTGTTTAAACGATTACTAAAAGCAATGGATATTATGGTAGGTCGAACTTCGATGTTAAAAGTTTTAAAACCCAAAGAAGCTTAACACATAGTAGGGTGGGCACTGCCCACCCTACTTATACGCTATTATTTTCTATTACCTCGATTATTCGAACGCTGCTGACGACTGCCATTTTTAGCATTTTTGTTAGCCGAATTTTCACCACCTCTGCGTCTTTTATTTGCAGGTTTATTGCTCGCAACTTTTGTTTTAGGTTTAATGGTGCTGAGTGCCACGGGCTCATAGCCTGTATCTTCAACACGAGTAATTTTTTTATTCAACAATTTCTCAATCGCAAATAATAAATGACCTTCGTCTCCTGCTACTAAGGAAATCGCTTCGCCAACTGCCCCTGCTCTTCCAGTACGACCTATCCTATGGACATAATCTTCTGCAACTGCAGGTAAATCAAAATTAACCACATGCGGTAGTTGATCTATATCTATACCCCGTGCTGCGATGTCTGTTGCAATTAAAGCGGTTATTTTATTGTCTTTAAAATCACCCAGCGCCCTATTTCTGGCATTTTGTGATTTATTACCATGTAAGGCTGCACAACGGATACCATCATTGATAAGTTGCTTACATAAACGATCGGCACCATGCTTAGTACGCACAAAGACTAAAACCTGTTGCCAGTTGCCATCACCAATTAACCAGGAAATTAATTCACGTTTATCTTCTTTTTTAATGGCATAAACGGATTGAGTAATTTTATCTGCAGCAGAGTTTTCTCTGGCTACTGCAACTTCTACAGGGTCATTAAGTAACTGTGTAGATAGTTGCTTTATATCTTTCGAATAGGTTGCAGAAAATAACAGGTTTTGTCGCTTATTAGGTAATTCTGCAATAACCTTACGAATATCTCTGATAAAGCCCATATCAAGCATACGATCTGCTTCATCAAGTACAAAAAACTGGACTTGTGACAGGTCAATTTTCTTTTGATACATTAAATCCAGTAATCGCCCTGGTGTGGCAACAAGAATATCTGCACCTCGCTGTAGCCGTTTTATTTGAGCATGGGTACTAACGCCACCAAAGACTACTTCAGAAAACAGGGGTACATGCTTGCCATAGGTTTGAAAACTTTCATACACCTGATTTGCCAGTTCACGGGTAGGAGTAATCACTAAGGCTCTGATTGGGCGTGGTTTTTTTGCTGAGGGCTGCTTATATAACAGTTCCAATATAGGTAATGCAAAACTAGCTGTTTTGCCTGTGCCAGTTTGTGCACCCGCCAGAATATCGTGTCCTTTTAAAATTAAGGGAATAGATTTCTCTTGAACGGGCGTTGCCTTGGTATAACCTTGTTCAGCAATAGCCTGGAGTAGAGGTGGAGATAGATTTAGTTGATCAAATGACATTTATTTTTTATGTTTGATTGTGTAATGGATATACACAAATAGCTAATTTGCAACTATTATAATCTATCAGTGTAAGTTATTGAGTTTTAGAATAGTAATAAGCCACATTATTAATGGAAACAGAGTATTTACTAAAAAATGAATAAGGAAATAATCATGGAACAAAACACCCAGTCATTTGAATTTCACGGTAAAACAATAGAGTTTTTTAAGATATGGATAGTCAATCTTATGCTCTCAATTGTGACCTTAGGTATCTACTCTGCATGGGCTAAAGTAAGAACCCGACAATATTTTTACAGTAATACCCTGTTAATGAATACCCCATTTGATTATCTGGCGGACCCGATAAAAATTTTAAAAGGCCGATTATTTGCGCTTGCTTTGATTCTTATTTATTCCTTCTCAGCCGTTATTTCACCTATGTTACAGGGCGTTATTATGTTGTTATTCGTCCCTTTATTTCCCTGGATCATCATCAAAGCACTGAAATTTAATTTATATAACTCCGCTTATCGTAATATTCGTTTTCATTTCAATGCAGAGTATCTAAAAGCATTATGGGTATTTATTGCTTTGCCCTTATTTGTTGCTCTTTCTGTAGGCTTAGCCTATCCCTACTTTGTACGAGAACGGAAAAAGTTTGTGCTTGAGAATAGCGCCTATGGCAGCAGTAAATTTGATTTTTCAGCCACAACAGGACAGTTTTATAGTATTTATATGAAAACCTCAGCCGTGGCACTAAGTATTTTATTATTTATAGGCGCAATTTATTATGTATTGCAGTTTTCAATATCTATTGATAAAGATTCAATGAGTCTATTTTCTCCATTGTTATTATTGTTGCTTTATCCATTGCTAATGATTATTTATGGGTATTTGTACACGACCATTTCTAATCTGGCTATCAATCATACTCAACTTCATCATTATCAATTTGAAAGTAACCTTGAAACAGTAAAAATGTGCTGGTTGTATTTTTCAAATACCCTAGCCATTATCTTTTCTTTAGGCCTGTTAATTCCTTGGGCAATGATACGCATAGCAAAATATCGTATTTCCTGTTTAGCCGTTGTTATTGATGATGACCCGAATAGTTTTATAGCAGCTGAAGCAGAAAGAACAGATGCTATCGGTGAAGAAATAGGTGACATACTTGATATAGATGTTGGCTTGTGATCAAGATTGACGGCCATTATTATGATGGCAAGTCATCAATCCAGACAGCTGTTGTTATCACTTTTGAGCTATCTGGTGAGGTGTTGATTGATGGCAAAGCGATAGATATTAAAACCACTTTTGAGCAGTTGAAGATAGCCGCCAGATTAGGCAATACTCGGCGTAGTCTTTTTTTGGCTAATGGTGCAAAATTGGAAACTGATGACAATCAAGCTGTTGATAAAGTTTGTGCCTATTTTGACAGCAATATTTTTCACAGTTTATTACATAGCCTTGAAAAAAAATGGTCTATTGTCTTTATCGCTTTATTTATTACCGTAACATTTGTTTGGGCAGGTATAGAGTATGGAGTACCGTTTGCCTCTAAATGGGTGGTAAAAGGTATTCCTTATCAACTTGAGCAGGATATGGGTGAACAAGGCTTAGAAACCCTGGATAAGTGGTTATTTTCAAAATCGTTAATTTCTAAAAATAAGCAGGCCCAGCTACAAAAGGATTTTCAAGCTTTAGTAGCGACTTCAAAAAAGAAATATCAGTATCGATTAGTGCTGAGAAATAGCAAGCAAATGGGGGCTAATGCCTTGGCTTTACCTGGGGGTATTATTATTGTCACCGATGCCTTGCTTAAACTGGCTGAAAATGATCAACAATTACTAGCGGTATTAGCCCATGAAATGGCACATATAGAATATCAACATGGCTTACGTGCCATGTTACAAGATTCTATCACTGCTTTATTTATGGCGGGTGTGCTTGGTGATATAACATCTATCACATCGTTATCTGTTGCTTTGCCAACGATGTTGGTAGAGAGTCGTTATTCCCGTGAGTTTGAGCTAGAGGCAGATCTATATGCTATTCGTTATTTACAACAACAGCATATAGCTGTTGATCATTATGCTCAAATATTAAACTTGCTAGAAAAACCAAAAAACTCAGCATTCAAGTTTGATTATCTATCCAGTCATCCTGCGATGGATAAGCGGATAAAAATTATACAGGGCCAATAAATATAGGGCTGAAGGCATAGGGTATTGATTTATAAGGACGCGTAAATACATCCCTGTAAGCTCTGCTGCAACGTCCTGTTGCAGAAGCCTTATAAATCAACACCCCATGCCCACATAAAAATATACGCTGAGAGTCACAAATATATTTTGTATTTTGCTGTTGCCTCAATGCACTGGTAGACTTGTTGTTTATTACAAACTTAGATTGATACAAAGACAGATGAAAAACCTATCCCTACAGGATCAGCTGTTGAAAGCTGGGCTGACTAATGAAACTAAAGCCAAGCAAGTAAGAACTGAAAAAAGAAAACAGACTAAAAAACAGCAGAAAAATAAAGTAGAAGTTGTCAATGAAGCAAAACAATTACTAGAAGAATCTAAAGCTAAACAAATAGAAAAAGATAAGCTGTTAAATGAGCAACGTAACAAAGAAGCTGAAAAAAAACAGATTATTAATCAAATTTTTCAACTAATCGATTTAAATAAACTACCAAAAGATGACGAGGGTGTCGCCTATAACTTTAATGATCACAATAAAGTTAAGACGATCTATATTAGTGATGCCGTTCGTAGTCAAATAATTTCTGGTAGATTGGCGGTGGTTAAGTCAAAAACAGGCTATGAAGTTGTCCCTGTCCCTGTTGCAGAAAAAATTAAGCAGCGTGATGAGAAGGTTATTATTGTTTTATTTACTGAACAAACAGAATCATCTGCGGATGATGAGTATCAGGGCTATGAAATCCCTGATGATTTGATGTGGTAATTATTTCTTTAAGCAATTTTTCTGTATGCTCGATTGAATTTTAATGGCTCTTTTGAATCATACTTTCTACATTAGGAATGTTCCTGAAATAATAGCTTTAACAACTATTTGGGGCGCAGTCCTTTAGGCTGCATTTTAAAAGCAGCCTAAAGGACTGCGCCCCACAGTTATTTGTTTGATTTCATGCCGATTCCTTATCTTGATACGAGGCGGAATAATGAAAACATTAATTGCTGACAAAAAATATGCTATTGAAGATGCAAGGCTGGTTGCTGAATACAATAATGGTTTGGATAGTAATGATGCTGAACTCTGTCTGGAAGAACTGTATTTAAAAAAGGCTGGAGGCTATTTTTTGTATGGCCGAGGAGGAGGACATTCTCGCTGGGCAAATGAAAGTGGAGAAGGTATTAAGTCATTAACCGTAGAAGAGGCAAAATCCTGGGTTAAGAAACATGCAAATGAACATGATAAATATGCCGATCTCTGGGGCGACGCTGAAGAGTAGGGTGGGCACTGCCCACCAAACATCGAATTAATGAAAGTGTATGTTTAACTTTTAAAACATAAAACCTTCAGCCCTTTCCCCTCAGCTTCAAGATAAACCTCAGGCGGCTTTATTTCTTCAATAAGGCGATAACGTGGTGCCAGTTCAGCCATATGATCAATTAAAAACTCACGCCCTAATTCTGGTGCATTTAAGCATAAAACCAGCGTACTGTTAGCAGCCATAAATTCATCAAGTCGACGTAATATTTTTGGGTAATCTTTAGCTATATCAACACTGCCTTTTTGAAACGTCGGTGGGTCACAAATTAAAAGATCAAACGGGCCTCGTTTCTTTAATCGCCCAAATGATTTAAAAATATTTAACTTTTCAAAACTGACTTTCTGAACGGCTTGCTGATTTAAACGATGATTTTCTCTACCCACATTAAGTGCAGCACTGCTCATATCAACATTTAAAACTGATTGGGCATTACCGGCAATAGCCGCCACAGAAAACCCACAGGTATAGGAAAATAAATTAAGCACACGTTTATTATTACTTTGTGTCTGAACCCAGTTACGGCCATTTTGCATATCCAAAAATAACCCTGTATTACGTGCTTTTCCCAGGCTAATATTAAATTGTAAATTATTTTCTGTAATAGCCAGTTGATCAATGCTGTCTCCCCAAATCACATCAATAGGACCAGACAATTGATAGCGATGTTGAAGTTGTATACTTTTACAGCTGGGTATCTGAGTAAGTAAAAATTTTGTTAATTGTTCAATATTTGCAGAGGATTCTTCTGCAAACAGGGTAATCAAAAGCACAGGCTGCAGCCAGTCGATGGTTATATGATGCAGACCTTGATAAGCGTGGCCTCGGCCATGAAATAAACGTTGGGCTTGTAATAGCTGTTGTTCTGCTATGGGTAACTTTATATAGTCAGGAAGTTGAGAAAATGTAGACACGAGTACTTTTAATCAAATAAAAATTTATTAGTTTACACATATTGCAGTTAACACAGGGGTATAATTAATAAATTTTTTAATGATATCGCCCCCCTATGAAAATATTGATACGAAACCTTAGCCGTAACACCACTGAAGCTGAGTTAAAGGAACTGTTTGAGGCATATGGAACAGTCCAGTCCTGCGTACTCATTCTGGATAAAGAAACAGGTGCCTCTAAAGGTTTTGCCTTTGCTGAAATGCCTAAAGTCGGGGAAGCTAAAGCAGCAATGAAGAACCTAAATGGCAAAATTGTTGATGATAAAAAGATTCGAGTGAAAAAATCCGAATCTGATGAGTAAACATCAGAGTCAAGATCCTCTTCATGGGATGACATTAGAAATGATAGTCACCCAGTTAGTGGAAACACATGGCTGGGAAGAACTGGGGAAGCGTATTAAAATCAACTGTTTTACTAGTAATCCCAGCATCAAATCCAGTTTGAAATTTTTACGTAAAACACCCTGGGCAAGACAAGAAGTTGAAAACCTATTTCTTAGGGATAAATGGATAGCGAGTACTAAGGCAACTGGCAATAAATAGAGTTTTTTCCTGGCTTTTAAGAGGACGGTTATGAGAGTTTCAGTAAAGCAGATAAGTCAATACCCATGGTTTTTACGGCCATTCTTCTGGAATCAAAAAAGAAAATATGCTGCCGTCTTACAGCCAGGCTTACTTTGGGCAAGAGTTCCAAAGTTATTTGCTGCTGTTGCTTTACTCTATGGCGCGCTAGATAGACGAAGTTCGCCGCTAGATCCTGTACTACGTTCATTGGTTACGGTAAGAGTGTCCCAAATTAACTGGTGTCAATTCTGTGTTGATATCAATTCAGCTACCCTGGCTAAACGTACAGGTTCTCTGGATAAAGTGGAAGCCCTTAAGCAGTGGAAAGAAAGTACATTGTTTGATGAAAAAGAGAAAGTTGTACTTGAATACACCGAAGCCGTGACTTATTCTGATCAACAGGTTACGGATGAACTAATGGGACGGTTGAAGGCATTTTTTGATGATGATGGTATTGTGGAATTGACAGGCTTGATCGCTTTTCAGAACTTATCCAGTAAATTTAATAGTGCTCTGGATGTGCCTGCACAGGGGTTTTGCAAGCTACCTGCTGATAAGCTGGAAAAGTAAAGAATTTATTGATTCTTTTTGCCTGTGTCTCTTGGTTTTCTTATGGGCATTATAAAATCCTCACTCCTTAAGGTAGAATATATCAATAGCTCATTGGCAAAGGCTCTCTTTGTCGGCTAAAGTTATCTGTATCAATATATTAAGTGAATTAAAGAGGATATCAAATGAAAGGAATTATACTGGCTGGTGGATCAGGAACGCGTCTTTATCCAATAACCAAAGGCGTATCGAAGCAGGTACTCCCTGTTTATGATAAACCCATGATCTATTATCCTTTGTCGGTGTTGATGCTAGCTGGAATAACAGAAATTTTGATTATTACGACAGCTGAAGACCAGGCAGGGTTTATTCGTTTGCTAGGTGACGGTTCAGATATTGGCTTGCAGATTGAATATATCATTCAGCCCTCCCCAGATGGCTTGGCACAAGCCTTTATTTTAGGTAAAGAATTTATTGCTGAGGAGGATGCCTGTTTGGTGCTAGGGGATAATATCTTCTATGGTCATGATCTTAAAAGAGTCTTATCTTCCGCGATTGAGAATGCCAAGCAAGATAAGGCAACGGTATTCGGTTATCGGGTTGCAGATCCTGAGCGCTATGGCGTCGCAGAGTTTGATCAGGAAGGAAATGCGATTAGCCTGGAAGAAAAGCCTTTAGAGCCTAAGAGTAATTATGCGGTAACGGGCTTATATTTTTATCCCAATGATGTGATTCAAAAAGCTGCAATAATTGAACCTTCAGATCGAGGTGAACTTGAAATTACTACGGTCAATCAGCTTTATCTTGATGAAAGTCGCTTAAAAGTTGAATTATTAGGCCGAGGTTATGCCTGGTTAGATACAGGTACACATGAAAGTTTAATGGAAGCCTCTCAATTTATCGAAACCATAGAAAAACGTCAGGGATTGAAAGTGGCCTGTATTGAAGAAATTGCTTTTGAGCAGCAGTATATTGATAAAGCGCAATTAATTGAATTAGCAAAACCACTGGCTAAAAATCAATACGGACAATATCTATTAAAACGAGCTGAAGAAGGTATCAAGGTATGAAATTCATCGCTCAGTCAATTCCTGAAATTCTATTATTACAGCCACAGGTTCATGGAGATGAGCGTGGTTATTTTATAGAAACATTTCGCCAGGATTTGTTTGAACAGGCAATAGGTCACCCTGTTGCTTTTATACAAGATAATGAGTCTAAGTCTGTGCGCGGCGTATTACGAGGCTTACATTTTCAATTACCTCCCTTTGCACAGAGTAAGCTTGTCCGTGTTATTTCTGGCACTGTACTGGATATTGCTGTTGATATTCGCGTTGGGAGTCCAACATTTGCCCAGCATGTTGCACTAGAATTATCTGAACAGAATAAACACCAGCTTTTTATCCCCAGAGGTTTTGCTCATGGCTTTGTTGTTTTAAGTGAGACAGCAACCTTTGCCTATAAAGTGGATAATTATTATGCCCCTGAGTGTGATCGTGGCTTGGCCTTTGATGACCCGCAATTGAATATAGACTGGAAAATAGATAGCAGTGATTTGCAACTATCAGCAAAAGATACTAAACAGCCAAAACTAGCTGATTTGATTACTGGTTTTGACTACCAGACAAATTATTATGCCTAAGATTAAATCGATTCTAGTTACTGGGAAAAATGGTCAATTAGGACAGTCTTTAAACGCTATAGCATCGAAATATCCACAGTATCAATTTACCTTTACGGGTCGAGATGAACTGGATTTGAGTAGCTCAAAACATATTGCCGCTTATTTTCAAAAAAATAAATTGTCACTCCCACGGAATCAGGAATCAAAGGGGTCGGTTTTTTTGATGGGAAGGGTTTTACAGTTCCAGGACTCTTCCATGTGCAGCAACACTTGCTTTTAACATTTTCTTAAGGTCCTCTCTTTTATATTCTGGAAATTCTAATAACTGTCTTTTGACTGCTTCTATATCACCTCTCAGTGCATAACGCTGAATTACCTGCAGTGCTTCATGTTCTGTCATGTGTTGTGCTTCCGCAGAACGATCATGCTTGGGGATTAAAGTGTAACCGGGAATCTTATTCCTCTCACTAGCCACTTCAAATCTTAATTCATATTTTTTAGATCTTTTCTTTTCCATTCTCTTTCAATTTTAACTTTTTACAAGATTTTTTTGCATAACGCATTTCGTCATAGTAGACAATGTGTGTTCCTTCACCATCTCCAGAATAAACTTTTCCTCTATAAATACCAAATTTAAACATTGTTCCATCTTTGGGGACAACTGTTCTGCCAACGAAATGATAAAGCAATTTTCCGTTAACCCACATTTTAAAAAATCCCTCCTTGCTTGACCATTTTGCATTAAAGATAAAATCATTCCATTGACCAAATAGTTCTTCACTATCCAAAATTTTTTCTCTCGTATTTCCTGGTTCAGTAGAATAACACCTCTTATTTAATTTTTTTGGATGTATACAAAGAAGTCTTGTTACAAGGTAGAAGTGTTTTCCTGATAAGTCTAAATTTATAGGAGGTTTGTTGTAATCTAAATTATGAAACTGACCCATAGTTATCCATTCAGAATTTATTTGAGGAGTATCCTTAGGTAGATATAAAGAGTAAGTATGCCATGTTGTTCCTCGTATGGGTGATACATCGTCATATTCCATTCCAAATTCGTGTCGTTCAGAGGGAGGACTAGCCTTGCAATCATTATAACTTCCTTTGCGACGTTGGTGGCAATCGCCTTTCCGGAGTTCAATTCGAATAGATTGTTTTCCAAATCTTACGGGATGACCATCCGTTTCATTAACTATTTGATAAGCATAATCAGGCGTCATACATTTTCCATTTTCAGTCCATGTACAACTAAAATTCCATTTATTTTTATATCCTTGCACGATATCTTTAGGAAGTTTTATAGCTTTCTTTATAGCCATTTTCCCAGCAAAACTATTACTGCAAACCAACAAACCCAGAACCAAGATCCCTAAAAGCTTTTTCATTTAATTTTGTCCTGAATTTTAAATCTTTGTATTTTTCCAGAGGGTCCTTTGGGTAGCTCTGAAAGAAAATGTATCTTGTTTGGAGATTTAAATTTACCTATTAAATTTTCGCAGTGTTTAATTAATTCATTCTCCATTACTTCATGGTTCTTTTTCAAAACTATGCCTGCTTCAATTTTTTCTCCAT
>ENA-OSET01001562-OSET01001562.1-sediment-metagenome-genome-assembly--contig:-NODE-1562-length-23616-cov-6.546965_pt1 | contig 23616 bp, 21 predicted proteins | sample MGYA00237882_ERZ534229 | MGnify/ENA primary metagenome ERZ534229 (study PRJEB26408, sample SAMN06266212) | sediment metagenome | isolation source: Hudson Canyon methane seep mesocosm | place... | reverse complement strand
AGACCTGCCATATACGAATTTGCGAAGGGCGAAACCTTAGGCGATATACTTGGTTTTGCGGGAGGTTTATTGTCATCAGCCTTTCCAGCCGAAGCCATGTTAGAGCGCATTGGTGATAATGATCAAAAAACCGTTATTGATTTGATTGCTGTTCCTCAGACACTCGCGAAAACAGCAGCGCAAACGGGTGATGTATTAAAAATACCGTCTGTGTTGGCTAAAACCGAAAATACCGTCGCATTGCGCGGCCATGTTTACCGCCCCGGCGTAAGGAATTGGTCCAAAGGGTTGCGGCTATTAGATGTGGTGAAAAGTGTTGATCAGCTCAAGCCGCGCGCGGATTTACGCTACGGTTTAATTAAGCGTTACATACCGCCGCAAAAAACGTTAAAAATGCTTTCTTTCAATCTAGTGGAAGCGCTAGCGAAGCCAGGTTCGGAAGAAAATATTGTTCTACAAAGCCAAGATGAAATTTTAATATTTGGTCTTTACCCCATTGATCAGGGTTCTCTTCCGGGTAGTGAAATATTAGAGGCGCCTATCGAAACCGCTATTCCATTGTTGGGGCAAAGGCAGCCTAGCGTTGATATGAATGACGCTACATTTTCATTTCCCAGCGTTTCGGAACCAGATGCGCCGCAAGAGCTTATTGACAGAGCCCGTTCGCATAGCCGGACACAAGTTACCGTTAGTGTTTATGAGGAAGAGGCCGCTTATTGGGGGCGGCAGTGGGTGATTGATGAAATTTTACAGGAGTTGCGAGCACAGTCAGAGATTGGTCGACCTTCGCCCGAGGTAAAAATTACGGGTAGCGTGAGATACCCGGGTGATTTCCCATTAGTAGAAGGGATGGGTGTTGAAGAACTTATTTACGCGGCTGGGGGCTTAACTGAAAAGGCTTATAAGCTGAGCGCAGAAATTAGCCGAACGGGGTTTAACGATAGGCAGGTTCGTAACCAAGAGCGTTTTGAAATTGACCTCAGCACAGAATTAGCGCTTGACTTCAAATTTCAATCACGTGACGTTCTGCAAATTCGCTCCATCCCGGAATGGGTTGAGAACCACTATGTAACGTTGACTGGAGAAGTGCGCTTTCCGGGTCAATACCCGATTCATAAAGACGATACGCTAAGAGATGTGCTTGATCGGGCCGGCGGTGTCACTGATTATGCTTACGTGCCAGGTTCTCTTTTTACTCGTGTTGAATTACAGAAACAACAAGCTGACCGACTAGCGGACATGCAACGCAGGCTAGCTGAAGATATTGCTAAGGCTCAATTGTTGGACAAAGATGGCAGGGCGCGGAGTGCTGACTTAGGTACAGCGCAAGAATTATTGTTCCAGTTGCAGAATACGCCGGCGGTAGGGCGGTTAGTGATTGACTTAGCAAAGGTTATTAGAGAAGACCCTGATTATTTAATCCCTTTGCAGCATGGCGATACGTTAAACGTGCCTGCGCGCAAGAATTCAGTTACGATCATTGGTGAGGTCCAGTTACCCATTTCACAGGTGTTTGAGCCCGCTCTGGAATACAATGATTATATTGATCGTAGCGGCGGCATTACTGACAAAGCCGACGAAGAGAGGATATATGTTATTAAGGCAAATGGTGGGGTACAAAGTCCGGGGTCTTCAAATTGGTTTTCATCAAATGATTCAAATATTGATCCTGGAGACACTATAGTTGTTCCGCTTGATGCAGATAAGTTGGACCAGCTAGTCCTATGGCGTGATGTAAGTCAGATTTTTTATCAGATTGCGCTTGGTGCTGCGGCTGTAGGGAGTTTATAGACCATGTCTCAGGACCCTACTAATGAAAACATAAACGAAGAGATAGACCTGGTTGAGATTTTTCACGCTTTACTAAAAGGTAAATGGATAATATTCGTAAGTGTGTTTTTTTTCTCAGCTATTTCCGTTTACATTGCTCTGAACCTGCCAAATATGTACCGAAGTTATGCTGTGTTGGCTCCTGTCGATAAGTCAGAGAGCGGTGCGTTGTCAAGCTTGGCGGGGCAATTTGGCGGTCTCGCCGCAATAGCGGGGGTCAATCTCGGGGGGGGGGCAAACAAAACTTCAGAGGCTCTCGAAATTTTACAAAGCTGGTCCTTTATCGAAGGGTTTATTGAGGAAAACAAAATAGAAGCAGACGTGTTTGCTGTTGAGGATTGGGAGTCAACGGAAAGTAAATTAATTTACAATAATGATATTTATAATCCTTCGAATGATTCGTGGAATATAGAGTCGCCACGAAGCGACCAAGGCAAACCTTCTTCTTGGATGCTGTACGAGAAGTTCAAAGACAACTACTTAATTATCAGTGAAGACAAGGGGACTGGGTTTATCACTTTGTCGATAGAATATTATTCACCTGAAATCGCTAAAATATGGGTTGAAAAATTAGTAAAAAGAATAAATTTTTTTATACGAGATCAGGACCTTAGTCTCACAAAAAAGAATCTGGAGTTCCTAAAGACACAAATTTCCGAGACTTCTTTGGCGAGTATGCAAAACATGCTTTATGCCTTGATAGAAGAACAGACGAAAAATTTTATGCTCGCTCAAAGTTCCGGTGAATATGTTTTCAAGACGATTAATGAGCCGAGGGCGGCTGAGTACAAGTCAAAACCGAATCGTTTCCTGATTTGTGTTCTAGGCGCTTTTTTGGGCTTATTACTGGGTTGCCTCGTTGCATTAGTAACGTTCTTCGTAAAGCCTTCCAATAAAATAGGTAAATAAATTTAATATCCCCCCCCGGGTTTGACGTGTCTGCAAAAGGTTGTTGGAGGCTTTTTTTAAAATATCAGTGTTTATAGCTGAGGAACATGAGGCATTATTGACGAGAATGGAAGCGATTATTCTTTGCAGCGTCTTAGGATGCTCCCATTCGACTGCAAACTCCCAAAGAGTGAGTCCTGCGTGGTTCTTAACTAATTAATTTTTTCGTTTCTAATTGGTCTCTTTTGGCCATGTAAATGGGGTATTTATGAGTAAAAAAACTGTCTATGTTGGAATGAGCGCTGACCTAGTTCATCCAGGACATATGAATGTGATAAAAAAAGCGTCTGAATATGGCAACGTTATAGTTGGGTTGTTAACCGACAAAGCGATAGCAAGCTATAAGCGCCTCCCCTACATGACATTCGAGCAAAGAAAAGATGTGATAGAAAATATAAAGGGTGTATTTCAAGTCGTTACCCAAGACACCTTGGACTATCGAGTCAACTTGGAGGAGATTAAACCGGATTTCGTCGTGCATGGTGATGACTGGAAAGAAGGGGTACAAAGCAAGACGCGCGATCAAGTTATTTCGTGCCTTGCGCAATGGGGCGGAGAGCTTGTAGAGGTGGCGTACACCGATGGAATCTCTTCTAGTCAACTTAATAAAGCGCTCAAAGAAGTTGGAACGACTCCCGACTTAAGGCGCGGTAGGTTGCGTCGTTTAATAGATTCGAAAAGTGTCGTTAGGATATTGGAATCTCATAATGCACTTAGCGGTTTGATTGTGGAAACAACAAAGAATACCTTGGGTTTAGAGTTCGATGGAATGTGGAGTAGCTCATTGACTGACTCGACTTCGAAAGGAAAACCGGATATTGAGACTGTCGATGTGACAGCGAGAATCAACACTATTAATGAGATATTTGAAGTTACCTCGAAACCAATGATTTATGATGCTGATACTGGCGGCATACCTGAGCATTTTGCTTTTACGGTTCGCACTCTTGAACGAACTGGTGTGTCTGCAGTAATCATTGAAGATAAAACAGGTTTGAAGAAAAACTCGTTATTTGGCAATGAGGTTGCTCAGACTCAAGATTCTATCGAGAATTTTTGCCATAAAATTCGACTCGGAAAAAAGGCTCAGATCACCGAAGATTTCATGGTTATTGCTCGGATAGAGAGTTTAATTCTTGAGAAGGGCATGGAAGATGCTCTTCTCAGGGCAGAGGCATACGTCAAAGCTGGATCTGACGGTGTCATGATTCATTCCCGACAGAAATCGCCCAATGAAATTTTAGAGTTCTGTAAAAGATTTAGAGAAGGTTATCCAAGTACTCCAATCGTTGTCGTTCCGACCAGTTTTAATCAGATTACAGCAGAGGCACTAGGACAAGCGGGTGTAAATTTGGTTATTTATGCTAATCACATGCTGAGAGCTGCTTATCCAGGAATGAAGGCAGTTGCTGAATCAATTCTTGAAAATGATAGAACACTCGAGGCTGAAGACGGTTTGCTTTCAATAAAAGAGATTCTAAATCTTATCCCAGGGACGAAATGATGGTCGAATGTTCAGATTTTTTTGAGTATTTACGTGAGTCAGGCATCGAGTTTTTTACGGGTGTGCCAGACTCGTTGCTTAAATCCATCTGCGCATACATAAGTGATAATGTTCCGTCAGAAAGGCATATTATTGCCGCAAATGAGGGAGCATCGGTCGGAATGGCGCTTGGATACCACCTAGCTACGGGCAAATTACCTCTGGTTTATTTGCAGAACTCGGGACTGGGAAATTTGATCAATCCTCTGTTATCTCTTGCCGATAGAGATGTTTATTCTGTTCCCATGATGCTGTTAATCGGTTGGCGCGGTGAGCCAGGCGTTAAAGATGAGCCGCAGCATATTAAGCAAGGAGTTGTCACACTCTCCACGTTGGAAGCGTTAGATATTCCGCACATCATTATTGATCATGAAACGGATTATTCATCAAAGTTAGATCCTTTGCTGGAGAGGGCTCGCCGCGAATCTCGACCCGTGGCCGTCGTCGTTCGGAAAAATACGTTTCAGGGCTACAAACTTAAGCAGGTTATCCCACAGATTTCCAATGATACACGTGAGGATGCCATAAGCATGATTGCAGAGGCTCTCTCCGAAAAAGATCTTATAGTGTCGACTACTGGAATGGCCTCTAGAGAGCTTTTTGAATATCGAAAGAATAATAATCAGACTCATGATAAAGATTTTTTGACCGTAGGAGGCATGGGGCACGCATCACAAATCGCTTTGGGTATTGCGACAAATATAAAAAACCGAACGGTGGTATGTATCGATGGTGACGGATCTGCATTGATGCACCTCGGCTCGCTTGCTATAAATGGACAAAACGGGACTCGTAATTTTAAACACATTGTTTTGAATAATGCGGCGCACGACTCAGTTGGTGGGCAACCGACGGTTGCTCAAAAAGTCAGCTTGACCAGTATTGCAGAGGCAAGTGGTTATCGTTGGATAATGAGGTGTTCAAATCTTGCTGAATTGGAAAGCTCTTTGGATGATTTTCTCCATTCTGTTGGGCCTAGTTTCTTGGAGGTTGCAGTTGCGAGAGGGAGTCGAACTGATTTGGGGAGACCTACAACCACCCCGATAGATAATAAGATGGCATTTATGAAAAATATTAAGGGTGAATAGCATTTGCAAGTCGAGATAAACTTCGAAGATTTATGTAAAAAAATAGAAGAGTTTGGTCGCTCGGTTTTTTTTGTGTCGTCCAATTCTTATTCTCGTTTTTCGTTTGCTGAGAGGCTATTAGAAAAGATTCCAGGAATCCAAGTTGAAAGGTTCCATGATTTTCAAGAGAACCCCAAATTAGAGGATCTAATTAAAGGCTTAGAAAGATTTAGAGTCTCCGGCTCTCGCCTTATTGTGGCTCTGGGTGGCGGAACTGCAATAGATCTGGCGAAGTTAATAAAATTCTACTCAGAATATACATTTGTTGGGAACGAGTCGAGCCCGCCTGAGATTAGCAACTTTAACGACGATATTGAGCTTGTCGCAATACCGACTACATTTGGAACTGGTAGTGAATCTACTCATTTTGCCGTGGTTTACGCGGCGGGGAAAAAATATTCAGTGGCCAGTTACCGCATCTTACCAAACTATTATTTGATAGATGGTTCTTTTGCTGAGACGTTACCTCCCCATATAAAAGGAGCTTCTTGTTTAGATGCGTTATGCCAAGCTATTGAATCATATTGGAATAAAAATCGAGATGAGGTCAGTGTGAATTTTGCAAAGGAGGCCTTGAAAAGAGTCGTTGCAAATTTTCGGGGATTTATTGACGGAGATAAATCGACATTTCGCGAGATGGCATACGCCGCAAACCTTGCGGGTAAGGCTATCAATATAACGAAAACAACTGCTCCTCATGCGCTGTCATATACGTTAACCTCGCACTTTGCTGTATCGCATGGTCATGCAGTAGCTCTGTGTATTCGGCACATGTTTCAAATTAATGAAGACTGTTTCAAAGCGTCCAGGGATAGTGACGGCGTCCAGATGATGCAGGATTTATATAATTTGCTCGGCGTTTCACGAGCTGTTGATGCTTGCGGTCTAATAAATAATTTTTTGCGATGGTCTGGTTTGGAAACGGATATAAAAAAATTGGGTGTTGAAACATATAAAGATCTCGAGCTGATAGTCAGCAATACGAACCTCGAGAGACTTTCGAATCACCCGGTTAATCTAAATTCGGAGCACTTGTTGTCTTCGTTGACTGGAGAGCAGCCCCTGTCTCTTGAATATCATAATAAGGTATAACTCTTGTCAAAATTTACAATAATTCAAAGAAGCCTAGCTGATGCAAAACGTTAACACGGTTAAAGAGAGGTTTGTTTCAGTATCAGGATATGGATGGTCTGGATCGAGCGCAGTGGTTGATCTGTTGCGAGAGTTTGAAGGTTTTGTTGATCTAGGTCTAGAGTTTAGACTTTTAAAAGACCCTTACGGCATATGTGATTTGCATTCGGCGATAGCTCAGAATAAAAATGTGCTAAACCAACACATCGCGGTAAAAAACTTCCAAACTTTCTGCCGTGTTTTGGATCGACCAAACTCCAAATTTTTTCGCGCTGGTTACGATTATTCATCTGTCCTTGGTATTGATTTCTTAGCAGAGACTCAAGAGTTTATCCAAAAATTATCTAGTTTCAGTTACCAAAACAACTCAATGGTGTGTAACTATTATGACTCGCGTTTTCGCTCATTATTGAAAAAGTTGAAAGCAAAGTTTTTCAATAAATTCGATTTGATCCATCATTTCGACCTGAGTGAATCTGAGTTTGCCGATTGTGTCTCTAACTATATGCTACTTATCCTCCGAGAATTAGGGCGTGAGAGGCAATGTATTATTTTGGATCAGGCCATTGACCCCAATCAAAGCCGCTTGTGTCAGCAGTATTTTGATGATTTGAAGACAATCGTGGTTGACCGTGATCCGAGGAATATATACGTCGACTTAGTCAACAATCGATCATTAATCGGTGCCGAATTAGCCATTAAAGACGATGTGGACCGTTTTGTTGCATGGCATCAGAAGTCTAGAAATAATTCGATTGCAAACGACTCATCAATATTGGTTCTGAGGTTTGATGATTTAGTTAATGATTATCATCTAACTGTTGATAAAATTATCTCATTTCTCGGTATAGAGAACACAAAGTGGAGTTTAAAGCGCTTTTTCGATCCTGATAAGTCGCGCAAAAACGTTCACCAATGGAAAAATTACCCTAATCAATCGATTATGTCTGAAATAAGACAGAGGTTGCCTTCTTATTGTTTGGATTCTTAAACATAGAGGGTATTGGGATATGAAAGTCTTACGTGGCGTTTCTATATTAGCAACGGCTGGTTTAATCGCTCAGTGCATTAACTTTATATTTAGTATTTGGATTACTAGGCTCTATTCTCCGGAGAGTTTTTCGGTACTTGTCTCGTTTCTTGCGGCTTTAACAATTCTTCAGGCTCCCATCACTGGGAAATATGAAGTGGCAATCGTTACCGCTCGCACGGGGAGGCAGGAAAGAGGACTTTTTGTGGTCGCAATTCTATCCTCTTTTATTTGTATTTTTGCTTTGACTTTGGTGTGGGGCGCGTCATCGTTTTTGGGTATGCAATTTTATGACCCTATCTTTTTGTCAGTGCTACTTTGTTCTCTGTTTATCTTCGGACTGAACAACGCGTTCTTATGTTTAAACAATAAACATTGTAATTATAAGCTAATCGGCTCTACCAAGGTAATTCAAGCCTTTATTATTGGCTCACTATCAATAGCTTTCTTCTATCTCGTGGGCAATGCCACTGCTTTGCTTTTTTCTTATGCATTAGGTTTACTTGTAACGTCACTCTGCTATTTTTTTTGGACACAAAAAGATCATCTTTTTGGTAATTATGAAAGGTTATCCACATTAGCTAGAAATTTTAGTGATTTTCCCAAATACAATGCATCCACTTCCTTTTTGACGGGCCTAACGAACAACCTTCCGATAATCTTCATCGGTCTCTACTATAGTGATGCAATGTTGGGTGTTTATGGATTAATTTTGAGGGTTGTAGGTGCACCAGTCAATTTTCTTGCAGCTGCAATTTCACAAGTTCATCTTCGAAAAGTTGTGCAGCTATATCAGGATTCGCAAAAAATTCATGATTACTTTATTAAAATTTGTGCTTCATTACTCGCCCTCGTTGTCCCATTAGCTTGTATTTTTATTTTTTTTTCAAAAGAAATATTCAGCTTTTTATTCGATGATAGTTGGGGAAGTGCCGCGATTATTGCGCCGATAATTTGTTCAGGCGTCTTATTTAAATTTGTTGGCGTCTCGCTTGCCACGACGCTAGTAGCAATTGATCAAAATAAATTAATGGCTATTTGGAAAATTGGTGCATTTTTATTTGCAGTGTGTGTCTTTTTTTTTACTGCCAACAAAGTCTCGGCTGAACAGTTTATGTATGTCGTTTTGTTCGTCGATCTCTCTGTTTACTCGGCATTGCTCGTACTTTGTTTTCGTGCAGCTATTCGAATAAACCGCAAAACGTATAAGTGAATCAATTTGCTATGGGCATCTCTGGAATACTTTTAGGCACGTTTAGCATTGGTTTTATATCAATTTGCCTTTTTAGTAAATCGATAGGTAGCTTCTCCCTGTCTAGATTAAATATGGTGTCATACATCTTTTACAAGGACGTTTTTCTTTTCACATTCGTTGGAGTCGCGCTCGTTATTTTGAATATCGACTCAGTTCTAGACTTATACTTCTGGGCTATAACAGGGCATGTTAGTCAAGAGTCAAGGTATTATGGTTGGCTTACGACGCTTTATTTTTTAGTTGCATTTCCTTTTGGGATGATTCTTTCAAATATTTTATTTTTACAAAAATACAATAATCGGCAGACGTTTGAGACTTATGTTGATAAGCCAACAAGGACTTTATTTTCGGAAAAAGATTCAATAGTCTTTTTTGTGCTTTTAATAATGAGCATTTTCGCTATGCTTTGCGTGTTTTATGTTTATTATTACCTTGAGCGTATTCCGTTATTAGCTGCAATAAAAGGCGCCGATGCAGCTGCTTTGGCAGGTTTGAGAACAGACGCTAAAATCGGGTTTAAAGGAGTGGCGGCGGTCAAAGACATACTAGCCGTAAAGCTTCCTCCGTTGTTGAGTTATATTGTTTATTGTTACGCCAAGTCTTTTGGTGGTGTGAAATATAAAATGCTTTTCAGGTTGCTTTTTTTCGTTACGTTTTTGAGTTTGACATATAACTTAGAGAAAGCCCCCTTTATCTTATATCTTGTAGGCTTCTTAATAGTTAGGGTAGTGTTGGGTGAGCGTTTAAAAGTCAGAGTAGTGTTTTATTGGTTTTGCTTTCTCCTTTTACTCTTGGCGATATTATTTGTTTTTGTTATGGGGAAGGGTAATTCCGCGGAAATAATCGGAGCGCTCGCCCAAAGGGTTTTAGTTGCTCAAACTGCGGGCATATTCCTTGTTTTTGAGTATTTCCCTGTGCAAAACGACTTTCTTGGATTTTCGGCGGTCTCGAACCTTTTTGCATCTTTGCAAGGCGAAGAAAAACTTCATTATGGCCGCGTCTTGTACGAACATTACAATTATTCGGTCGTAGAAGCCGGAACGGCAGGCTATATAGTGGCTAATCTGGTCGCTGAATCTTGGGCATTATTTGGAATTGCTGGAGTAGCTATATTGCCAGTTTGGGCGGGGTTTTTCATTTGTACTTTGTCTAACGTTATTTTGAAGCTGCCAAAAACTCCCATCTTCATTGGTCTGTATAGCTATATGGCGCTAAATTTTTCGGTTACGGGTGGAGTCTCCCATTTTATATATAGTTTGGTGCTGTTATCACCTGTCATGTTTGTACTTTTAATATATTTTATTTCATATTTTATTTATTCCAGAAGGTTTTTGTAATGTTAAATTTTGCGTTGGTTGGTTGCGGTAGGATAGCCAAGAGGCACTCCGAATTATTAGGGTTTGACCAGATTCAGGGAGCGAAGCTAGCAGCCGTTTGTGATGTGGTGAAAAAGAAAGCGGATTTCATCGCTAAGCGTTTCGATGTTCCATCATATGAAGATATGCATGCCATGATGCGTAGCGAAGATATAGACGTTGTCGTGGTCCTTACCGAGAGCGGTTTACATGCAGAGCATGTGATTAGCCTTGCACCTTATGGTGCGCACATAATGGTTGAAAAACCAATGGCTCTTAGACTCAAGGATGCAGATAGGATGATCGAGGCCTGTGACAAGTTCGGGGTAAAGCTTTTTGTAGTTAAACAAAATCGTTTTAATATACCCGTTCAGAAAGCAAGAGACGCGCTAGAATCTGGTCGTTTGGGGAAGTTAGTAATGGGGACGGTAAGAGTGCGATGGTGTCGTCCGCAAGAGTATTATGATCAAGATGCATGGAGAGGCACTTGGGCACTTGACGGTGGAGTCTTAACGAACCAAGCGAGTCACCATGTTGATTTGTTAGAATGGATGATGGGTGATGTGGAAAGTGTCTTTGCGATTAGTCGAACGGCGCTTGTAGATATCCAAGCAGAGGATACAGCGGTAGTAACGTTGAGGTTTAGGTCTGGTGCTATAGGAGTAATTGAGGCAACGACCGCTGTCAGACCAAGAGATTTGGAGGGTTCTTTGTCGCTCTTAGGCGAAACAGGCTCGATTGAAATTGGTGGTTTTGCGGTTAATCAGATGAAAGTATGGAGTTTTACGAATGAAACGCCAGAAGACAGTCAAGTTATGGAAAAATACTCAGTAAATCCCCCAAACGTATATGGTTTTGGTCATCAAGCGTATTATGAACACGTTGTGGATAGTATAAAAAATGACAAGCGGCACCTCGTTGATGGTTTGGTGGGGCGTAAAAGTTTAGAACTTATAAATGCGATTTATGAATCCATCGAAACTAAGAAAGAAGTTTACTTGCATTTTAAACCAGAGCTATGCAAGCTTGGGCGGATTGACGGTAGCGACGCGTAGAATTATTTTTTGATTTTTAATTTGGGAAAATATAGCTCAGCACGCTCCGCTGGAATTTTTATTTTAAAGCTTTTAGGGCACTTTTTTGATGAAAAAGATCGCTTTTCTTGGCGCAAAAAAAATCGGCTTAGAGTGTTTGAAGGTTCTTGAGAGGCATTCAGCTTCTTATGATTTCGAGATTGTAGGAGTCCTTACAAATTCTCGTGGAGAAAATATTAAGCATTATGCGAATAGCAAGAGACTGAACTTGTTAGGTTCGTTGTCAGATTATTTGGCTTTATCAGATATCGACATAACGATATCTGTTCAGTTTGACAAGATTTTAAAGGTTGAACACATTAATAAAGCAAAAGAGGTTTCTATTAATCTTCATATGGCGCCACTCCCCGAGTTTAGGGGATGTAATCAGTTTTCTCATGCGATACTTCAAAACAGATCCATATTTGGTACCACAATCCACATTATTGATGAAGGTATCGATAGTGGGCCTATATTATTTGAGGAGCGGTTTGATATACCAGCTGATGTATGGGTTGAAGATTTGTACAATTTAACCTTTCAAAAGTCTATAGAGCTCTTTGAGAGAAGTTTGAAAAGTATCGTCGATCTAGATTTTACGCCCGTACCTCAAGAAAAGTTGATTGCAGATCGCGGCAGTGAAATTCACTACAGAAATGAAATTGAGCAGTTGAAATGTCTTGATCTAGCCAGTTCGGAAATGCAACTGGAACGTCAGATTCGCGCTACATACATGCCTGGCTTCTCTCCACCCTTTTTTGAAATTGGAGGGGTGAAATATTCGATTAGCAAATTAGACAAGGACACGTAGCGCCCCTTATATTCATTTCAAAAAACTAAAAACAGTTTATAGTTGATGAATTCAGTCGCACAGAACTATTGGTGCAATATTTTTGTGCCGTTGGCTGTTGCCTGAAATATACGGTGTTTAAATGAAGGAAGTTAAGTGATTAGATTTTTGGATTTGAAAAAACAATACGATTCAATTAGCGACGAAATAAATTGCGCTATTAGCAACGTTATATCAGAAAGCGCTTTTATTGGTGGGAAATACGTTAAGAATTTTGAAGAGGATTTCGGCAAATATTGTAATGTGAAATATAGTATTAGTGTCGGAAACGGAACAGATGCATTAGAGATAGCTATTGAGGCTGCTGAACTTGCTCCTGACTCAGAGATATTGGTTCCAGCTAATAGTTTTATCGCTTCCTCTGAGGCGGTTACCCGAACAGGCCATAGAGTAAGGTTTGTGGATGTTAACCCTGACGACTACACGATTTCGATTGATTCCATTAGACAGCATATCAATAGTAAAACTGCTGCGATAATAGCCGTGCATCTGTATGGTCATCCTTGTGAAATGGATTCAATTTTACAGATTGCGGAAGAGCATGGGCTTGTAGTTATAGAGGACTGTGCTCAGGCGCATGGTGCGGAGTATAGGGGGCGTAAGGTTGGGACCATTGGAGATTTTGGTGCTTTCAGCTTTTATCCGGGTAAGAACCTCGGGGCGTACGGAGATGGAGGAATGATTACGACAAACTCTTCTACTTACGCTAAACGGGCTCAAATGATTGCAAATCACGGAAGGGTTGGGAAATATGATCACGAATTTGAGGGTAGAAATTCGCGATTAGATGGAATTCAAGCAGCTATTTTATCCGTTAAGCTAAAATATATAGAGGAATGGACTCAAACGCGTATTGATGTCGCTGAGCAATATGCTGATGAGCTTGAGGGAGTGAGTCATATAACGCTTCCGGTTCGGCAAAATGATGTTAAACAGGTTTATCATTTGTTTGTGATCAGAGTGGATAATCGAGCCGAACTGAAAAAGTTTCTATCTCAATTTGATATACAAACCGGTATCCACTACCCGGTGGCGTTGCCAAATTTGAAGGCATATGAATATGCTCGTCAGGGTACGGAAAAATTCTTTTCTTGTAATGCTGATCAAAAGCTTCTGAGTTTACCTATTGGTGATCACATACGTCCTCAGGATGTTAAGTTCGTAGCTGATCGGATAAAGGAATTTTATGGATATTGAAGTCTCAAGCTCCCCAAGTGTCTCTGTATGTATGGCAACTTATAATGGAGACAAATTTATTGAGGAGCAAATCGAATCGATTTTGTCACAGTTAGGACCAAGCGATGAGCTCGTGATCAGTGATGATGGTTCAGACGACACCACGCTGCAGATACTAGAGACTGTTGCCCGCAGAGATTCGAGGGTGAAAGTATTAAAGGGACCTAAAAATGGTCTGATAAAGAACTTTGAAAATGCCTTGAAACATGCCCGCGGGGAATTGATATTCTTGTCAGATCAAGATGATGTTTGGTTGCCAGGCAGAGTTGATGCCGCTATTAAAAAACACAAGACGCATGCTACCGTTGTTGTGAATGCGTGTGTAATTGATCAAGACTCAAATATGCTGGCACCACAGGTTTATTATGAGAATACTTTTAAATATAAACCGTTTAAAACGCTCATAGTCAACCGCTATATCGGCTGCACCATGTCTTTTCGGGCAGATGTTTTGAAGCGTTGCTTACCTTTTCCGGATAATATTCCAATGCATGATTGGTGGATTGGTCTGACCTCCGAACTATATTTTGAGACAGCGATGATTGCAGAGAGCTTTGTTAAATACAGGCGACACGGCAAAAATGTAACACAAACACTTGGCAAGTCTACAAATACTTTTTTAACCAAGGTTAAATATCGAATCAACTTGTTGATTGCGGTTGTCACCTCAAGGCTCGGAGCCAAGCGTGAGAGTTAATGGGCTTGTAATTAATGAGGATTTGAGTTCGGGGTTGTTGCATAGCCAATTTATTAAACCACTAGCAAAGCTAAAGGAGGAGGGGCATTCGGTTAAAGTGATCTATATTTCAAAAATAGGTTTGACTAGTGAAAAAGAAATAGAGGGTATAGAAGTGGTTCGGCTGCCGCTTGCAATACCTTATCGTGCTTTTTGCTACAGTCCCTTGGCGATAGTTCTGATCCCTTTGATATCTGTTTTTTATGCTCTATTGCTAGCTCCGATTATTAGTTCTCGGGCAATTTGTATATCTAGAGGTTATTTTCCCTCACTTATTTTGTCTTTGCTTTCAGTATTTCGATCTAACCTTGAATTTATTTTTGATCCGCGGAGCTTATTCGTCGACGAGTCTCTAGTTAATGGTAATCTACAACATAATTCAGTGGCATATCGGTTATGGAGACGAATTGAAAAGTTTATTCTCAAAAAATGCGATAAAGCGATATGCGTATCTCACCAACAAAAAAAAATATATGGTGAGATATACGACACCAATATGGTTGTTATTCCCTGCTACTCTGAGTGGATGGATAAGCCATTTATTGTTAACAAAAAGATGGTGACGGAGAGGCATGGTATTCCTAACGATAAAATTCTAATCGCCTATTTTGGATCTATTGATACGGGTTGGAACAACATTGAAATTTACGCTAACTTTTTGAAGAATAACTCGCATTTGGATGCCCACTTTGTATTCATAAGTCAAAATTTTAAGGCTCTACGGGTGCATAAAGCCTTTCAAGCAAAAAATGTTTCAATTATTGGTGAAGTTGAGTTTTCTGAGAAGATAGACCTTCTGAGCTGTGCTGATTTTGGTCTCTTTTTAATGGCAAAAAACCCAGACTGGGAGACTAGATTAGGTGTTAAATTTGCGGATTACACTTCATTAGGTTTACCAGTTATACTAAGTGAGTTCGTGGGGGAGGCTGTCTATTACCTCAATAAATATGGGAAAAATGGCTCGTTAATTATTAAAAACTCTCAGCGTCTTGCTCCTTTAGAAAAGCCATCCTTGACTGATCGAGAAAATTTGAGGGTCATGGCGCAAAAACATTTTTCATACTCAAACATAATCAAAATACTCAATTGATTACACACCTGTCGATATTGATTTAGTTTAATTTGATCAGCTTTAGTAAGTAGAATAATGGTCTGCTGATAAAAAAGCCAAGCTAACCTTTTTGTACCTATATTTGGTATGCGTGTGTAAATATTTTCTTGAAAGTTTTTTCTAGGGCGGCCGCCGTGCGGTAATTGAATGAATAAAAAGGAGGTGCAAGAATGAAAGGAATTGTATTGGCGGGAGGTTCCGGAACGCGTCTCTATCCGATCACCAAGGGGGTCTCTAAACAGCTTGTCCCCGTTTATGATAAACCCATGATCTATTATCCTTTATCTGTGTTGATGCTGGCGGGGATACAAGAGATTCTTATTATTACTTCGGAAGAAGATCAAGCGTCGTTTAAACGCTTGTTGGGAGATGGATCAAATTTCGGCATTGACCTGAGTTATAAAGTACAACCCTCACCAGATGGCTTGGCACAGGCTTTTACTTTGGGCGAAGACTTCATAGGGGCTGATGACGTCTGCCTTATTTTAGGGGACAATATTTTTCATGGGCACGACTTAACTCGGCTCTTGTCTGTCGCATTGAATGATGTCTCTCATGGCAATTATGCGACGGTATTTGGGTACCATGTAAATGATCCTGAGCGCTATGGTGTTGCAGAGTTTTCTGGAGATGGAGCTGTTGTATCTATTGAGGAGAAACCTGTAGTCCCAAAATCAAATTATGCCGTGACAGGGCTTTATTTCTATCCCAATGATGTCGTACAAAAAGCACGAGAAATAAAGCCATCGGAACGTGGTGAGCTTGAGATAACTTCAATAAATCAGCTCTACCTAAAAGAGTCGCGATTAAAGTTACAAACAATGGGAAGAGGTTACGCATGGCTTGATACTGGTACTCATGAGAGCCTTCTTGATGCATCCTCATTCATTGAGACAATCGAGAAAAGACAAGGCCTCAAAGTCGCATGTTTGGAAGAAATAGCATTTGAAATGGGTTATATAAGTAAGCCAGAACTGATCGAGCTAGCCGAACCGTTGAAAAAAAATCAGTACGGCATGTACCTAATGAAAAGAGCCGAAGAAGGAAGGCTTAATTGAAATTTTGCAGACAAGAAATTCCAGATGTCGTACTTATTGAACCGACTCTACATGGTGACTCACGTGGTTATTTTTCGGAAACTTTTAGACAAGATCTATTTGAGGAATTCATAGGCCGTTCTGTCGTTTTTTGCCAGGATAATGAATCTAAATCTGGTTTTGGTGTGCTGAGAGGTCTCCATTTCCAGTTGCCTCCATATGCACAGTCTAAATTAGTCAGAGTCATTGAGGGTAAAGTGTTGGATGTAGTCGTTGATATTCGCGAAGGCAGTCCGTATTTCGGCAAGCATGTTTCGGTTATGCTCGATTCTGACTTTAAAAAGCAGTTATTTGTGCCAAGAGGGTTCGCTCATGGTTTTGTTGTACTCAGTGAGACAGCCACCTTTGCTTACAAGGTGGATAATTACTACGCGCCGGATTTAGACAGAGGGCTGATATACAATGATAGGGCATTGCAAGTCGATTGGATATTAAAACAGGACCAGTTTAGGTTGTCCGACAAAGATCGATCGCAACCGACTTTATCTTCTTTGCAAACCGAGTCTTCTCTTTTTAGCAACGATGTCAATCTTTATGAGTAAAAAAGTACTAGTGCTGGGTAAGGATGGCCAACTTGGAAGATCACTTAAGGTGATTAACTCCCATTCAACAAAATTAGATTTTGTTTTTATTGGTCGATCAGAGCTTGATTTAACTGGGCTTGATGAACTGGGTTTAAGTCTTGTTGATAAGTTCTCAGACATAGATGCGATTGTTAATTGTGCCGCTTACACTGATGTCGATCTAGCTGAGAACGAGCCAGATATTGCAAATATTATTAATCATAGAGCGGTCGAGGAGCTGGCGCTCGGAGCAAAAAAATTAGGTATCCCACTGATACACATTTCCACAGACTATGTTTTTAACGGCCATGCATTTCGACCCTATCAGGAGAGTGATCAGACGGATCCGCAGAATGTTTATGGTGAGAGTAAGCTAGCGGGAGAGCTATCGATAGTCAATTCGGGCTGCGCTGGGGTAATTATTCGAACAAGCTGGGTTTACTCTGAATTCGGTAAGAATTTTGTAAAGACAATGATTGCGTTATCAAGAGATAGGGCACAGTTGAACGTTGTAAGTGATCAAATCGGTTCACCAACATATGCTCGAGATCTCGCTGAAGCCGTTGTTTCGATTTTATCTTCAGTTTCGTTTTGGAATAACGTTGGTGAGGGCGCAACCGTCTATCATTACTCAAATGAAGGGGTGGCAAGTTGGTATGATTTTGCCACGAAAATTATGACCATTAACAACTCAAAATGTAGGATATACCCGATAAAAACAGAGCAATTTCCAACCCCCTCAAAACGACCATTTTACAGTGTCTTTGATAAAACCAAGATAAAGCAAGATTTTGGCATTGAGGTTGGTCATTGGGAAGATTCACTCAAAGAATGTTTAAAGAGGCTGACAGATTAACTCAATGAAATTAAAAACCATAATGGTGACTGGCGGGGCTGGTTTTATTGGTTCTGCTGTTGTAAGGCAGTTGGTAAGCTTAGGGCATACGGTCATAAATCTTGATTGTCTAACCTATGCGGGAAATTTGGAGTCGCTAACGGACGTTGAGTTATTACAAAACTATATTTTCGAACAAGTTGATATCAGAGATAGCAAGGAGGTAGCGCGCGTTTTCAACCAGCATAGACCAAGTATGGTTATGCACCTAGCTGCGGAGTCTCATGTGGATCGGTCAATTGAAGGTCCGAGCAATTTTATACAGACTAATGTCGTCGGAACATATAGTTTGCTGGAGGAGTCAAAAAGGTATTGGTCTAGCCTAGACACTGGTGGTAGAGCAAACTTTAAGTTTCATCACATATCGACTGACGAAGTATATGGCGATTTGCCTCATCCGGATGAACACACTAGCGTTCACGAATTGCCATTATTTACGGAGCAAACCCCGTACGCGCCAAGCTCCCCTTATTCTGCCTCAAAAGCAGCCAGTGATCATTTAGTGCGAAGTTGGCTGCGAACTTATGGTATGCCCGTTATCGTTACAAACTGCTCTAATAATTATGGTCCATATCAATTCCCAGAAAAGTTAATTCCACTCGTTATTTTGAATGCTTTGGATGGAAGAAGGCTCCCAGTTTATGGCTCTGGGAATCAAATAAGAGATTGGCTCTATGTTGAAGATCATGCGAGAGCTTTAATCAAGGTTCTGTTTGATGGAGAGCTAGGTGAAACATATAACATCGGTGGGGGCAACGAAAAAAGAAATATCGATGTTGTTAAGACTATTTGCGCGATTTTGGATGAGCTCGTACCCAAAGAAAACAATTATGAAGACCAAATCGAATTTGTTGAAGATAGGCCAGGGCATGATCGACGCTATGCAATTGATGCTTCAAAAATAAAAGTTGATCTTGGATGGGCTCCATTGGAGAGTTTTGAGTCTGGTATTCGAAAAACCATTCATTGGTATTTAAAGAATTCGGTATGGTGCAAAAATGTCCTTGATGGGAGTTACAAAAGAGAACGGTTGGGTATTTAAGAGTAACTATGTCTCGAATAGATTCTTCCGCATTGGCTTTTGACCTTTTTTATCTAGTTTTGGCGCAATCGAGGGAAGTGTTTTAGGGGCTTTTTAGCTTTTATACTTGATTTTATCTTAATCGTTTAGCTCATTCGGGTGAGCTGGATATGAGAAGTCTCATCTAAAGTGATTAAAGACACTAAGAGATTCAGTTTTTAGGGAAAAAGCATGTTATGAGGGTGACCGTGATAACGGTCTGTTTTAATTCGCAAGATACGATAAGGCAGACTATAAAATCAGTCAAAGAGCAGGCCTATCATGATATAGAATACATCATTATTGATGGTGGATCGCATGATAGAACGCTAGATATCGTTCGTGAATATCCAGATGTAGTCAGTAAATATATAAGCGAGCGGGATAGAGGCATTTACGATGCTATGAATAAAGGAGTTAGCGCAGCAAGTGGTGACATAGTCGGGATTTTAAACTCCGATGATTTCTTCGCTACACCCAACTCAATCAATGAGATTGTGGAGGCATTTGGGGCAGACCCCGGGATTGAGGCAGTTTACGGTGATGTGATGTATGTGAAACCACTTGCGCCTGAAGTTGTGACTAGGCTTTACTCTGGGCTTATATTCCGGCCATCATTAATACGTTTTGGGCTCATGCTGCCGCATCCGACTTTTTATGTTAAAGCACCGGCGTTGAAACAGCTTGGTCCTTATCGAATCAATTATAGGGTAGCAGCAGATTTCGAACTGATAACTCGCTTCTTTATTCGAGGATATCGAGCAAACTATATACGTTCAGTATTAGTGAAAATGCGTGAAGGTGGAATAAGTTCGAGGGGCCTACTCTGGCGTATTCATCAGAATTTTGAAATTGTCCAGGCCTGCAGAGAAAATGGTTTGTACACAAATATTATTTTTGTTGCATTAAAATTGCCGTACAAGCTCTGGACGCTTGTCAGGGGTCAGCTTGGCATGGTGAAGAGTAATTTGTCTTGAAGGTGTTAATTACCGGTGCATCTGGTTTTATTGGGCGAAACGTTTGCAAGGAGTTCGAACAGAAGGGGCATCAAGTATTAAAGGTTGTCCGCAAAAGATCGTTAAGTCGTGAAGCTTCGTCAGGCTTCATTCCGATGGATATTTCCCCCCAAACAGATTGGGGCGAGCTACTTTTTGGTGTAGACGTGGTGATCCATCTTGCAGCCGTTGCTCATAAAAAATTAAGTGAAGACTCAATTGACGAGCTAGAGCTGGTGAACGTTCTAGCAACAGAACGTTTAGCCAAGGAGGCCCTTTTTGCCGGGGTGAAAAAATTCATATTTATAAGCTCTATTGGGGTTAACGGCGCACAAACATTAAGGTCTCCGTTTAGTGAATATGATCCTCCGAATCCGCACAATTTTTATGCAGAGTCAAAATTAAAAGCGGAAAATATTCTAACCGAGCTTTTCTCTCAGAGCGCGAATAGCCTCTATATTATTCGTTTACCTCTGGTATATGGAGTAGATGCTCCTGGTAACTTTGCGTCATTAATCAAACTAGTGAGGACTCTACCGGTAAATCCCTTTGTTTCGATCCATAATCAGAGGAGTTTGGTCTCAGTTTACAATGTTGCAAGTCTGCTAGTATTTCTGTCCGTTGATTGTGATCGTAAAACTGATCGTCCTTTATTATTTGCGGATACAACGGCTTCAACAAGTCAGGTTTGCGAAGAAATAGCAGACTCGTTGGGTAAGAATTTGAAGCCCTTACCTTTGCCGAAATTTATCTTTCAATTTGGAAGAGCTTTGCCTAGAATCGGGCCGAAGGTAGAGCAGCTTACTAGCAACTTAGAGATGCAGTCATCAAAGTTTTTAGAAGATACTGGTTGGAGTCCGCAGTTTGGCTTGAAAAGTACGCTAAGCCTTGAGGTTTGAAATAAAAGAATATGCTCTCTAACATAGCTTCTTTTGTACATAGATTTAAATCGACATATTATTTTTTCAGGGCTTCCGTAGCCTCAATAGAACATATAAACGGCGATTCGATATTTACACTTAAGTTCGTCGGTAGTGAAAGGCTTGTGATGTTAAGTATGGTACCGAAATATGAATTCATTTCTTTTGCGTTTTATTGACATTGTGGCAGCTTTCGTTGGTTTGTTAATAGGATTTCCGATTTTAGCCTTACTTTGCATTCTTGGTTTCTTAGATACTGGATCCCCAATATTTATCCAAGAACGGGTAGGTAAAAATAAGAAACCTTTTAAACTACTTAAGTTTCGAACGATGAGTCTAAACACTGAGTCGGTCGCTACACACCTAGTCGAAGTAGACTCAGTAACAAAATTTGGATCCTTTCTAAGGAAGACAAAGCTTGATGAGTTGCCTCAGTTGCTAAATGTGCTGAAGGGAGAAATGAGTTTTGTGGGTCCTCGTCCATGTTTGTATAATCAAGGAGTTTTGATTGGAGAGAGAGATCGGCTCGGTGTTTTTGATGTGCGGCCCGGTATTACTGGATTAGCGCAAGTCAATGAAATTGATATGTCTACACCAGAGCTGCTTGCGATTTGGGATGCGAGAATGATTAGACAATTTACTGTCGCTGTTTATTTTAGGTTAATTTGCAAGACAGTGACAGGATCCGGTTCGGGTGACAGAATTCGTGAATGATTGTCAGTTATTAGTTATCGAATTGCTTTGTCCCAAAACTTACACTTCATAGACAGTCTACTTTTAATCTTGGTATGTTCATGTTGGCTCCTGAGAAGATAACAATAAATTCGAGGTTAGAGAAAGTAGTATTTGTAATCTATCTTCTCCACTTTTTCAGCGCACTCACTGGGCTTCTTACTCCAGCGTTTATTGTCACTGCATTTTTGACCGGCTGGCCCTCAATTATCGCTGTTATTATGAGTTACTTCTGGCGCAGCGATGCCAATGATACCTATCTTGAGTCTCATTTTTCATGGTTGATTCGCACCTTCTGGTTTACGATGCTTTGGTTAATCGTAGCTTGGTTTTTTATCGTTACCATTATTGGAATGATTGTCGGTGTACCAATGTTGTTGGCTGTAGGTATTTGGGTAATGTACCGCTTGTTGAAGGGCATTTTTGCAATGAATGCTCGCCGAGGGGTTTTATGAAGTATTTGTATCTGGCGCCGGTTATTATCGAATTTTATCGTCATCAATTAGTTTTATATAAGTCCCGATTTCTCTGCTTGTCCCTCTTCGTTGTCTATTTTTGTCTAATCTAGAACTTAGCAAACAATTATTTAGTGTCTATTCTTCAGATCTATATGCATTAACTTTACTCGACTTTTATGGGCGAGTTGTTTATATTTCACGCAAATGAAATAAAGCTGGCGTTAGACTGGCAACTAAGGGACAAGGATTTTTATAACGTGCTGAACAAGCTTCTGTTTTTGCCGCGCTACCAAAAGCGGCTGGTCTCGCTTACAGTTGATCTTATTTCTCTACCGTTGGCAGTTATTCTCGCCTTCAGTTTACGTCTAGATTCGCTTTATATACCTACCGACTGGCAGACATGGGCTGCCGTTGCACTAACGGTACTGAGCAGCTTGTTTGTGTTCGTCAACTTGGGTTTGTACCGTGCAGTTATTCGGTATATGAGTAACCATGCGATGCGCGCGGTATTTTTTGGTGTCAATTTTTCTGCAATCGTTCTCGCGACCAGTGCCTTTTTTCTGAATGCGGATATGCCAAGGTCAGTGCCTATTATATATTGGTGTTTAGCAATGGTATTTGTTGGGGGGTCGCGCATGCTGGCGCGCTCACTAGTGCATACTTCTATTGTGCGCCGAAAAGACCGCGTAATCATCTATGGTGCAGGCAAAGCCGGTTTGCAGCTAAGTTCGGTATTGTTTCATGCTAAGGCTATGCAGCCGGTGGCGTTTATTGACGATAAACTCAGTCTGCAGGGCACCATACTCAACGGTATTCAAGTTTACTCTCCTAGCGAATTGCCTAAGGTATTAGCCAAAACGAGTGCCAAGAAAGTATTGCTAGCTCTTGGTCAAGCGCCTCGCTCGCAGCGAAGTGGCGTTATCCGGTTTTTAGAAGAGTTCCCTATTGTTGTTCAAACCATTCCATCGATGAATGATGTGGTGTCTGGTAAAGCAAAAATTGAAGAAATTCGCGATGTTGAAATTGAGGATTTACTCGGTCGAGATGAAGTCGCGCCTGATCGTGCGTTGCTGTCCGAATGTATTGCGCGTAAATCGGTGATGGTAACGGGGGCAGGCGGCTCTATAGGTTCTGAGCTTTGCCGTCAAATAGCCAAGTTAAAACCGTATAAACTGATATTGTTAGATTCTTCTGAGTATGCCCTCTATGAGATTGAGCGAGAGATTAAAAAATACATCGCGAAAAAAGATTTAACCATCGAACTACATGCCGTCATTGGTTCCGTGCAGCGCCAAAAACGTCTGGCAGATGTTATGCGTAGTTTTGAAATTGATACGGTCTATCATGCTGCAGCATACAAACATGTGCCACTTGTTGAGCAAAACGTCATTGAAGGCGTGAAGAATAATGTGTTTGGCACGTGGCATTGTGCAGAGGCGGCCATTCAAGCCAACGTAGAAACCTTTGTGCTGGTGTCTACGGATAAAGCGGTAAGGCCAACCAATGTAATGGGGGCAACCAAACGCTTAGCTGAGTTAGTTTTGCAGGGCTTGTCTAAGCGGCAAGCCGCTACACGCTTTTGTATGGTACGTTTCGGTAATGTGTTAGGCTCTTCGGGGTCTGTTGTACCGTTGTTTAGAGATCAAATTAAGCAGGGCGGACCTGTAACTG
>ENA-OSET01001561-OSET01001561.1-sediment-metagenome-genome-assembly--contig:-NODE-1561-length-23641-cov-7.065693_pt1 | contig 23641 bp, 23 predicted proteins | sample MGYA00237882_ERZ534229 | MGnify/ENA primary metagenome ERZ534229 (study PRJEB26408, sample SAMN06266212) | sediment metagenome | isolation source: Hudson Canyon methane seep mesocosm | place... | reverse complement strand
CCAGTTGTCATGATTTTATCCTGGCAAAAAGACCATGCAGATATATCACCAAAGCTACCAACAGACTTTCCTTTGTATTTAGCTCCGTGTGCTTGAGCGCAATCTTCTATCACTTTTAAATTGTGCTTTTTAGCGAGTGCCATTATTTCATCCATATCACACGGCCAACCTGCAAGGTGTACGCAAATAACTGCTTTGGTTTTATCCGACAAAACAGACGTAATAGACTCAGCGGTTATATTTTGAGTATTTGCATCCACATCAGCAAAAATCGGCTTTGCTCCTGCATTTACGATAGAACTAATCGACGCAATAAAAGTGCGTGAAGTTACAATTACTTCATCATCCTCACCTACTTGTAGAGCATTCAAGGCCAGGTCTAAAGCCGTCGTGCCATTTGAAACGGCTATCGCATATTCAGAATCAGCAAAATGTGCGAACTCTTTTTCAAACTCGCGACCTTCCTGGCCCGTCCAATAGTTCACTTTGTTTGAAAGGAGTACGGATTGAATTGCATCAGTTTCCTCATGGGTGAAGGAAGGCCAGGGATTTAAATATAAGATTTCCGACAAGTTAATACCTTTTAGAATAACTGTATGTTGTGATTTCTTTTGTAATAAGAGCTCTATACTTTCAACTTGCTAATAAAGGTTTAGCAGGAACACCGACAACAATTAGCTTATCGGCAATATCATTCAGAACCACTGCACCAGCCCCTACAACCACATCATTACCGATACAAACCTGTTGGCGAATAGCAGCGCCAATTCCGACCCAACTGAAGTCTCCAACATTTACTTCTCCTGCAAGGTTAGCCCCAGGAGAAATATGGGCTGAGTTACCAATAACACAATCATGATCAATTGTCGTAGAAGTATTGACAATACAGCAGTCTCCCAGGGAAGAACCTATATTTATAACGGCATTGGCTAAAACAACTGTACCAGAACCTATTACTGAATCAGGAGATATATAAGCTGTAGGATGAACAATAGAAGCTGCTTTCATTCCCTTGCCTTTTAAGTTAGAAAAAACTTTAAAGCGTGTATAGTTATCCCCTATAGCGACTACAAATTCTGCGCTAGCATCTAGACTCATAGAATTGATACTCCCTATAATATCCCAGCTAGAACACTTTTTATTTTTTGGATATATGTCGTCTACAAAGGCTATGCGATTCCAGCGATTACTCATGCGGGCAGCATCAGCAACAACCTTACCATGCCCTCCAGCACCGATTATTATTAAATCCAAATTAAACGCCCCCTGTTGGCACGGCACTTACTTCATATCAAATTCGTTCCAACGCGAAGATACATAGCGCTGAAACTCTTTTTCGTCTGGAGCAGTGTCTAGCAAAGAGCTCGCCAATTCCATATGCGATAGATTATTTAAGCCTATAACACTAGTCACTACATTAGGTGACAATAGTGGAAAGCGATATACCATGCGATAAGGATCATTGAATTCACTTAAGCTTAAACCATGATAATTTTTAATACCCTGAAGATCTCCTACGCATGCACCTCGCAATGCGATTGTATAAGATCCCAACCCGCACTCCAGAGCATCCCGTTGAGAAAGGTTAAGGTAATTCACCTGACCTTGAGCAAGATTACGACCCCTTACTCTAGACATAAATTCTTTGCTGTATGGAAAACAGCTCACAGCACCAACTTTACCTTCCTTTAGCAAAGACTCGAAAGACTCTGCCAACTCTTCTGCAGTATCCTCAAATAGAGCACACCTTAAGTCGTCATTAAATGGTTTAATTCTCCACATCCATTGAAGCACATCAATTCGATCCGTATTCAATTCTAGTAAATACCTTTCAACAGATTGCTTCAACCTTACAGCATCAAAAGAATTACCTCCAAAATGAGGGTTGGCCAACTTACATATATACTTAACAGACTTATTCTGACTATTCGGCATTTTTTTTAATGCCTCTATTAGCAAATTGTATGAATCATATTCACTTGAGACATGAAAAGTATCAATACCTAGATCTACTGCATTACCTGCCAAATAGGAAACATCTTTTATAGATAGGTGTTTCTGTTTTAGTCTCATAGTCCCCCATGAAATAGAAGATAACTCTATATCAGTATCTGGAATGCGTCGATTAGTCATTTAAGGTAAGCCCAGTCTTCCATATTAATCTGTCATTACTTTTATTCGCTTCGAATGGCGTGCGGCCATGCAAAACAAAATGATCCCACCAGAGTACACCTTCACCTGGATTAAGAAGCACTTCTTGAACTAAATAAGAACCTTTGGCGTGCAGCTCTAGAAAGTTATGGAGTCGTAAGTTTAATTCTTTTTGCTCATCTGAAGCTTTACCTGAAATACAGGTCATATTGTAGTTTAGGTTAGGCACTCCATTTTCAATTTTAATAATAGGTCTACAACGATAGTTTCCAGCCTTTTCATATGGAACATCTACTCCCTGCAATTGCGTGAGCAAGTCAGGATCAACTACTTTCATTTTTTCGACTAATGCTTGCCCATCAATAAATACCGTTGCACCACCTTTTAGCGCTTTGTTTACAGAATAAAAGACCATGACTTCACAAGGGTTAGAAATATATGATTCGTCCGTATGGAATGGCTGCCCATTCTTACTATGCCTATAAGCAACCATGTCAGGAATTTCTTCATCGTAGCGAATCTCCATCCACCGCTCGCCAGTTTGAGCTCCTTTTTGAGCATAATCCTCAGCAATATTGATTGGTAACCCTAACCGTTCAGTGACTTCGTCATAAAATGACCTTAGATCTGATATATGCCACTCAGGAACTAACTTGACGACTTTAGACGTTTTTAGTGCGCTACGAATTTGATCAATTGAATCTGATACAGAGTCGCTCCGCAATGGAACAACTTTAATAAAATTCTCAAACTTTGGTACCTTAATTGTGTCCATTGTATTTTTCCATCGTTATATTATCCCCATTATTGACTGATTCTCTTGACAAGACCTTAACGAAGGTCTTCGCCAGAATACTAAGGTCCAATAAGAAACTTATATTTTCAACGTAATATAAATCTAACGCAAACCTGTCCTTCCAATTCAAACTGTTACGGCCATTGATTTGAGCCAGCCCAGTTATGCCTGGTCGCACATCATGCCTATGTTTTTCAGACTCTGAGTACACGCCCAAATACTCAGCTAATAGCGGTCTTGGGCCAACAATACTCATATCTCCTACCAGTATATTAAATAGCTGGGGAAGCTCATCAAGACTTATACTTCTAATGAATTTGGAAGCTTTCGTCATTCGATCATGGTCGGCTTCGAAGTTATCAGTACTGCGCATCGTTTTAAACTTAATAACTCTAAATACCGTATCTCTATACCCCCCCCTTTCTTGAAAAAATAACGGTAGTTCTCGAAGACTAACCATCAATACCAGTGCAACCAAAACAAATAACGGCATTAGAAGAACAACCAAGGTAATAGCAACACAACGATCCAACACTGACTTAACGCAGCTTCTATACGTAATCAAAACACTTTACCGCCCATAAATTAATTAAGCCCTAATATATTCAGGACACTCAGATTTACCTTATTGACTTCGAACCGGTCCTTAACTAGCCGAACACTTTTCTGCCCCATGGCTTCCAATTCATGACTATTTAAAATACACCATTCAAACCGTTCTACCAATTGACTTACGTCACCTATATCAACCATAAATCCATTTTCTCCTTCACTAACTGTTTCCTTACAACCAACTGCATTTGTCGTAACAACAGGTCTTCCAATGGACATTGCCTCCAAGGTGCTTCTCGGAACACCTTCATGGTACGAAGGTAATACATAGACGTGCGATAACCCAATGTACTTTCTAACGTCACTCACCTCTCCCAGGTACTCTATAGCGTCCCAAGTTTTGACCTCATTTAGTGAGATACCGTTGGGAGAAGGATCCTTTGGGCCAATTAACTGAAACCTTGCAAATGGATATTTCTTTTTTACCAATGATGCCGCCTCAGCATATTCTCTCAAGCCCTTGTCTTTTAGTAAGCGAGCCACGCATAGAAATACCACCTTATCAGCTGATGGTTGAACAAATTGCTGTGGCTTAAATTTTTCAGTATTTACGCCGGAACCATTTACTATCCGACATTGAGACCTTTTAATAATTTTTTGGGCCACGAATAATTCAGCATTGTCCGGGTTCTGAAAGATTACTGCTTCAGCACTCCTTAATGAGAATCGATATAACGCCACTACTAATTTGGTTAACAGCCTACGTTTAAAGGTCTGACCATGAAATGCATACCCCAGCCCGGTAATCATCGGAAAGTATCTTGTGCCACTAAGCTTTGCCGCAATCCCTCCCCAAATCACGGGTTTTATGGTATAGGCCAAAATAAAATGAGGCTTGTGTTTTCTAAAAAGTCGCAGGAGTTCATACAGAGTTTTCAGATCAAGTAAAGGGTTCAAACCACTGTTTTGAATATAATATGACCTATACCCTATATGATGTTTCCCCAAGTAAGATTTGACTTCTTGATCATCCCCTCCCGCCAAAGCAGTGACATCAAGATCCATATCCCTTAATGCCTTAAGTAAATCCCCTCTAAAATTCACTAGCGATTGCGAAAGACCACCTATAACAAATACCTTTTCAGCCATCGACTACTTCCCCTTTGGACAGTTTTGCTTCATCAAAAGTAACTCTTTTGAGAGAATTTTTCTTATGAGACACAGCCAACGAAAAAGATATCAGCAACCAGAAAATTGTGAACCTACTGCCATTGTGAGTTAAGCCATAAGCCATTGGCGCACCACAAATTAAAAGAACAGCAAGAAAGCCATAGGAGCGAAAAATACCCCACGCCCATATCGCCAGCACTATCACAAAAATCACCCCTCCCAACATGCCATAATTTGCAAAAAAGCTATATATAGTGCTGTGAACTTCATGACCAACCAACTCTTTTACCTTTGTGAGCCCCATACCAAAAAGCAATTCATACCACTCAGCTTCAAATATTAAATAATAGCCACGCTCTTCTGCAGAATCATCATTACCTGTTCCAATCCCTTCTAACCTTTGAATAAATCGCAACTGATCAAAAAAGCCATCCCAATACAAATAGCAAATATAGAACACCAAGGTTATCGCTATACCTCCCCCTATTAAAAGTTCGGCTCTCGACCTTAAAAATACGAAAGAGGCTAGCAACAAAACCAAAATAATACTAACCATCGCAGCTTTGCTTAAAGAAGCTATGGCTAGAAAAACAGCAACTCCCATAAAACACCAAAAAACAAAAGATGAAACTTTCTTTTCATATCTCAATAAACACAAAATACAAGAGTAACAAACGGAAAAGTAACCTAGTTGATTCGGGTTATTAAAAGTGCCTACACTCCTTCCACCCGCCGTGTCTGTCGTTAGACTGACCCCAACAACAAAAACCCCCATTAAACCAACCAAGCCAGACAAATAAAAAGCATATTTTAATAAACGAAATTCACGGTCAGATTCTATAAACACCATAAAAACAGCTACTGAAAAAAAACTGAATAGAATATGAAATGCAGAAAAAAGCGATTTTTCAGGCCCTCCCAAAAGCACCGAAGTCGCTTCTACAAAAAATGAGTAGACAAACAGGATGAGGACTAGTTTTTGAACAAGATGGACTTTTAAATAGAAGCTTCTATTTATAACAAGCACCGCAAACGCAATCACAATCAACAAGTGAGATATTTGTAGCCCACCTGAACGAAACAAATATAATGGCAAACAACATACCGCTAAAGCTGTTATCACTTTAAATAAAACATGCATATCAACTGAGTCCGCTATCCCGATTTATAGAAGTCTGCAGTCTAAGAAGTCTTACTCCGAAAAACACGCCGCCCCCCCCAAATAATCGCCTTGACGAAGTTAACTACAGCGATGCATATTCCGAAATGTTTTTTGGCAATAACAGCATGCTCCATAGCGCTTCTATAAACTTCGTCAAACGAATTCATTTGATGGGATAAACCACCTACCTCACAACAAGCAATAGTTTCATCTTTAAAAATAAATCGATTGTGCTTGTAAGCAGCTAACTTATTATCCAAGTCAGCGCTCTTTTTAAAATGTAAGTCGAAAGGGTTATCTAACAGAAACTCTCTTGGAAAAAGCATCGCTTGGTGGTTAGGCATTCTCAACAATCGGGGAGAAAAATTTAAGTATTTAAATCTGGTAAGGGATCCACCATACCAAGTCGCATTTGCTACATATACATTTTTATTCGTAACAACATCCTTGAGTACAGCCGTCATTCCATCAGCAACAATGCAATCACCAGCATTCATAAAACTTACAAACTCACCACGAGCGGCCCTGACCCCTTTGTTCATAGCATCATAAATACCCTTATCACTCTCACTAATAAGCACATCAGGTTTTGTTTCCAACTGATGTAAATACTCCAATGATCCATCTGTTGATATGCCATCAACCACTACCAGTTCAACCTCAGCCTGATTGGAAATAGTTTTAAATTTTTCATAGCTCTCAATCGTCTTTGTAAGCCCATTAAGATTATTTAAAGTAATGGTTATAAATGTTAATTTGATTTTTTTCATCTAGATATATTTTCTCTAATACTTCTACGTTTACAGTTTGGGTAATTATGTTAATAGCTCTTTGTATAGGTCGATATATTCTTTCGCTATAACTGAACTATCAAATCTAGATACAGCATTCTTAAGCGCCTTATCACTAAGACTTTGGTAGTCAGGGTATGACAATACCCAATTAACCCCCTCTGCCAAGCTTTCAGGGCTAAATGGTAAAGCTCTATAACCATTCTCAAGATGAAGCACTATGCTCTGTGGGCCGGTGGCATCAAAACAAACTACAGGAGTTGCACAAGCCATTGCTTCAGCAATAGTTTTCCCGAAGGCATCCATAACACTAGGTGCAACGAAAACATCTGCAGCAGAATAGGCTGATCGCAAAACACCATCATCTTTTACAAGCCCAAGATTCAGATAATCAAAACCTAAACTCTTACACTGGTCATCATCAACTTCACCAAAAAAGACCAAGAAAATATTCTTATTCGAAAGGTAAGAAAGACTCTCGATAAATTTAGAAAAACCTTTATAAAATTGCCTAATGCTAGATGCGCCAATAAGAACAACTTTCTTTTGCGTATTAATTCCAAGTGATTTTTGAGAAGATTGTTTATCTTCAGGATAGAATATATTGGTATTAATATTATTATAAATTGACCTAACATCAAAACCCTTAAACATAAAACTATCTTTGGCGCACTTTTCTAACCAAGGACTTATCGCTACAACTTTAGTTTTATTAGGTAAGAATTTCCTTTTCCTTAGAATAATATGACGAGATAAGTCATTCTCGAAACGGCTATTTAATTGCTCACAACTTCCACACCCAGTCTTATATTTATCGCAACCAATAGCTTCAGCAAGGTGGCAGCCCCCTGTCATAGGCCACATATCCCGAAGCGTCCAGACCAATGGTTTTTTTATTTTATTTAAATATTTAAAGTTAACGAAACCGCTATTTATCCAATGAAGATGTATAATATCGGCTCGTTTATATTCAGGCCTTTCTGTGATATCAATACCAAAGAAACCTGAACTGAAAATTAATTTTTTCCTTTTAAAATAAACAGCTGTTAGCACTTTATCCAATCGTGCTCTAATCTCACTCAAAGCCACACTAAGCCAACTACTACGAATAGTGCTCACACTCCGATCATCACACTGCTTACGACCACTAATCAACATATGTGACTGAACTCCATCTTCAAGTAAGCCAAGATGCAACCAATAAGCTCCTCTCGCAGCTCCTCCCATCAAATTTCCTGCGACTACATGAAGAACCTTCATAAAGAAACTCCATACTTTACAAGCCAACTCATTAGAATTAAGGTAGGCCAATCATTTCTTTTTAGACTACGAGAGCTAATTCGAGAATTTAAGCGTCTCAAGTATCTAGCGTCAAATAGCTCTTTTGCAATTGGTTGCTGTATTGCTGAAGCAAAACGATGATTTAGAATTCCGTTCATCCAGCTGACAAAAGGCATCTCGAATCCAGTCTTGCCCCTTGTAATAACTTCTTCGGGTATAAGGTCTTTAACGGCATCAGCAAAAACAGATTTAAAACGACCATGCCTTACCTTGAATTCATCATCCAACCCAAAAGCTAGCTCAAATAAATTGTGGTCCAACAAAACAGGCCTTAACTCAAGGGAGTTAGACATAGATAAGGCGTCGGAATCCCTTAATAAAGTATTGAGCATATAACCTTCAATCTCGGCTTTACTTATTCGCTGAATCTCAGTTAATTCTTCGTCTACATCAGATAAGTGACTATTCTCCTCCCGTCGGGCTAACAACTTCCCTGTGCCTCGCAAGGTTCGCTGCATAGTTAAAGCCTGCTCAATGGGAAGCCCCCTATAAGCAAACTTTCTAGTTACTCGGTTAGGCCTTATATTATGTACAGCCCTTATAATCCGCCCAATCATACTTGAGCCACCTTGTACATACTTTGGCAACATTAGGAAATGAGAATACCCTGCAAAGATCTCATCTCCCCCTAGGCCGCTTATTGCTACCTTTACACTTTTTGAGGTTTCACGGCTAACTATAAACGTATTAATGCCGTCGATACTGGGTTGATCAAGCCCTTCTATAAACTCATCAAAGATATCGTCAATGTATTGATCACTCACTTTAATAGTTTGATGCTTTGTACCTAGTAGCGCGGCTGTATGTTCAGCCAACGTTGTCTCATCGACAACCCCTTCATCCTTTGAAAAACCTACAGTAAAGGTACTCACTGGTTTCGATGCATACTGCTGCATTAAAGCCACTGCCGCGGTAGAGTCGACACCTCCACTTAAAAAAGCTCCAACCTCAACATCTGCAACCATATGATATCGGGTTGCTACTTCTAACTCTTCTCGAACGGCATGCACTGCTTCTTCGTAGCTACATTGAGCTTTTCTTTTTTTAGATTCAGACACTAGGTCATAATAACGAGTTTTAGTAAATTGAAGGTCCTCAACACTTACAACCATCACATGACCAGGCTCTAGCTGGTAGGCATCCTCAATTATTGTTCTGGGCTGGCAAACAGCTCCAAACCTCATCACATCGTCTACCGATTCTAACGACACTTTTCTAGCAACTAGTTTGAACTCAAGAAGAGGTTTTAGTTCTGAAGCAAATACAAACTGCTCATCTACAAAGGAATATATTAAAGGCTTTATACCAAAGCGGTCTCTAGCTAGAAAACAAATTTGTCTTTGCTTATCGTAAACACAAAATGCAAACATTCCTCGGAATCGTTTTACACATTCATCCCCCCAAGCAATATAACTATATAAGACCACTTCGGTGTCAGAGTCAGTCGTGAACACATACCCAGCATTCTTAAGCTCCTCTCGCAAGTCTTTGTAGTTATACACTTCGCCATTAAAAACTAAAACATATCGGCCAGATTGGTCAACCATTGGCTGGCTGGCATGATTAGATAGATCTATTATGGAAAGCCGAGTATGCCCAAAAGAAACCCCTATATCCTGATCAAAAAAGCAGCCTTTATCATCAGGGCCACGGTGATTCAAACTCAATAAAGTCCCTTCGATTTTAGAAGCAACCGAGGCACCTACACCCCCAATAATTCCACACATTTACTTAAACTCAACATAGTCCAAAGGGTTAGCACAGCTCGCAATTACTCTCGCTGGATTACCAGCAACAATCGAATTATCAGGTATATCTTTAGTCACCACACTACCAGCACCAACGACACAATTAGTCCCGATCTTTCTTCCAAGAATGATCACATGGCTAAAAATGATCGAATTATCACCAATTTCACAAACCTTTCCATCAACAAGACCAAAAGTTACGCTCTTAAATATCTGGACATTTTGACCTATAGAAATACCGTCATTAATTGTCACACCGGTATGATGAAACAAAACTCCTGGCTCTATATTATGCATATAGCCATGCTCAAAATTATTTCTAATTTCATTCTTCCGTTTGAAAGTATCTGCCAACATACGATAGAACGGGTTTTTATTCTTGACGTAGCGCCCATAGAAATACTCTGTAAGCCTCAAATATACTGTCATAGAGTAGCGTTGCGTAAATCGAAGTAAATATAATCGCTTCAGCACGCTACTAGGAGCAGGATTAAACCTGCTTTCATCAATATCAAAACATTCCTTTAAACGCATGAAGAACAATCTCTACTATCAGAATATCGAAACTATCAATTATTGCTTTCTTTGGATAAAAGCATAACCGGAGCTTTACTAAGATTAAACACTATCGAGAAGCCAGCCTTAATCAGAAACGCAACTATTTGTGAGCATTTTTCATTGCCAATAACATGTGGGTGGAGTTCAATAATTACCGTCTGAATCATGTTATCATTAAAATTTATCTGCTCAATAAACTCTGCTTCTCCCCCTTCAATATCAACAATCAGAAAAGAAGGATTCACCCTGTTTATTTCTTGATTAATATCAACATTAGGAACATCAATAGCTTCAGCTGCCTCAGACCGCCTATGCGTTGATGAAGACCAGAAACTTGGTTCAATATAAAAAGTTGTTGCTCCTACGCTGTTGTCAGTAAGCAATACATTGCTAACCTCTGGCTGAACATTATTTAGGCAGTACGTTTGCTTAATTTTATTGATTAAATTTGGGTTAGCCTCGTACGCATAAACCTTTCCAGAACCAACAACATCCGCACAATAAGCACTTAAAAAACCAATTCCAGCCCCAACTTCCATCACCACATCAGATGGCCTGAGGACCCTTTTCAATATATCGACCTCATCTCCTTCATATGACCCTAAGTAAAAGAATCTTCTCAGTGCTGGTGGAATACTCTCATGCTCAATATTCAACTTAACGCCATGTAGAGATATTTTCTTGGGTCTGAAAGCAGACCTCACAGCAAACAGAGAATAAATATATAATTTCTTAAAAATCATTACTAACATTTAGAAACCTTCTAAAATCATCATTTTACGATTTTGATTGTGCGCCGAGTCAACAACGATTAAATCATTATTATCATTCAAGCGAGGGTGAAGATCACACCTATAAGTGCAATCATTATAATTTGAGTAAAATTTTCCGATTATTTTTTTCTCTTTGTTTCGAGAATCGTACACCATTAGGTACCGATAACCATCTGCCAACTGATAAGTATCATTAAGCATCCTAGCCTGATCCTTAAACCAACTTTGATGCCCATTACCTTCTAACTCGAGATAATTTTCACTACTGCACTCAAGCGAATAATCTTCAAAATCGCATAAGCATGACCTTGGCGATATTGTTTCAACCATACTGTCAGACAGCCCACGCTTAAATATGCGGTAGACTGGTAGTAAAATTCGAAGCAACCACTTTATATTTTTTGCAACATTTACTACCGCCGACAACTTTTTGTTTTTAGCTGGGAGTGGAATTGTCCAAATGGTGAGAGTTTCATTATTTTTCCAGAAGTAGTGCGAGTAAAACTGATTATTTGGAAGTGAAATAAGGTTATAGCCGGTATTACTGTCAGCAATATAGACTCTAGACAAATCCTGATCATTATCTCTCCAACGATGAAAAAACATAAACCGATCACCTATTGGGTTATACAGGATGTGCTCAACCCAGTTATTATGTTCTGAGGTAGATGGTAGTTTTTCACGAGATACCAAGCTTTCAATAGGAACAATTAATTCCTTTTTATCTGATTCTAAATCTACTTTGTAAATACCATCCTCAACATGGTAAGGCACATTCCACTTTGCCTCTTTTATATTTTGATAATTATAACCAGGACGGCACCAGTAGTGCCTTTCAAAGCACACCGTAAGTGCATATTTACCAGAAGGATGTACAGAGTAGACGGGTGAACTGACAACACGCTCTTCAGCTAACAACGTATCAAATACTATTGATACGAACTTGTTATCGCGAATGGCGTTGTAAATCAATACATCTCCGAAGTCCGGGCCAAGCCACTGAAGCTGGCTGCCTTGTTGCCAGTTCCAAGCTAAAGTAGCTCCAACACCAATAAATGTTGGAGAGTCTTGATCGAGACTAAAATACCCAACCTCTGCAAGGTCACCATCCTTAACATCGCGACCATCGAAAGCTACACGATGACAAAGAAGCTTTGAATTAGTCTTATTAAGCGGTGACTTGTCATAATAACCAAAGAAATAACTGTAACCATCCTCAGGAGTTTCAAATTTCACTCGGCAACCTTTATAAAGATCGTACAAGCTAGCACTTTCAGTCATAGGCCTTCCATTGAGCATATGGCTCATCCTGCTTGTGATATTGCACCTTATTTGTAATAACTTGACGGGCAATACTTTTGAAATTATCCGTCATACCTTCATGACAAAAATACTCATGGCTTCTTTTCATCCCTGCTAAGGAAAGCGCCTTTCGAAACTGGTCGTCCTCAATTAAATTTACTAGCTCGTCCTTTAAGGCCTGTCGATTTCCTTCAGGAAAAAATTTGGCGGAATCTCCGAGCTGCCAAGGCAACGAGGCACTATCTGAAGCCAAAACCGGTACCCCTACAGACTGCGCCTGAACACTCACCAAAGGGAAAGTATCTATCCAATGAGGCATGGTTTTTGAACCTAACACAAACAGGTCCATTGCATTCATGTAATTTGGTATATCCGACTGCTCTATGAAACCGGTAATAAGATAACGATCAACCCAACCTTTATCTAAAAGCGCTCGTTCTATCTCTTTATTCATAGGGCCGCTTCCAACCAATAAGAGAAATACCAAAGGATTGTTTTCAGCGATCTCTATAAACACCGCCAATAGGTCATCAACCCCTTTATCCTCGACCATACGCCCGCAATAACCGATTACGAAGCAACCATCAGCACCAATTTTTTGACGATAACTCAACCTTACTTCAGCATTTGGAGAGAACGTTTTCTCATCTACTCCAACTTGAGTTTGAAGATAGATAGGTTTTTGGTAACCTCCTGTACGAAGTGAAACTTGGCAGCCTGGGTAGTGAGCTAATACCGCATCGGTACACTTTTTTACCTGCCACCACATCAAACGGCCTACCATTTTTTTTAGCCAATTTTTACTTTGGGACCAAGGTACGCCTCTGGCATTCATCGAAAAGAAAACAACCTTACTTTTGGGTGAGAATAGCTTCTTGTATAGATAGATTTGATGGTGTATCAAGATACCTTCTTCATGAATGATATATATCAGGTTAGGTTGTAGTATCTTTAGCTCTTTAGCGAACGACTTTAGCAAGTAACGACCCCAGTTTTTTACATCGGTGGTCTCCATCGCGTGGACAAAGTAGTTACCCACCTTCTCACTTTCCGTTCGATATATTTTCTTTTCTCCAAACCAGGTTTGCTCCCAATATTTAGGCACAAATAGATGTACTTCATAATTTGGATCTTGCGCCAACTTTTCCCAACGGCTTCTAAAAGGCGGTATTACTAAAGCATGGGAAATAATAGCTAGCTTGGTTTTCTTGTGGATCACTTAACACCACCTACACACCTTGCAGGTGAGCCAACCCATGTAGTATTTGGAGGCAGCGATTTATTAACAAAAGTTAAAGCACCAATAACAACGTTATCCCCGATGGTTATATCCCCCACAACCACACTGTTTGCAAAAATAGTCACATTGTTTCCTAGACGTGGATTTCCACCACTTCCATCATTGCCAATCGTTACATTCTGATAGATCGAAACGTTTTCACCAAACTGTACATTTCGATTTAAAACAATCCCCATTCCGCCGTGAATAAATTTGGTGGTTTTTGTTATCTTACAAGCAGGATGAATATGACAGCTATTCAACCAACGATTTAATAAATAAAAAAATCTTGCCATAAACTCAGAACCAACAAATCTAGCTCCTATTCTATGAATTCTTTCTGGACTTATCATTAACCCTCACCCAAGGAATAATTATACTTTTCAAGAGGCAATTTATAGTTTTTCATTAACTCAGTATTTCCAGACGCATATAGATTAAACACCATTTTCTTCTGCTCTTCGTTAAGTTCAAGCTCTAGGTTTTTGCCTTTCTGGAGAAATCCCATCATACCTTGCTTCACATTTTTACTTAACATTTTAATCAGGGGCTGTAAATAAGGCCGTAAGCGGAAAAAGAGTTCCTGCCGATCAGTCAAAGACTGATTTGCATGCGCAGTCGCTAGACCGGTTAAAACTTTATTTGTTTCCGATGAAGGCTCATAGTTCATAAACCGTAGCAGTTCTTCAAAAAAAGAAGCTCTGCTATTTACAAACTCTTCAAATAAAACAACTTTTATATTCTCAGGTCCGAAAAGTTTTTCGTAAACCTCAATAATTTTTCCGTAGTGAAAGTACTGAAAAACATTCTCCTTATGAGTATTTTCAGCAGCTTCGGTGAACCAATCATTAAAATCAGGGCAGGCACCTTTATTTATTTTTCTCGACTGTAAATAGAAAGATTTAATAATGGATTTTTGTTCTCGAATTACCACCACCACTTTGGCATTTGGAAACAAAGATTTAAGCCGGTGTGCAATTTCATAACGGCTAACTCGTCCACTTAAAGAACTCCCTGTAGAGAAGGTTTCTTCCGATACAACCACCCTCGTACCAGAGAAAATATGATCAATTTCCCCTTTGATCTTTTCCTCGTCAAACTCTAGGGTTTCACAGTCTGTCAAAGCATGAATAATTTGCTGAATATCTTTATTAAGTCTACTTTGTGGCTGGCCCAAGATACCAGTATTAGGCAAGTAATCAAAAAAGTGATCTTGCAAAGTTGTACTACCAGTTTTTGGGAAGCCTATATGGATTACCGGAGTATCGATATCAAACATGCTTCACCTTGTTACTCACCAATAGAATAATATTTGACACGACTCCTATCAGCAACATTGCCTTAATTTGTATAGCCATTATGCGCAACGCTGGCCTATAAAATACCCCCGAAAACACGTACGTGAAAGAGTAGGAAATCAGGGTAGCCCATGCAGCCCCCTCAATGCCATATACAGGCAACCAAATATAATTCAATAACACATTGAGAAGTCCACCTATAGCATTCGAAAATAATGCGAAGTTAAAATACGACTCGTTTACAACCCAAAGACCTCTTACTGATCCAACAAAAACAAAAATAGAGGCCCACATATGTATAGAGAGAATTCGGCTAGATTCCATATAGTCTGAACCATATAGAAGTTTTATTATTGGTTCAGAGAAAATAAAAATAGGAATCGAAATTAAATAAGCAAGGATAGCTAGCCCCGAAGCAAGTATTTGTAAACGATCAAAATACGCCGTACTGCTATTTTGTTTTGCCTTTACGATTGCGGTTTGTAGTGCCCAACCGATAGTAATAGGCAGAAAATACCACGCGGAGGAGAGCCTTGATGCAGCGGCATATTGACCTAAGTCACCACTCCCCAGCATGGACTCGATCATAATTTGATCTACATTTAAATACATTAAGGCAAAAAAGCCACTAATAATGTGTGGCCAACTCTCAGTAATAAGTTTTTTCATTACAGCCAAACTTACTTTACTGAACTCAATAATATCCTGTGCTTTTTTAAAGAACACATACATCAAACCCATCGCAAAAAGAGCTTCTATTGCATTGGCCGCCGCAAAGCTAATCAAGGGGTATGACAATAAAATCAAGGTTATTTTTAGCAGCGCTGACAAAGCGATACTAGAAACATTCGCCACCGCTATACGGCGACCAAGGACTCGAGCCCGAAAGTAAAACTCAATAACTTCAAATGATCGAATTGCAAAAACCAAAGCAAACAATCCAGCAAGATAGACATACAAGATATCAGGTTTAACTAATGCCATGTAGACAGTTGTAGCTAGAACTAAAATGACTGAACCGCATAACTTCAATACAATAGCACTACTCATTAACTCACCAATATCGCATTCATTTCTGGCAATATCTCTACTTATTATTCCATCAAGCCCTAACTTGCTTATCGGCGCAAGCATACTGACAAACGCAAACACATAACTGTAAACGCCAAAGTCGTGAGGCCCTAAGTAGCGAGCCAAAAAAATTATAACGATTAGGCCAACGCCTAATCTAAATACCTTATCACCCAGAATCCAAAAAACATTGGCACCATAGCCCTCAAGAGCATTAATACTCTTAAGCTTTTTCAACATAGAGGACTCCAATTAATCAAACCCCAAGAATAATAAATCATTAGATATACCAAGGCGCAAATACAAACATATCGATTAAGTAGCGGTATTTGTTTGGCTCTATAAAGCCGCCACCAAATTTTCACTAAATAGAGCTCTATCCAAAACCGAGCAAATCTAACAGAAAAGGAGTCAAAAACTTTTTATCAACTTTAAAATATAGGATTCAATTTCAATACCAATAACTCGCTTCTTGATCAAAGAAGGTTCTGCACTGTCAAGAAGCTTCTTAAAGGTTTAAAGAGCCTTCCATTTACCTCTATAGCCAACAATAAAAGCCACCAGCACCCCAAAAAACAAGCCCAGTAATGCACCAACGACTGAGATTACTGCCCTATTAGGGCTACTCCTTTGTTCTGGTACAATCGCAGGATCTATAACTTTTAGAGCGTAGTTATTACCAGCTTGTGCCAACATGATTGTTTTAATCTGTTGCTCAATCAACTGATAAAAAATACTCTTCATTTGCGCTATATCAGTTTCACCTAACTGTTTCTCAAGGTAACTAATACTTTGTTTAGCTTCTTGAATTGCTTGTTTTTTCAGGTAGTCATTAATCTCAGTAACCAGATTAGAAGCCCAAATTTTTGAAAATCGCGGCGAAGTACTTGTGATCGCAATTTTAACAAAACCGTCTTTAGTCGCCCCCTCCACCTCCAACATTTTTTTTGAAAATACATATACGGCTCGTTGAATTGACGGTTCAGGTGATGACAGCCACAACCCTGTATTCTTATCAAAAACATCTTCGTTATATATCCAGTTATCTTGCATATCATTCCAACCAGTTGTTCCTAAAATAGCTGGTTTCAGCTCAAATTTATCAATAAAATTTGACAAAAAAAACTTAGACTTTAAAGTCTCCAAGGTAATAGACAGACTATCAGCCCCTGAGCCACCTAATTGCACTCCCGCTAGACTTGCCAAGCCAGAAAGCTGTCCCGCCCCTAATCCGCCACTGGAGGATTGACTAGAAGTTGAGACTAATAAAACTTCTGAGCGATATAAATTGGAAAGTGATATCGAATATACTACGGCCCCAATTGAGAAGAACAAACAGAACACGATTACCCAAACTCGCCCCCCCCAGATCATGGAGGCTAATTCTAAAAAGTCAATTTCATCACGAGCCTCTACCAAACTTGCCTTACTCTTTACATTAACTCTCTGCATCACAAACTTCCTACAGCAGCAGCACCCAGAGCGATCTGATAGAAAATCTGACTCATATCACGCCAAAGTACAACTTGGTCAAGCTTATCCGCATCTAAAGGTACTACAATAGTATCACCTGGTGCGACATGCATATCATTTCCAGAAAACCAACCTGAACTTTCAGGCATTTGCACAGCACCATTAGCTTTTATAATATATACACGACCTTCATCTGCCTTATCGGTAGTACCGCCACTTCGCTCAATGTAAGCTCTGTAATCTAACTCAGTTTCATACACCTGAGAAATAGGCAACTGTACTTCACCTATAATAGTGACTGAATTCTTTTTCATAGGTATAAAAAGCTCATCCCCTTTCAATATGGGAATAGAATAATCGGCTTCTTTTGCAAGAATTTTCCTCAAATCAATTACCAATCGACCTGTCGGTGTTGTATTTTCTAATTTTGAAAGCAACTTTTGTGCTTCAGCAACATCACCTGTTTGCTCACTATCGTCACCTTGATTGGCAGCTACCAATTCTGCCTTTGCTATATCTTCAGCAAGGCGCTTATGCATTTCATTAATCTGCTGAGCTTGTTGCTTTTTAAGGCTTACACGAGTAAACATTGCTCCCGGCACATAAGCAAACTCTGTTAACCCCCCTGCACGCTCCAACAATAAAGCCAAGGTATCATTTTTATAAATAGGATAAACGCCGGGAAATTTAACTTCGCCACTTAGAGTAACCTGTTCCAATTCTGCCCAGTCTGGAATGGTTTTTATTTGCAGTACATCTCGGGACTTAAGTGAAAAATTCAATGAATCTGTTTGAGATAGGTTTAAGCCTACACGATATTGCTTACGCTCTTGTTGCGCGTCAAATTCTGTACGACTCAATTCTGCCTGTAACTGAAATGCTTTTTCACTTAGACCGCCCGCTGCGCGAATCAAATCTTCAACCTGCATATTTTCTACTAGAGGATAAGTTCCAGGGTAACGAACATTACCACTCACGGTCACCTCTTGCGAAGCCAGCAGAACATCGGCATGAACACGGAGTTCATTAATTAAACCTTCAATTGTTTGATTTCGATTTGAGTCATACAAACCAAATAAAATCAGTTCATCCTGCTCCATTAACTTCAGGTCTTTATCTGAGCCTGGTCGTTCAATTATTTCAGAAAGTGAAAATGAGATAATTCTCAATTCATCGTTTGATGATACATAACGTTTTATTAAAGCATACTCTAAATCTGTATTTGAACTTATACCTGCAGCATCAATAACATCAGATATACGAACTCCTTTTTGCCAACTTTGTATACCGGGTCGACTTACATTTCCCGACACAGTCACTACACCATTTAATATTCCTAGGTTTGCAGGAATATTAACATTATCACCATTTTGAATTTCAACACTTTTACTTGCTTGGGTTAAGTCGACATCCAGCAGCAACTTATTATCGTTAGAGCCTATTCTTTGTATTTTTGTAAGTGATGGTTGTGCGGTTGATAACAAGCCGCCAGCTAGGGCAATTAACTGCTTCACAGAGCTACCTTTAATGACTTCATAAATAGCGGGACGTCTCACTTCACCCTGAATACTTACAGTAAGTTCAACGGGTGGAATAAACACCACATCCCCTGATTTTAATTGTGCATCGTTACTGGTATCACCTTTAAGCAACAAGTCATACAAATCAAGTGTTTTAATTAACTTACCTCTTCGCTTTAACTGGATATTACGAAGAGAGCCGCTAATAGAAACACCGCCACTAAGAACCAAAGCATTGGTTATTGTCGATAATGAGCTAACGACATAAGAGCCAGGCAGGTGCGCCTCACCTAATACAAACACGCGAATAGAACGCAACTGGCCCATTGAGACACTGGCTTTTACACCAATCATTTTTTGATCAATTGTGCTTATTAACTGTTGCTTGGCTTCAGCGAAGCTTAACCCTGCCAGCGACAAGGGACCAAGATCCGGCAGATAGACCATCCCCTCCTGGTCTATTGCTAGTTCGAAAGATAGGCTCTCTTTGCCATATAAATTCATTTTTAAAGAATCGCCTGAACCTAAAAGATAGTCCGACGATACTGGAATATCGTTTACTGGCGTAAATGATGTAGGGTTTCCGGCAAACAAATCGTAGCCGAAAGGCCTTAGATCTGATTTTCCGGCTAACGCTTTACTTGCTTTTGGGCTAGTGGGCACAGCCGATTCTGTTGCCGTTCTTGGTGAAACGGTAGTTTCTTGAATGGCCACTACCGCATGATTAGTTGCACCTTGCGGCGCTTCAACCCCAAACTGTTTGGCAAGGCCGCTTTGCTCTGCAGGAGACATGCGCTTAAATTGCTCTATTTGCTGGGAAGTGGGTTGAATTGCTTTCGCTGAGAAACTGAATATTGTAATTAGTATTGTTACTATGCAGTGAGCGATAATGCGGGCTGACGACCTGTTGATCATTCCTGATTCCATGCTTCTTTTATTAGTGACGATGTTGCTGTGGCGCGTAATTTAGCATTTTATATTTTTAGTGGCTAGGTGTAATTATTGTTTTTGTTAAGACATTTTTTAAAGTGTGTGGCAGTACGGCTTCGTCAACTCAATGCAGTTGCACTAGTTAAGTTTTCTTGTAGCGTTTATCAAAAAACACCGCCCAAGCGTGAGACTCATTTATCTGTTTGGTTCTCGAGCAAAGGTTGAGGCTCGTACTAGCAGTGATTGGGATATCGTAGTAATGGATGAGCGTAAACTTCCCGCTATAGATATATTGAATCTCAAAGAGTTAATATCTAACGAAGTTTGTGCCGAGGTTGACTTGGTTAGCAAGACTGCCCTGATTCCTATTGAGTTAGCCGACACAATGAAACGTATGGTTGGTTTAAGAAATATTGCCGTGCACGACAATCAGCCGCTTAATTTAGATATCGTTATCGCGGTGGCCAAAGAACACTTAGGTGACTTTGAAGAATTTTGTTCTCAGGTTATTTCTTAGAACACTCCTAACTACAGTGAAGTAACGGCGCTATCAAACAAAAAAAATCACAATCTTTTATTTGCCAACAAGGAATTGATTGGCGTACAGACTGTAACTATCAGATGTTTCAACCAAAAGTGTAACCAATTCAATTGCACGATTAAGCGCGCCAGCAAACTCTTCGCTATCTTCAACATATTCATGAACGAGACGGTTACGAAGATTGCGAGCCTCTACCCAGTCAATCATTGAACTCAATAGACCTAGTTTTTCCATTCTATTCAAGTTATTGATTGCTGAACTGGGCTCTTCTAGCATTTGTCGAAGCAGCTCTGGAGTTAGTTTATCCCCTAGATGATCTTGCAGCCTCCCAAACCGTGCAACAAAAGCATCAACACGTTCAGCTAAATCCGGTTCTTCTTCTAAATACTCAACCCAACCTTTATTAATATTTTCTGTCAGTAGTCGCTGCGTTGTACCTTGAAGATGAGTCTTTTCCTTTTCAGCCACCACCAATAGGTGCCTTAAGCGCTCGTTATTAGCTGGCGTCATAACAGTATACCTTGCTGTTGTGCATGAGTATGTATTGGCTGAATAATGGTTTTTGGGTCTACTAGAATAACGTCTATTTTTCTATCGCCCAGATTTATTTGTAAGCAGGCAGCTATGCGACTTGCCATCGCTGCACGATTCTCTTGAACTTTCTCTAGTTCAATATATAGGTCGATATCGCCCCCCTTCGCGTCATCATCTACTCGCGACCCAAACAATATAATTTTACTTACTGAATCCACCAGAGACGTAATTGTACTTTTAATAAGGCTGACTTGGTGTGGAGATAAGCGCATTTCTACACCTCCGCTAATTTGTGACTAAGTTATATAAATAGTGTTTTGCACGATAGCTGTTTCTTTAAATTACTTTGTTATTTCGGTAGTCATTTTTTAATACCGAAATCGCTATAAAAGAACTGGATTCCGGCTAAAATGACTACCGGAATGACAGGGAGTTTAAGTGGCGCGAAACTTTCATAAGCCTAGCTTAACAGATTACTTTTAAGACTTGGCATTCTGCTCAACGGTAATTTTTTATTGCTTTAAAGACAATTTATACAACCGAGAGCACTGAATCACTTCACTACACAAAGCGCGCCGCCTTCTAACTTACAATACGAATTCAACAAAGTCTCTTTTTACCAGCAAGTAAAACGCATTACTTAGTCGCGATTTTTGCACTATATCAACAAAATAAGGTAAATCGGACTCTGAGAAAGCATCTTTCAACTCTGCTATTTTTGAGAAACTCAATTTTTCACCTTCCAAGCACAAATCCAGGTCTGAAAATTCTTGAGCCTTATTTGTCGCTCTGGAGCCAAAAACATACACTTTTTGTGATGTTAACTTTTCTTTTAAGATATCTCTGACTAGTTTCTGGTGCCTTTGCGCTAATTGAATCACGACTTACGCGCCTCTAGCCTTTCTAGTAACTGCTCTGCCATTGGCAAGAAATCAATTATGATGGCATAAACCTCTTTGGCGATTTCCTCATCATATGTATGTGATGTTTGATTTCTGGCATGGTGAAATACAAACCAGGGTTCAGGGTCATCAAGTAATGTTTTTTGTGCGGCTAACCGAAATAGATCCTTACGACTTAACACGTTTATTTCATTATCTCCGTCTTCAGCTTTAAGTTGTCGACGCAACATTTTCCAGCTTAGCTCATAAGTAAACTCAAAATTCTGAATCACACCTGCACGCATTGTACGACGTTGAGCCTCATTTAGAGAAACCATAAAGGCGTCATCACTAGTACTGACGATTGCTTCAGATAGAGAGTTTAGTGCCTTTTTAAATGGTGTAAAATCCAATGTCATTTTGTATATACCTTGGCTTTCATCTGAATAAAGAACGCTAGAAGCACTCACTGGTAGCATTTTTATTATCTTAATGCTAATTATAGCAGTACTTCTGAGTTGGATTTACGTTATTTAAAACGGTATTCCCACGAGGTGAAGATGGCGGCTTGATCTACACCTTCTTGGAAAGTATTAAGCTCTTTTGATTGATAGGAAGCGCCTATTTTAAATTTACCATCAGCTATAAAAAGCTGATGACTTGCTTCGATATAAAATAGTTTCTCGGCATTACTTAAAACTGTATTTCCACGAGGAACACCATCTTCATTGAGCTTCATATAGCTGAAACTTAGTTTTGATAACTGGCCTTCCATTTGCTGGTAAGCGCCACCCAAAGTAATTAGTTCAGCATCATTATCAAAGGTGGCCCCTAACACTCGCCCTCTGTAGCGGTAACCCGTTTGATAAACCGAGTGTTCATATGCAGTGTTTGGGTGCTCTGAGCCTAATGCACCGGCTGTGGTGTTGGTATATTCAACGAAGCCTTTTAAGTTACTGCCATTTAATAGCGCGTAATTCGACTCTCCACCTAGCTGAAAGGTATATTTTGTCGGCATATAGCTGGCTTCATCTTCACCAATCAATTGGCTATAGATAGCGGACGGTAATGTGCTCAAAAAACTGAAATTAAACCGTGCGTCAAAACCGGCTATTTGGTTGCCAGATTGTTCACTGGTATTTTCGCCTTGAGAGGTGAGGGATTTCCAGAATGAGCTTAAATTTTCTTCTCGCCCTTCTCCACCCCATTGCATGGCTCGCGATAAGCCAAACTCAAGGTTAGAAGTTGGCTTGAATGTAAAACGCATGCCTGTTAACTTTGCTTCTGGAACAGTTCGATTACTTTCCATTTGTCCTAGAAAGGAAACAAACTGCCACTCACCGAGCCATGATAACCAAGCAGTATCAAAATGTTGAGCGCTTTTGGTTCGTAGTATAAGAGCGGGTACCGGACGAGCATTGTTTGTGAGAATAAGGCTAGATTGTGTGCCCGGCCCCCACCATCGATCAATAGCTCCCACACCTATGACCCACTCACCCAGAACACCAGCGATATAGGAGCCATTAAGTTGAGTTTCTACATTGTCTTTTCCTGGGTCAGTAGTCAGATTTGATTGCAGCTTGATTGCGAGATCTTCGCCATCCCAATCAAATGTTTTGTGAATTTCACCTTTTTCACGATGATTGGATGAAAAATCTCTGAACAAAACTCGTGATGAAGCGGCACTTAGCTTAATGCTTCGCTTTAACCCTTTGCGTGTTTGGTAGCGTAATTCGAATTCCAGCTCTCGGACAGCTGTTTTTTGACTTA
>ENA-OSET01001559-OSET01001559.1-sediment-metagenome-genome-assembly--contig:-NODE-1559-length-23666-cov-4.083471_pt1 | contig 23666 bp, 24 predicted proteins | sample MGYA00237882_ERZ534229 | MGnify/ENA primary metagenome ERZ534229 (study PRJEB26408, sample SAMN06266212) | sediment metagenome | isolation source: Hudson Canyon methane seep mesocosm | place... | reverse complement strand
AAATAATTGATAAGGATAAAGATAACTTAATTAAAAGTAATTTAATTGAAGGGAAAGATGATAAAGATCAAAATTTATTTTTAGATAAAAATAAATTAATAATGTTTAATAATGGAAAATTATCTGGAGGTTCTACTCCAGGAACAACCAATAAAATATGTTATTTAAAATTTAAGTTAGAAGATAGAATTGAAAATAAATCATTTATTAATTTTAAGGAAAAGATTCAAAATAATATCAATGATAAATACTTGCTTAAAATTATAAATTCTTAGTAAATACTGCCTATAACAATTTACATAAACATACAGTCTACAGGTAAAATCAATTAAAAACGATGAGCAAAGCAACCTTTTTTAAAACCTTGTAGTCTTTATCTTTGTAAGGCAATAAAAACTGATACTAAGAAACTTGAAAATTATTAAATTACATAACCAACAAAAATTGCTAATTAAAAAATCGATTGCAAACAATAGAGAAGCGCAACAACAATTGTTTGAGCAATATTCTCCTAAAATGTTGGGAGTTTGTAGGCAATATGTAAAAGATTTACATCACGCAGAAGATTTATTGTTACAAGGTTTTTTAAAGGTTTTTACAAACTTGCATAAGTTCAAACACGAGGGCAGTTTTGAAGGTTGGATTCGAAGAATTATGGTGAATACCTGTCTTTCTTATCTCCGCAAAAAAAATATAATTGATCTTTCTGATGAAGACTATGTGTTTAATGATTCAGCTACAGAAAGTTTAGAAAATACGTCTACAGAAGACATTCAAAAACTTATAGATCAATTACCGGAAGGCTATAAAATGGTATTTAATTTATTTGCTATTGAAGGTTATAAGCATTCAGAAATCGCAAAAGAATTAGATATTTCTTTAAGTACATCAAAATCGCAATTATTTAAGGCACGCAAATTATTGCAACAAAATTATATTAAAATGAATAAAGCAGTTCATGGAGACAAATAAAATAGATAAAAATATAAAAGAAAAGTTTGCTAATAGAACTTTTAAGCCATCCGCTTCTGCATGGGAGCGTTTGTCTTTACAATTGAATGAACAACCTAAAACTAAGAAGTTTGGTTTGTTATTCTATACAGGTGTAGCTGCAAGTATTTTACTTTTAGTGACTATAAGTATTCAAATATTTAATAATGATTCAGATGTACTTATACAAAAAGAAGTAATCGTAATTTCTCCAATTGATAAAAAACATTTTGATATGAAGATTGATGATCAAATTAATCAAATTAGTTTTCCTGAAGTTTTGGTAAAAAATGAGGTTTTAGAATTAAAACAAGAAATTATTAATCTGCCAGTAATAATAAATAAAAATAGTATTTCAAAACCTGATAAATTTAATAAGAAAAATCTTAGTACTAATGAAATTGTTGGAAATAAAGATGATGTGATTTCAAATGAAATTAAAAAGAGTAAAGAAATATTAAACCATAAGATTTTAAAACAAAATCCTAACAGTTCTATTAAAATAAATGCTGATGATTTACTATATGCTGTAACACACAGCTCTAAAGAAGTAAAAGCCTATTACGCAAAATACAATATAAATAGAGAAGAGGTGCTTAAGACGATTAAAAGTGAACTTAAAAAATCTAATTTAAAAGTAAATCCAAATACTATTTTAGCAGAAGTAGAGCGTAGTATAGATGACGATTTTTTTGAGAATAATTTTATGAAAGGTCTTAAAAAAAGAGTATCAGATATTGCTGTAGCCATTGCAAGTAGAAATAATTAAAAGCAAAAAAGGTTTTAAACAACGAACTGTATAAGACAAAACACCCTCTTTTAAATTCTCTTAAAAGCCCTTAAAATATATTAAACAAATTTTTTAAAAAATATCAAAAATGAAAAGAATACTACTAACATTAGTGTTGTTATACACAACTTTTGTCCAATCTCAAGAAAAAATATTTGAAAAAGAGGTAAGTAAAATATCAAAAAGTATAGAGAAAATTACCAAACAACAAAAAGATTCATTGAAAGCAAAAGTTATTGCAATAGACAAAAAATTAGATAAAGGTGAAATATCAGCATCAACAGCAAAAACTTTAAAAAAAGAGTTTGCTTCTTATCATGCAAGAAGAATTGAAAAATTAATAGGAGAACAAGAACGTTTATTACAGTTATTGGTGCAAGATAAAACGAATGGTAAAATTGCAAGTTCAGAAGATATAAATAATGATGATTTTAATGAAGATAATTCTTTTACTATTGGAAGCAAAACATTTAGATTTAATGTTTCTGATAATGACGAAAATTCCAAAAGAAGAGAAAAACAAAGTGATTTTAAAAACAACAACAAAAGAAAAACAACTACTCAATTTATTTTTGCAATGGGTGTTAATAATGTTTTGAATGATCATAAATTATCATCTTTAAATAATTCAGAATATCAATTTTGGAGATCTCATTTCTATGAAGTAGGTTTTTCTTGGAAAACAAGTCTATCTAAAAAGCCTTCAAAATTATATTTTAAATATGGAGTTTCTTTTCTTTGGAATAATTTACGTTTAGAAGATAATAGAATTCATGTTAAAAATGTTGATTTCACGGATATCGAGACCTTTAACGAGCAATTATCAGAGAGTAGATTACGCCATGTGCAAATGAATTTTCCAATGCACCTAGAATGGGATTTTTCTAAAAGTAAAACATATAGCAGTGGAAGGGTAAAAAGTAGAACGAATAAATCTTTACGTTTTGGAGTAGGAGGTTTTGTAGGGTTTAAATTAGGTACAAGACAATATTTGGAATATAGAGATGCAAATAATATTGAAATAGAAGAAGTTCAATATGATAATTTTAATATGAATATTTTTAATTATGGTTTAAGTAGTTATATAGGATATAAAGATATAAGTCTTTATGTGAAGTACGATTTAAATCCATTATTCCAAAATACTGAGACTAGAAACATATCAATGGGTGTTCGTTTTGATTTTGATTAGTAATTTTATAAATTTTTATAAAAACAAATATCAATTCCGTAAAAATATTAATTTTTATACCTTTTGCTATGAAAATAACAAAAGGTATTTTATTTTTAACTCCTAAAATTATACGTTATGAAAATAGGAATTCCGAAAGAGATTAAAAATAATGAAAATAGAGTAGGCATGACACCTGCTGGAGTTTTTGAATTAACAAAGAGAAAACATACAGTCTACGTTCAATCAACAGCAGGTCAGGGCAGTGGTTTTTCTGACGAGAATTATAAAGAAGTAGGAGCAAAAATTTTACAGTCTATTTCAGAGGTCTATAAAGAAAGTGAAATTATTGTAAAAGTAAAGGAACCAATAGAAGAAGAATATCCTTTAATTACTTCAAATCATATTGTTTTCACTTATTTTCATTTTGCTTCTAGTGAAATTTTAACAAAGACTATGATTGCTAGTAAAGCAGTTTGTATTGCATATGAAACTGTAGAGGACGAAGAGGGTACTTTACCTTTATTAACACCAATGTCTGAAGTTGCTGGGAGGATGTCAATTCAACAAGGCGCTAAGTATTTAGAGAAACCCATTAAAGGAAGAGGAATTTTGTTAGGAGGCGTACCTGGTGTTAAACCTGGTAAAGTTTTAATATTAGGAGCTGGAGTTGTTGGTGTGCAAGCTGCAAAAATGGCAGCTGGCCTAGGAGCACATGTGACTATAATGGATATTGACATGAAGCGTTTGCGATACGTAAATGATGTTTTACCAAATCATGTTGTTACAGATTTTTCCAGCGAATATAGCATCAGAAAACATATTACAGATCATGATTTAATTATTGGAGGAGTGTTGTTAAAAGGTGGTAAAGCACCCAAGTTAATCACGAGAAATATGTTAAAGGAAATGAGACCAGGTACTGTTGTTGTTGATGTTGCCGTGGATCAGGGAGGCTGTTTTGAAACCACAAAAGCTACAACCCATGAAAACCCTACTTTCATTATAGATGATGTTGTTCACTATTGTGTTGCAAATATGCCAGGTGCTGTTCCATATACATCCACAATAGCCTTGACCAATGTAACTTTGCCTTATGTTTTAAAATTAGCAGATTTTGGTTGGAAAGAGGCTTGCGAACATGATACATCTTTAGCTAAAGGACTGAATATTGTTAATGGAGAAATAGTTTATAAACAATTAGAAGGTCTATTTGACTAAAACACACACAAATATTTTTGATAATTTAACCTAGTATTTATCATTATTTGTTTTATTACGCCAATCTTTTTTTATATCATCAGATAATATCCCGGTCCCATCATGTTTCCAACCAGGAGGTTTTATTAAATATTTAAATTTATTAATTATAGATGTATTAGAGTACATAACATCTTTAAAGAGGTAAAACCATTCTAAAAATGCAATTTTTATAGGGTTATAGGTATCAATATTTTTGACTAAACCATAAACTGGTTTTTCTTTTTCTGCCTCAAAAGAACCAAATATTCTATCCCAAAAAATAAAAATACCAGCATGATTCCTATCTAAATATTGTGCATTTGTAGCGTGATGAACTCTATGATGACTAGGTGTATTAAAAATATATTCAAACCATTTTGGCATTTTATGAATCAATTCTGTATGAATCCAATATTGATATATTAAACTTATAGACATCTGAACCAAAACCATAATAGGATGAAAGCCAATTAAAACTAAAGGTATCCAAAACACAAATGTATAGAAACTACCTGTCCAAGTTTGGCGCAAAGCTGTGCTTAAATTGTATTTTTTAGAAGAATGATGTACAACATGACTTGCCCAAAACATTCTACTTTCGTGTGCAATTCTATGATTCCAATAATAACAAAAATCTTCTGCAAATAATAAGATAATCCAAGCCCACCAAGTAAATGGAATAGTAAAAAAATGAAACTTATAGAAAAACATGAATATACCTAAAATTAAAGCTTTTGTAAAAAGGCCAATTAAAACATTTCCTAACCCCATTAATATTGATGAACCAGCATCTTGAAACTCATAATCATCTAATTTTATTTTAATTGTTAAAATAATTTCCAACAGCACTGTGAAAGCGAAAAAAGGAATCGCATAATGAATTAAGTTTGGTATTTCAGGTATTTGCATATCAATATTTTATTGAAAGGTATTAACTTTTTTTAAAAGATAAAAACATATTTTTAAATGAAAAAAAGTATGTATATTTGCAGCCTTAAAAATAAACAATAAATTATTAATTATGAATCATTACGAAACTGTTTTCATTTTGAATCCCGTTTTATCTGATACTCAGATAAAGGAAACAGTACAAAAGTTTAATGACTATTTGGTTTCTAAAGGTGCCGAAATGATTTCAAAAGAAGATTGGGGCTTAAAAAAATTAGCTTATCCAATCCAAAAGAAAAAAAGTGGTTTTTATCACTTATTCGAATTTAAAATTTCTGGCGAAGAAATTTCAGCATTTGAATTAGAATTTAGAAGAGATGACAGTATTATGCGATATTTAACTGTAAGGTTAGATAATCATGCTGCAGCTTGGGCAGAAAAAAGAAGAGAACGTAAAACTGCAAAAAAATAACAAATGGCATCAATAGAACAACAAGCAAAAGGTGGTAAATCTGCTGACGTTAGATATTTAACGCCATTAGATATAGAAACTAAAAAAGAGGCTAAATATTGTAGATTTAAGAAAAAAGACATCAAATATATTGATTATAAAGATGCTGATTTCTTAATGTATTTAGTAAATGAACAAGGTAAAATTTTACCAAGACGTTTAACAGGTACTTCACTTAAATATCAACGTAAAGTTGCGCAAGCAATTAAGAGAGCGCGTCATTTAGCGTTAATGCCTTACGTTGGAGATTTATTAAAATAATAAATACGTAGAGACATGGAATTGATATTAAGACAAGACGTAGAAAATTTAGGATTTAAAGATGACGTCGTAGAAGTTAAAAACGGATATGGTAGAAATTTTTTAATACCTACAGGACAAGCAATATTGGCAACTTCTTCTGCAAAGAAAGTTTTAGCAGAGAATTTGAAACAACGTGCTTATAAAGAAGCTAAATTAATTGATGATGCTAAGACAATAGCAGAGACAGTTAAAGGTTATGAAATTAAAATTGCATCTAAAACAGGTTCAGGAGATAAATTATTTGGCTCTGTAAACAACATAGATTTGGCTGCAGCCCTGGCAAAAGCAGGAACAGAATTAGACAAGAAATTTATTAAAGTTGTTGGTGGTTCTGTAAAGAGATTAGGTAAATATGAAGCTTCTGTAAGATTACACAGAGCAGTAGTGGCAGATATTACTTTTGAAGTAGTTGCTGAATAAGCTAATACTTTTTTAATCAAAAAAAGGCTCGTTATTTTTATAACGAGCCTTTTGTTTTTTAAATATAGCTTTTAATTACTTTCCAAAAAGTCCGCCAAGCATTCCACCAATGCCGTCATTAGAATTATCTTTCTGTTCTCCTAAAAACATTCCAGCTACATCATCAATCATACTTCCATCACCATCAGCATCAAGTATTTTTTCAAGAAAACCTTGATTATTAGCAGTAGAACTTCCACCTAATAGTCCACCTAAAAGTCCAGTTAAATCTCCAGAATTAGAAAGACCTTGAGATTGTTTTTCTTTTCCTAAATAGCCCATAATTAAAGGAGCAGCTACTTTTAAAATATTACTTACTGTACTCGCATCAATTCCCGCTTTCTGTCCTATTAATTCCTCAACACCACTTTGTTTTGTTCCTAAAATATGGCTTAAAATTCCTTCACCGTCTTGTTTTACAGATTCATCAACACCGCCACCAAACAACCCACTAAGATTGTCTAAAATACTTCCATCGTGCTTGCTAGCCAATGCTCCCATTAAACCTTCTGCTCCCTCAGAAGTAGAACTGTTTTGTTCCATAGCCTTCATTAAAACGGGTAACCCCATTGTTAATACACTACTTGTTTTACTAGAATCTGTTCCGGTAGAACCAGCTACGCCAGATACTATTTGCTTTCCTAAATCGCTATTCAATAAATCTAAAATTCCTGCCATTTTATTTTTTTTATAAATTATAATATTATCCTTAAAAAGGATATTACAATATACTTATAAAGTTACATTATTTTTTAAATATTTTTTTATCTTTCAACTTCAATACTAATTCGATAAAAAAGATGAAAAAACTCGCTTTACACTGGAAAATTTTAATTGGAATGATTTTAGGAATCATTTTTGGATTTATTATGAATTCAGTGGATGGAGGTAAAGGATTTGTTACAGACTGGATAAAACCATTTGGAACAATATTTATCAACCTTCTAAAATTAATTGCTGTGCCTTTAATTTTAGCTTCATTAATTAAAGGAATCTCTGATTTAAAAGATATTTCTAAAATTAAATCTATGGGAATTCGTACTATTAGTATTTATATAGGTACAACTATTGTTGCCATTATTATTGGTTTAAGTATTGTGAACATTGTAAAGCCAGGAACTGGTATGTCTGAAGAAACAATTTCTAAAATTGAAAATACTTTCAAAGGCAATGCAGATGTAATGATAGGAAAAGCAAAAATCACTCAAGATGCTGGCCCTTTACAAGCCTTAATTGATATTTTTCCAAGTAATATATTCTTCTCTTTTAGTGATGCTAGCGGAAAACCAGCAATGTTGCAAATCATATTTTTTGCTCTATTTGTTGGTATTTGTTTGCTTTTAATTCCTGAGGAAAAAGCAAAGCCGTTAACAGACTTTTTTAATTCATTAAATGAAGTTGTCATGAAAATGGTAGATCTTATTATGTTAACTGCGCCTTATGCCGTATTTGCACTAATGGCAAATGTTATTATTGCTTTTGATGATACTTCTATATTAATAAAACTTTTAGGTTATGCAGTTTGTGTGGTTTTTGGTTTATTCTTAATGATTTGCTTTTATATGCTTTTAATTAAATTAATTACTAAAAAATCGCCATTATGGTTTTTAAAACAGTTTAGTCCTGCACAATTATTAGCTTTTTCAACAAGCTCAAGCGCAGCAACATTGCCAGTTACCATGGAAAGAGTAGAAGAGCACTTAGGAGTAGATAAAGAAGTTTCTGGTTTTGTATTACCAGTTGGGGCCACAGTAAATATGGATGGAACAAGTTTATACCAAGGAATTGCAGCTGTATTTATCATGCAAGTTATTTGGCCAGAAGGATTAACTTTTACAAATCAATTAGTAATTGTAGGTACAGCTTTATTAGCCTCTATTGGAAGTGCGGCAGTACCAAGTGCAGGAATGGTAATGTTAGTTATTGTTTTAGAAGCAATTGGTTTTCCTGCAGAATTGTTACCAATAGGATTAGCACTTATTTTTGCTGTTGATAGACCCCTAGATATGTGCAGAACTGTTGTGAATGTTACAGGAGATGCAACTGTATCTATGCTAGTAGCAAAATCTTTAGGTAAATTAAGTACACCAAAACCTAAAGAGTGGGATGATAACCTTGATAAAGTAATATAGTACACTAAAAATGAGATCATAAAAATTAAAAATATGAATGTTTGTTTCTTAATGTATCCTTGGGAAAGTATTAAATCTCCTGAAAATGATACTTCACTCACTTTAATTCACGAATGCGTAAAAAGAGGTCATGGTGTTGCAATTTGCACGCCATCTAACCTTACAATTAGAAATAGTGTTACAAATGCATTTTGTACTATTTTAAGTAGAACGGAAAAAATTCCAACTAATATTAAAACGTTTTATAAAAAAACTACTACACGAGAAGAGATGCTTCCTTTAGCTGGTTTTGATGTTATTTTTATGAGAGCAGAGCCACCTTTAGATCCTTTAATGTTAAACTTTTTAGATTCTGTAAAAGATGATGTTTTCATAATTAATTCTGTACAAGGAATGCGAGAAGCAAACAACAAATTATATACGGCAGTCTTTGAAGATCCTAATAATGAAATTATTCCTATAACCCATGTATCTAAAAATAAAGATTATTTAATTAAAATGATTGAAGAATCTTCTTCTGATAAAATGATTTTAAAACCATTGAATGGTTTTGGAGGTTCTGGTGTTATTTTGATTGAAAAATCAGCAATGGGTAATATTAATTCGTTATTAGACTTTTACATAAGTAAAGGAGATGGAGGGTCAGACTATGTTATTCTGCAAGAATATATTGAAGGTGCAGATCAGGGAGATGTGAGAGTTTTAATTTTAAATGGTGTTCCTATTGGTGCAATGCGTAGAATACCAGGAGAAAAAGATCATCGTTCAAACGTATCAGCAGGAGGAACAATTGCTAAACATAAATTAACCAAACAAGAGAAGGTTTTATGTGAAAAAATTGGTCCAAAATTAGTGAAAGATGGTTTGTATTTTGTTGGAATAGATGTGATTGGAGGGAAATTAGTAGAAGTTAATGTAATGTCTCCAGGAGGAATTACCTATATGAATAAAGTATATAAAACTAGAATTCAAGAAAAAGTAGTCAACTTTATGGAAAGTAAAGTTTTAGAAAGAGATGCTGCATTTTTAAGAAAATCAACTTTGAGGAAAATGGTAAATGATGCCTAGTTTTTAGGTTAGTTTTATTTTCTTGTCTTGAAAAAAAAATAAAAATGTCTTTAGAAATAGATAAACCTTTAGTCTCTGTAGATTGGTTATTTGTTAATTTAGAAAACGAAAACCTTATCATTTTAGATGCCACTTTGCCAAAAGTAACAGCAAATAAGGATGAACAAAAAGAGGTTCAAAAAAAACAAATAAAAGGTGCAAGATTTTTTGATATTAAAAACACATTTTCAGATATAAATGCACCTTTTCCTAATACAATATTATCACCTAAAGAATTTGAGAGAAAAACACAAATTATAGGTATAAATGATAATAGCTGTATTGTTGTATATGATGATTTAGGAATTTATTCTTCGCCAAGAGTTTGGTGGATGTTTCAATTAATGGGTTTTCAAAATATAGCTGTTTTAAATGGTGGATTTCCTGAATGGATATCAAAAAAATATCCTATAGAGAAACCTGTAAAACATCAATATCATCAAGGAAATTTTAAGGTGAATTTTAAAACTGAAAAAATAAAATTTACAAACGATGTTTTGACTTCTATAAATAATGATGATAATATTGTGGTTGATGCACGTTCAAATGGACGTTTTTTTGGAACAGCACCAGAACCAAGAAAAAATGTGAAAAGTGGACACATACCAAATTCTATTAGTTTGCCATACTCAGAGATTACTGAAGAAGGAAGACTAATTTCTGAAGAAAAATTAAAGACTATTTTTAAAAGATTAAATATAACAGATAAAGAAATGATTTTTTCTTGTGGAACAGGAATTACTGCCTCAGTTTTAGCTTTAGGTGCAACAATATCAGGATATCAAAATCACGCTGTGTATGATGGTTCTTGGACAGAATGGGGTAGTACAACAAACTTACCAATAGAAATTTAAAGATGAATAATATTAATTGGACAAAGAGAGAATTTGAAGCTTATGTGCTTTTATATGCTGCACATTGCAATCATTTTGAGACTAAAGAAGAAGAAAACTACATACTAAGTAGAGTAGATGAAAAGACGTTTCATAAAATTCATACTGAAGTTGTTGTAGATTCTGATGAAGAAAATTTGAATAAAATTCAGCAATATTTAATTGAAAATAAATATACAGAAGCTGAAAAAAATACATTAATAAAAGATATAAAAAACGTGTTTTTTGCAGACGGTTCTGTAGATGTAATCGAGAAAAAAGTATTTGGTATTTTAAAGAAAATAATTGATTAGTGATGCTAAAATTATCAATTGAAGAAATCATCAATAAAATTCAAAAGGAAGAAACTTTTGAAGCAGTTTCGAGTGATTATTCCTTTACAATAAAAATTGATGAATATGTGCATTACGCTTGTGGTGCTGTACACGATGGTCATCAATTTAGAAAAGAATTATGGACAAACTGCTTGCATACTGAATATGAACGCTGGTTTGAGGAAGATCCAGAAACCAAAGAAATGGTTAAAAGTCATCCTATTGTAATTGCTGGTTGCGATTCTCGTTTTGAATATGATTTAAATAGAGCTCCAGAGACTGCCATTTATGTAGATGCTTGGGGAAAACAATTATGGAAAAACCCATTACCACAAAGTCAAAAATCAAAAAGTTTAGACAAACACGCCAATTTTTATAAAGTAGTTCACGCATTAATAGGTAAAATAGAAGAGAAGTTTGGGGTATGTATTGTCTATGATATGCATTCTTACAATTGGAAACGTTGGACAAGAGAAGTACCAACTTGGAATTTAGGAACAGGAAATATTGACAATAATCGTTTTGAAAATGAAGTAGAAACTTGGAGAGTTATTTTAGAAAAAACACCTTTACCTAATAATATAAAGTCTACAGCATTAGTAAATGATACATTTCAAGGAAATGGTTATTTTTTGAAATATATTACTAATAATTTCAAAAACACACTAGTATTAGCTACAGAAATTGCAAAAGTGTATTGTGATGAATTAGAACAAATTATGTATCCAGAAGTTGTGGTATCAATTGAGAAATATTTAAGAACTGAATTAAAAAATCACGCAAAAGCTTTTTATAAAGCACATAAATTGTAATTTTGCATTCGCTTTTAGATTATGAATTATGAGTGATGCTGTTTTTACAAAAAATCAAAAATTATTTGAGATTGATCATAAAATTGATGTTTTAGTCAAGAAAATTGAAATGCTCAATTATGTAAATCCAATTAATATTGAAGAAGAGAAAAACAAGTTCTACAAATCTAAATATTTAGAAGATCCAAAATTTAAGTATCCTAAAAGAGATTTTGATAAATTTTCTTTACATAAAGAGTTTTTTGCTTTAAAAATTGATGATATTGAAGATGAAAAATTGAGAGATTTTTACGAAGATATTATCTACTTTTATTCAGGGTTAATTCAGTGTATAGAAACAATAGGAAAAGGCAAGCGTTTTTATTACAATAGTTTACGGTCTTTTGGTACACCTACAGAAAATGATGTAGAAAATGCAAAATTTATTTTGCATTTTGAGAGCGAATATTCAAACTCTGAAATTTTTATACCAAAATATACAGCATTAGCATCACATCATTTTTTTAGAGAATATTCAAAAAATTATGATTTTAATTACAGTATAAAAAATTCATCCACAATTGGGGCAATAGCCATGGTTTCAAACAGCGCTCAGACTTTAATTTTGAATGAAAATCATACTTTTTCTGAAAATCAGATTAACATCTTAACTAATCATGAAATAGGTGTACATATGGTAACAACTATGAATGGGATGTTACATCCTTTAAAAATATTTTCTCACGGATTCCCAAACAATGAAGAGACTCAGGAAGGTTTGGCTGTTTTTAGTGAATATATGTCAGGAAACTTAACAGTGAAAAGGTTAAAAGAATTAGCATACAGAGTTTTAGCTGTAGATAGTTTGGCAAAAGGATATTCTTTTTCTAGAACCTTTAGGATGCTTCATAATGGATATGATTTAAATAGGGAAGAAGCTTTTTATATTTCTGTAAGAGCTCACAGAGGTGGTGGGTTTACAAAAGATTATTTGTATTTAACTGGACTTAAAAAAATTTACGATTATCATCAAGAGGGAAAAGATTTAGGTTTATTATTGTCAGGAAAGGTCTCTCTTGAATTCGTTAAGGAAATTAAGTATATGCTTTATAATAATACTGCAATTTATCCCAAACATATTACCAAATCTTATTCAGAAAATAAAAATAAAAATAAAACTGTCGATTTTATTTTAAAAAATCTCAAATAATGTAAAAAAAAACTCACAACTAAATAGCTATGAGTTTTTTTAATTTGTTTTGAGCTAAAAACGTAAGACTATTTTTTAACCCTTATCAAGTCTTAAAATTGTTCTCTTCCAGAGAAATGAAAATCTCCTTCAATTTTAGCATTTTCGTCTGAGTCGGAACCATGCACTGCATTTTCTCCCATAGAAGTTGCATATGATTTTCTAATTGTTCCTTCAGCAGCGTCAGCCGGATTAGTAGCACCAATTAATGTTCTAAAATCTTCAACTGCATTTTCTTTTTCTAAAATTGCAGCTATAATTGGTCCTCTCGTCATAAAATCTACCAATTCTCCAAAAAATGGGCGCTCATTGTGCACAGCATAAAAAGCCTCAGCGTCAACTCGCGTCATTTGAGTTTTCTTAAGAGCTACTATTCTAAAACCTGCTGCATTAATCCTTTCTAATATTGCACCAGTGTGTCCGTTTTCTACAGCATCTGGTTTAAGCATTGTAAATGTTCTATTTGTTGCCATTTTTCTTAATTTTCGGCAAAAGTACATCTTTTAAATTTAAAAACAAGTGAATCATATAATTGTATTAAATTTTACTAAACCAAAAGTAATTTTCTGAAAGCATATTCATAATATGACAAAACCATGATTATCATAAGTGATTACTATCAATGCTCTTTTTATCAAAATAATTTTGTCTTTAAATGTGAGCTCAAAATACTATAAAAAATAGTATTAAATTGTATATTCGCAAACTATGATTTTAAAAGGTTTTGAGGATTTAAAGAGTTTTTTGGCAGAGCCTAAAAAAGTTGTTATTATTGGGCACAGAAATCCGGATGGAGATGCAGTAGGATCTACTTTAGCGCTTAAACATTATTTGGATAAAAAAGAACACCAAACAACTGTTATAATGCCAAACGATTCTCCAGATTTTTTACATTGGATACCAGGTTCTAAAGAAATATATAAATTTGATAAACAAAATAGGCAAGCGCAAAGAGCTATTAGTAGCTCTGATATTATTTTTTTATTAGATTTTAACGCACTACATAGAGTTGGCTCTGATATGCAAAACACATTAGAAAAATACTCTAATGATTTTGTAATGATAGATCACCATCAACAACCAGATGACGTTACGTACATGTATTCGGATACTGAAATTTGTTCAACTTGTCAAATGGTATATCAATTCATTGAAATGAACAATGATTTAAATTTGATAGATCATGACATTGCCACATGTTTGTATACAGGAATTATGACAGATACAGGTTCTTTTAGATTTAGGTCAACAACAAGTAAAACACACAGAATTATTGCCGATTTAATTGACAAAGGAGCTAAAAACGATAGGATACACAATAATATTTATGATGCTAATTCTTACAATCGATTATTATTATTAGGGCAAGCATTGAGTAATTTACAGATTTTACCGTCATATAAAACGGCGTACATTACATTATCAGATGATGAGAAAAAGCGTTTTGATTTTCAGAAAGGAGATACGGAAGGTGTAGTAAATTATGCGTTATCACTTAAAGGAATCATTTTTGCAGCAATTTTTATTGAAGACAAAGAACAAGGAATAATAAAAATTTCATTTCGTTCAAAAGGAAATTTTTCGGTAAATCAGTTTGCAAGAAATCATTTTGAAGGCGGAGGACACGATAATGCAGCCGGAGGTAAGTCAGACCTGTCTTTGTCAAATACAGTAACAAAATTTACCTCTTTACTAAATCAATATCAACAAGAATTAGAAACTTCTTATGAAATATAGTTTTTTATTTTTATTGCTGCTCCTAGGATTTTCTTGTTCCAAAATCCAACCTAGAAGACCTATCAATCCAAAACCATCAACTACATTATATTTTGAAGCCATACAACAAAATAAAAGGTTGAATAAAATTGAAGAAAATAAAATTCTAGAACTTATAAAAAATGATTCCTTGAATAATTATATTCAATCACCTCAAGGGTTTTGGTATACATACATCAATAAAGTAGAAGATAGCTCAAAAACTCCCCATAAAGGAGATGAGGTATATTTAGAATATAACATCACAGATTTAAAAGATTCCATTATATACAGCAAAAAAGAACTAGGGATTAAAAAATATATAGTTGATAAAGAAGATTTTATTTCAGGTTTACAAAAAGGAATTAAGTTGATGAAAATAGGAGAAACCATTACATTTGTGCTGCCTTCATACAATGCATATGGTATTACAGGTGATAATAATAAAATTGGTTTAAACCAATCTATAAAAAGTACAGTAACATTAATTAATATAAATAAATAGAAAAATGAGAGTATTTAAAAGTTTAGCAATTATTGCAGTTTTAACGATGATGGTTTCTTGTGGAAATCAAAAAGTAGATGTTAGGTCTTTAGAAACTGAAATAGATTCAGCTAGTTATGCTTTAGGAATGGATATGGCGATTAAAGTTAAAGCAAATTTTAGTGAAGCAAAAACAGATTTATTTTTACAAGGTTATAGAAACGGAATAGATTCTACAGGGTTGTTAATTGAAGAAAAAGAGTTAGGCAAATTTTTAAGTGCTTTTTTTCAGAAACAACAAGCAGAAAGAATGAAAGAAGCTCAAGAAAAATCTGCTAAAGAGGCTGAAACAAAATTTGCTCATATAAAGAAAGCTGGTGAAGAATTTTTAGCTTTAAATAAGGTGAAGGAAGGTGTTGAAAGTACACAAAGTGGTTTGCAATACATTGTTTTAAAAGAGGGTAAAGGGGATAATGTACAACCAACAGACAAAGTTAAAATTCACTATCATGGAACAACAACCGAAGGGAAAGTTTTTGATAGTACAGTAGATAGAAACAGCCCATATGAATCTAAAGCAAATGTATTTGTTCCAGGTTTTAATGAAGCTTTAGCTTTAATGAAAAAGGGTTCTAAGTATAGAGTTTTTATTCCTCAGGAATTGGCATATGGATCTCAGCAAAGAGGACAATTAATTTTACCTTTTTCTGCGCTTATTTTCGAAATTGAAATTTTAGATATTACAAAATCATAGATGAAAAAAGGTTTATATATTTTTATTACTTCATTGGTTGTTATAGGTTGTACATCTGTTAAATATAAGAACCTAAATGATGGATTATACGCTGAAATTGAAACCAATAAAGGTGATATTTTATTAGAATTATATTCTGATGTAGCACCTATGACAGTTGCTAATCTTGTTTCTTTAGCAGAGGGCACAAATAACAAAGTACCAGATTCTTTAAAAGGCAAGAAATACTATGATGGCATTCGTTTTCATAGAGTTGTTAAAAATTTTGTGATTCAAGGAGGAGATCCGACAGAAACTGGCAGAGGAACACCTGGTTATAGATTTGGTGATGAGTTTGCTAGAGATGAAAATGGTAATTTGTATTATAAACATGATGATGCAGGAATTTTATCCATGGCAAATGGAGGTCCTGAATCTAATGGAAGTCAATTTTTTATTACATATAAACCAACACCTCATTTAGATGGTAAACACACTGTTTTTGGTAAAACAATTGTAAACTCTTTACAGTTAGAAACTTTACATAATACAATAAAAGATTCTGAAAAACTAACGAAGGCAATTGATTCATTAAGAATGGTAGTTGTAAACAATATTGAAAAATTAGATACAATAAACACCATTAAAATTATTAGAGTAGGTAGTGCTGCAAAATCTTTTAAAGCTGGTGAAGTTTTAGATACAGAAATGGCAAACTATGAATCTAGCAAGAAAGAAAGAGCAGCTAATGAAGAAAGAGCAGAGGAATTAAGATATAAAAAGTATTTAGAAGATAAAGTTACTTTTTTGGCCAAAATGGATGAAGTAAATGCTATAAAAACAAGTTCTGGTTTACGTATTTTAATGTTAAAGCAAAATAATTCAGGTAAGAGAATGGTTACAAATAAACCTGTAAAAGCGCACTTTAATTTATATACTGCGGATGGCAATAAAATACAATCTACAGAAGAAAGTGGTCAACCTTTTGTTTTTCAATTAGATGATGCTCAAAGACCAATGATTACAGGTTTTAAAGAAGGTGTTAAAGATATGAGAGTAGGTGAAAAAGCAAGACTTTTTATACCCTATTATATTGGTTTTGGTGAGGCAAAATATGGTCCTTTTCCTGCCAAATCAGATTTAGTTTTTGAGGTTGAAATTATAGAAATAGGAAAATAATTTGTTCGAATCAATCATACAAAAAGATAAAGAACTCTTAGTTTTCTTAAACAATTTAGGAAGTGAACAATGGGATGCGCTATGGCTGTTAATTACCAATCAGTTTAGTTGGATTCCGCTGTTCCTTTTTATTTTTTTTATCATAATAAAAACCTTTGGATGGAAGCGTGGAGGTTTTATGATTTTAGCAATGATTATCTTAGTTGCATTTTCAGACCAGTTTGTTAATTTAATTAAAAATAGCACAGAAAGATTACGTCCTAATAACGATCCAGAAATTAAGGAATCCTTAAGACATTTAATAAATCCCCAAAGCTTTAGTTTTATCTCTGGTCACGCAACAACATCTACTTTTTTCTCTGTATTCGTAATTTTATTGTTGAAAGAAAACTATAGAAAAATATACTTTATTTTACTATTTCCAATGTTATTTTCTTACAGTAGATTGTATTTAGGAGTCCATTTCCCTATCGATATTTCTCTTGGAATTATCACTGGAATACTATTAGCAAATATTTATTACTTTTTCTTTAAAAAATTAGATAAAAAATTATTTATCTAATTTTTTATTATTGAAATATAAATACTTTGTAGAGTGGTAATAAGCGTTTAAAAGACTATCCATTTTTAAGCTTCTATTAGGATATTGTTCTTTTAAATCTTCCATTTTTTTGTCTTTCAAATCATATAAACCATTGCTTTTACTTATGCTAGTTTTATAGTAATACAAACTGTCTTGTAAAATACCCACTGTAGGTTCTCCTTGCATTTTTAAATATACGAAAGAAGACGGATTTTTATAATTAACTGTATCTAAAAGATCTCGTCCTAAAGTATAATTGGTATAATTTTTTTTAATCAAACTCATTACTGTTGGAAACAAATCAATTAATTTTCCGTTTTCATTAATTTCTCTTGGTTCTATAAACTTAGGTGCGTGAATAAATAAAGCAGCATGTTGTAAATTAATATTTAAATCATGCTCTTTTGTATATTGATGATTTCTATTCATCATTGTATTATGATCACCAAAAAAAACAAAAACAGTATTGTCATAATAACCAGAAGTTTTAGTTCTTTTTAAAAAACGACCAATATTAAAATCCAAATAACGTAAAGCATTTAATTGAGCAACAGATTTAAAACCTGATTTTTTTAAAAGTTCATCAGAAATGGCTTGTTCAGAAAGAGGAGTAAAGCTCTCTTTTACATCAGGGACTGTAAAAGGAATATGGTTTGTAGCGGTTTGGATATAAGCTACAAATGGTTTTTTTTGTTGATGTAGTTTTTTTAACTCTTTATCAGATTCTTTAAAAAGTTCATAATCATCTATACCCCAAACGTCCGCTCTTTTTTCTGTCTCGTAACTGCCTTCTTCAAATATCTTTAACCCTTTTACATTGGCTTGAAAAATTCCTCTAATATTTGCCCAATTTGCACTTCCGCCTAAAAAATAAAGTTTTTCATATCCTTCGAATTGATCTAGTAAAATACGTTGATCAATAATCATCGGGTTTCTAGAAGCTGTTTTTACATCATCTACATCTGGTAACCCTGTAACACTGGCAAAAACACTGGCTGCGGTTCCTGATTTATGTACAAAAAAGTTAGTGAAATTTAAACTTTTTGGAATTAAAGAGTCTATTTGTGGTGTTGATTTTATTAGATTTCCATAATAACTTAATGGTTTTACACCAACAGATTCTAACATTACAAAAACAACATTAGGTTTAGTTGTTAAGCTCTCTGTAAAAGTAACTTTTCTTTCAAACGAAATACTATCTCTTGACAAGTTCAAATCTTTAGCAATAACAGGATAATATTTTTGAAATTCGCTCATATTTACACTTTCACTTCGAAATTTAAAACTATCAAAAAAGTATAAAATGGGATTTAAAGCAAATTGATTAACTTTATTATTTTTAGAGAAAAAAGCTTCACTCCATCTTAAAGGGTAGTGTGTAAAACTATTAAAAATACTAAATGATAAAAGTAAAATTGTAACAATAAAATAGATAGTTTTTGTTTTTATAGATTGATAAAGTTGATTTTCTTTCGATTTTCGATACAAATATTTTGATACTCTAAAAACCAAATAACCGAAGACAATAAGCCCAAACAAACCCTTAAAAACAGGATAACTTTCAAACAATACCTGAGAAGAAATTTTTAAGTTTTCTAAAAAACGAAGTGAGGCTGCATCTAATCTAATTGATAAATAATCATAATAACCAAAATCCATTAAATAAACCAAAGTGAGTGATATATATGCTACAATTAAGTAGATATTTGCTAATTTTTTATAAAAAGAATATTTAAAAAAACGTCTATTTAAGATTAAAATTAAAAAAGCCAATGGAAATATAGAAATCGCAGCTAATTTTATATCAAATCTAAATCCTAGCACAAAAGCCCTTTTTATTTCAGAAGCTGTGGCCGTTTCTAATTCAGCAAAAAATAGATAAAAAATAATTCTAAAAATAATATTAAAAACAATTAATAAAAGGAAATTGCTAAAAATATATTTCACATAATTAGGGATTTTATTCCACATATTTCTCAGTTCTGATTATAATATTATTTAAGGAAAACAAATTACTAACAAATTTTTCAAAATCAGTTTTAAATTCTTTATTTTTTTTTCCTTATTACATATTTTCATAATTCATCAAATAATTATTTTTAATTATACAAGTTTGCTCTATTTTTTCCTTAATTTGAGTAATATCCAATTCTTATAATCAAATAAATAATAGTAGTTATCTCATAAAATCTATAACTAATTCAATCATTTAAACATAGATAAATTAAAAACTTTATTGTTTATTTAGATGTATTAACATTTATAATTTGGTGTCTTAAATCAATTTAAAATAGTTAAATTTGCCGATAAATTACCCAAAAAGAATAAACATGAAAATATCATATAGTTGGTTGCAACAATTTTTACAAATTGATTGGGAAGCTCATAAAACAGGTGAGTTGTTGACTGATTTAGGCTTAGAAGTTGAAGGTATTGAGGTTAAAGAATCAATAAAAGGTAGCTTAAAAGGAGTAGTTGTTGGTAAAGTATTAACTTGTGGGCAGCATCCAAATGCAGACAGACTAAAAGTTACTACTGTAGATTTAGGACTTGATAAACCGGTTCAAATCATTTGTGGCGCTCCAAATGTTGCTGCTGGCCAAAAAGTTCCTGTAGCCACTATTGGAACTTTACTTTACGATGATAAAGGTGAAGCGTTTAAAATTAAAAAGGGAAAAATTAGAGGACTAGAAAGTCATGGAATGATATGTGCGGAAGACGAATTAGGTTTAGGTCAAAGTCATGATGGTATTTTAATTTTAGATAAAGAGCTAGAAGCGGGTACTCCTGTAGCAAATGTTTTTAATATAGAAACAGATCATGTTTTTGAAATAGGATTAACGCCTAATAGATCTGATGCTATGAGCCATTATGGAGTAGCTAGAGATTTACGTGCTGGTTTGATACAAAATGATATAAAATTAGAATTGATTTCTCCATCAGTAAGTGATTTTCACGTAGATGAAAGAACTTTACGTTATGATGTTGAAGTTGATGATAAAGATTTAGTGCCTCGTTATTGTGGAATTACAATTACAGATATAGAGGTTAAAGATTCTCCAGAATGGATTCAAAACCGTTTGAAAGCAATAGGAATTGTACCAAAAAATAATATTGTAGACATAACGAATTATGTCTTACATGAGCTGGGGCAACCTTTACATGCTTTTGACTCTCAGAAAATTAAAGGAAACAAAATTAAAGTAAAAACTTTAAATGAAGGCACTAAATTTACCTCGTTAGATAATGTTGAAAGAATCTTGTCTTCTGATGATATTATGATTTGTGATGCAGAAGATAATCCAATGTGTATTGGTGGTGTTTTTGGAGGTTTAAAATCTGCAGTTACAGAAAATACGACTTCTATCTTTTTAGAAAGCGCATATTTTAATCCTGTTTCTATTAGAAAAACAGCCAAAAGACATGCTTTAAATACTGACGCTTCTTTCAGATTTGAAAGAGGAATTGACATAAATATGACAGAATATGCTTTAAAAAGAGCTGCTTTGTTAATTGAAGAATATGCAGGAGGTAAATTGGCTTCAGATATTTCTGATTTTTATCCAATAAAAATAGAAGACTTTCAAGTATTCTTATCTTACAATAATGCCTATAGATTGATAGGTCAGGAAATTCCAAAGGAAAAAATTAAAAATATTTTAGCTTCTTTAGAAATAAAAATAAACAGTGAAACTGAAGGTGGTTTGGGATTAACAATCCCTAGTTACAGAACTGATGTTCAAAGAGAGGCGGATATTATAGAAGAAATTATTAGAGTTTATGGTTATAACAATATTGAGTTTTCAAATAAGCTAAATACATCCATTACTTTTGATGATAATAAAGAGACCAAAATTGAAAATATTGTAGCCAACCAATTAAGTAGTTTGGGTTTTAACGAAACAATGGCCAACTCTTTAACAAAACCTGAATATGTTTCTTTATCGGAAAACATAAATAAAGAGGCTAATGTAACAATGTTAAATCCTTTAAGTAATGATCTAGCTGTACTTCGTCAATCATTGTTATTTAGTGGTTTAGAATCTGTATCATATAATCTGAACAGAAAAAATACGAACTTAAAGTTTTATGAATTCGGAAAAACATATCATTCTTATAACAAGTATCAAGAAGATAAACATTTAACACTTTTTGTAACCGGTAAAAGAACAAAAGATTCTTGGAAAAGTAATTTGGGTTCTTCAGATTTCTTTTATTTAAAGGGTGTAATTACTGTTGTATTAGAACGCTTAGGAATTCAAAAATTAAGAGCTACACCTGTAAAAAGTGATGTTTTCTCTGAAGGTATCGTTTTAAGTTTAGGAAAAATTAAGTTAGTTGAATTTGGGGTTATAAAACGTTCTATTTTAAAAGAATTTGGAATCAAGCAAGAGGTTTTGTTCGCAGATTTTAATTGGGATAATGTTCTCAAGTTTTCGGGAAATAAAAAGATAAAAGTTTCTAATTTGTCTAAATTTCCTGCAGTAAAAAGAGATTTAGCATTATTGATCAACTCTAAAACTGAATTTAAAGAGATTTATAATTTGGCATTTCAATCTGAAAGAAAATTATTAAAAGAGGTAGATCTATTTGATGTTTACCAAGGTGATAATTTACCTGAAGGTAAAAAATCTTATGCGGTAAGTTTTTTGTTGCAGGATGAAAATAAAACTTTGGAAGACAAACAAATCGATAAAATAATGCAAAAATTACAGCAAAGTCTAGAGAAAAACCTAGAAGCTGTGTTAAGATAAAAGTAAATAAATATAGTTAATATATTAGTGTATTTTCAATAAACTAAAACTAAAGGTGTATAAATCAATAATTCGTCCAATTTTCTTTCTTTTTGATCCAGAGAAGATTCATTATTTTACATTTTCATTGATTCATTTTTTATGTAAAATTCCTTTGGTTTCATCTATTTTTAGAGGTTTATATCAAGTAAACGATAAAAAATTAGAACGTAATTTATTTGGTCTTACTTTTAAAAATCCAGTTGGTTTAGCTGCTGGTTTTGATAAAAATGCGGTCTTGTATAACGAGTTGGCTAATTTTGGTTTTGGTTTTATAGAAATTGGTACAGTAACTCCAAAAGGACAAGAAGGTAATCCTAAAAAAAGGCTATTCCGTTTAAAAGATGATCAAGGAATCATAAATAGAATGGGGTTTAACAATGAGGGTTTACAAGCTGCTATTCATCAATTAAAAAAGAATAAAGGAAAAGTTATTATTGGAGGTAACATAGGTAAAAACACTCAAACTCCATCAGAAAATTATACTCGGGATTATAAAGAATGTTTTAAAGGTTTGCACCCTTATGTAGATTATTTTGTATTAAATGTAAGTTGCCCAAATGTTGGGAGTCATGCAAAATTAAATGATAAGGAATACTTGGTGGAGTTGATTACGGAATGTCAAAATCTAAATAACAAAGAAGAAAAACAAAAACCAATTTTACTAAAAATTGCTCCAGATTTAAATAATCAACAGTTAGATGAAATTATAGAGTTAGTTGCTGAGACCAAAATTGATGGTGTTATTGCCTCAAATACATCAACATCTAGAAATAATTTAAAAGTAACACCAGAACGCTTGCAAGAAATAGGAAATGGTGGTATTAGTGGACAACCTATAAAACACCAGAGTACAAAAGTAATTCAATATTTGGCAGATAATTCCAATAAATCTTTTCCAATAATTGGAGTAGGAGGTGTTCATTCTGAGCAAGATGCACTAGATAAAATTGCTGCAGGTGCTGATTTAGTGCAAATTTATACTGGTTTTATTTATGAAGGTCCGGGTTTAGTAAAAAGAATAAATAAGGCTATTGTAAGAGAATTTTAAAGCTTTTAGACCATTAGCTAAGTTAAAAAATAGATAAATTTATAAAAACTAGTTTTTATTATTTACTACCTAAGTTTATAAAGCACAAATACAAACATAATTAAAATAGATGATAGAGACCCTTTTGTCTTTTGCATTGGCAACTTCAATTCTAGCATTGTCACCAGGGCCCGACAATATATTTGTACTTACGCAAAGTCTTGTAAATGGTAGAAAGTTTGGTTTAGCTACTGTTTTTGGTTTAATTT
>ENA-OSET01001558-OSET01001558.1-sediment-metagenome-genome-assembly--contig:-NODE-1558-length-23683-cov-8.824197_pt1 | contig 23683 bp, 18 predicted proteins | sample MGYA00237882_ERZ534229 | MGnify/ENA primary metagenome ERZ534229 (study PRJEB26408, sample SAMN06266212) | sediment metagenome | isolation source: Hudson Canyon methane seep mesocosm | place... | reverse complement strand
CAGCAGGGCGAAGGGCCATTATTAGAATTTAAGTCATCATTTCGCTGGGATTATCAACAAGCATGCACTAATAAAAACATAGAAACAGCAGTGATTAAAACACTCGCCGGTTTTATGAACAGTTATACGGGAGGGACATTGTTGATTGGTGTTGCCGATGATGGTGAAATTTTAGGCTTGGAAAATGATTTTCAAACACTGCGAAGGAAAGACAGTGATGGCTTTGAACAACTGTTAATGACCACTATCGCTTCAAGTTTAGGGGCGCAGTTTTGTCAGTTTATTCATGTTATGTTCCATGTGGTTGATGAGCAATATGTTTGTCGATTAATCGTTACCCCATCAACTCACCCGGTATTTTTTAAACAGAACAAAGATGCCAAGTTCTTTTTGCGTACGGGCGGTGGCACAAGAGATCTAAATATAGTCGATGCTACTGACTATATTTCTCAGCGTTGGGGGCGTTAGGGTCTTTGTATGACATAAACACGAAATTAACTGGGAGAGGGACTTTGGTCGCCACCCCAGATTCGCTATTACTATTCTTTTAATAGCAACCCAGTCGGTTCTTCAGTTATCTCCCCTAGAGATAACAATATATCGCTTATGATTTTTTATTCAATGCCATAGTATGTATTGGAAGAATCAACCCAAAATGTATTCATCCGATAAATTATTGTATAAAGAAATAATGAAATGAGATTTTGACCTATTTGGGTCATGTTTTATTGTTTCATACCGTGTAATCTGTATTACACGTTCGAGTTTGTTTATTAATGATGCAATGAATCGCTGTTTTGGCCATTTGTGGATAGGAAAATGATCATAATTATTCCATGGAATAACTATTAGCAAGATTATTATTCTAGGTTTAGGTTTAGGTTTAGGTATTAGGGGTAATTAATGACCACTCAATTTCTTACACTCTGTTTGAAAACAATTCGGGTTAGAGCTTGGTGTTGGCTTGCTGATTAACTGTATAACGCTTGGTTATTTATCCCCTGAGAAGGGTAGCAGCAGAAACAAATTGTTGTGAAAGAGCTGAAATTGATCGCTGTGAAGCAGATTAGACTTGAAACCATTTTAAGTAGGATGAGGTAAACACAATCCTGTGAAAAAGAAGAAGCTGGTGTGGAAATATAGGATGCCATTGTTTCAAAGATCGCTGTTAATAGGGGAAGAAAGCGAAAGAGCTGAAAGAGTCAAAACTGAATTTTGGTGTTTGCAGAGTTGGGTATGGAAAATGGAAGAGCCGATGATTACCACGGCATTTAATGACTAGATGAAAAGTAAAGAGAACAGGAGTAACGGAGTTTTACTTTTTTTGTTATATAACGAGCAAATCAACTAGTCTATTTCTTCTAATGTAAAGGTCATCTTGCTGAAAATAGGACAGTGTCCTGCATAGTCCTGAGGCTGAATACAACAATGAACATCGTGATAGTCGAATCAAGTTTGTAACTCTGAATCAAAGACATCAAGGCTTTGATATTGAAATATTATAGAGTAGAAAAAAGTTATATCAATAAAAAGGAAATGAATATTCAGAGCGATGATCTGGATATGTAAAAAATAGGGAACCTGAAGGTGCTGTGAAGCTAAATTCTGAGGAAAATAAAGAGGCTACTTAAAAAATTATGCGACAACTACCTTGAAAAATGCCGAAGCAGATAATTGCGGATATACAAAACCTTTACTACTTAATCTTTATAAATTAATTAACGTGTCAAAAGTCAATAATTATAAGATTTGATCGGAAAATAACTTTAAAAAACATGGAGAATTCAATGAATACACCTAATAAATTAAGTTTACCTATTAAACAGTTCAAAAAATCACTATTACTTTTTTTATTTATTCATCTGTGTGGCTGCAGTAATATTTATCTTCAGTGGTGGGATGAAGAAATGTTTCTGTATCGACCTAGCGTTATTGAAAGTGCTGCGATGAGATCAGCTACAAAGCAAAAACTAGTTACAGTCGTTAAAGACAAAACTTTGAAATTAAATTATGGGCTTTCACTAGAAACTGTAGATTCATTGAATCCAGATATTGTGCAAGTATCAATTGGGGAAGACTTGTACCCCAACCAACCAAATAAAACCATTATTATTAAAGGAATGAGTATTGGTCTAACAACTGTTATTGCCTACCTTGTTGATGGAAAAAGATTGGAAATCATTGTTAATGTAACTGATTTATAAAATGTAACTGTTATCAATTACTTAAACTATTACCGAGGTATATCATGCTTATTAAGAAACAATTCATTAAATTATCTATTGTTCTACTTATAATTCAGGTCATATTTATTTCAGGGTGTGCAAGTAATAAATATAGAGAGGGATTAAATGCGAGTGGAGGATACCATGTTACTGACAGAGATATTCTTGAATTTAATAACCATGTCAGGCATATGATGAGGTTAAAAATGAAATATGCAACCATTGCTGCTTATGTATCAAGTACCGTGGCAATTGGTACAGCAACAGCGGCAACTATTTTATCAGCAGGAGGGGCTGGTGTAATTACTGTTGCTTCGTTAGCAGGTACAAGTGCATTTTCCAGCGATATTATGGGGATTTTTAGTTTTTCAGAAACTACTGTGGCGTATCAAGATGGAGTTGAGCTAATGGAACGAGCGGAGGCAAGGTATTTTCAGGCACTTGCAAGAAGATCTACAGATGGCCTTATTCATGCTGATACGCTTACAATAGAGGCAGCAAATTTATATTCAGAAACAGTGGGAGCCTTAGCGCTAGTGGAAAAAGCCCTTGCTAGTAGAATTCCTACAATGACCGATATTAGACAAGCAATGGGCCAAGCAATAGATGATACGGAGTCTATTAGAACAGGAAATAGTGTTGCCTTATCACACATTTCTGTAACACCTAGTAAAGTAATGTTAAAGGAAGAAAATTTAGCAACAAAACCTTTTAAAATAATAACATTTAAAGGGAATGTTCCTGCAAAAAATGTATTATCTTTAGATGAATCAATAGTAAAAGTAACTGAAATAAAGCCTTTATCAGCAAAATTAACAGGGCAAATAGGTGGGAAAACGAAAATTATTGTTCTTGCAGATACTGGTGAATCTACAGGAGTACAAGTTGAGGTAAGTAGCCCCATAAGTATTAAGTCTAACAATGAAGAAATTGCAAAAGATACATTTAAACAAAATCAAACTAAAACATATAAAATAACGTCAATAAGTAAAATTGAGGCTGCGACTTTGGTTCCTGCCAAATGTACAATATCAGCAGCTAACCAAGCTAATCCAATTAATACACTTAGTGATTTAAATAATAAAACGGAAGGTGAATTTATTGTATCAAACTGTCAAGAAGACACATATATTTTGACAATTACTAATGATTTTAAAACAATAAAATTACTTACAATAGACGTTGTTAAATAAATTTCTATTCTAGTATTTCAAAGCTCGTCGAGAAATCAATGCCAGTGTCATGTAGATTTATGATTTATGATTTATGATTTATGATTTATGATTTATGATTTTGTGCGGATTCTGACATGGTACTGTAGAGTCAAGAGCAGAATGAGTAAATAAAGTAAAATGAGATAAATGCCAAGTTTTTATAACTTGGCATTTATCTCATTAGATTCTTCTTATGCATAGTTTGTTGCGGTGAAGATAAGTCAGTGATAGTTAGTTTTTTGCAGAGAAAACTCATTTTGGTTTAAGAGAAGAAATCGGGCCAGAAAGCCAAATGCCAGGGAATATTCATTTTGGATACAAACAATCTATAGCAACTTAAATTAAATAACTTTGTTGAGGTGAAAAATGACAAACTTTACTGTTACGGCTACTAGTCTAAATATGCGTAGTGATCCGAAAGTATCTAGTAGTAATCGGGTTGCCGTATTGGCTCATGGTCAAGGGGTTAAATTAATTAATAAGGATCATAGGCCTTGGTGGTTGGTTAGTGCGGAAAAACATAATAGTGAAATAGAAGGCTATGTTCACTCAAAATATCTTCAAACGATTGCAGATTTTCAACCGTTACCTACAAGCTCTGAAATTACAGCTGTACACCTAAAACAAAACAGGGAATCAATTGTACGTTCTCGAGATGGTGGACGGGCCTATCCATTAGGGGAGGCTGGAAGACCAGTGAGAAATGGGGTGAGCAAAAGCCAACGAGTGAGCCAGATTGGAAAGATTATTGACTGGTTGGGTGTTGAACACAATAAGCGTTACCTGAAGAAAGGGTCTACCACTTATTGTAATATTTATGCTCATGATTTTTGTTATCTGGCTGGTGCCTATATCCCCCGTGTCTGGTGGAAAGAAAGAGCTTTATTAGAATTGTCTAAGGGAAATGTTGTTGAGGCTAGTTATGGAAGGACAGTTAGAGAACTCAATGCCAATGCTCTACATGACTGGTTTGAAGATTTTGGTGCGGATTTTGGCTGGAAACCGAGTGTTAATATTTCAGAGTGTCAGCATGAAGCCAATGAAGGTAAAGTCGTAATTGCATGTGCAAAAAGAGTTTCGACTAACCGCCCTGGACACATTTGTCATATTGTTCCAGAAACCTCAAGGCATCAAGCAAAACGTGGAGCAAATGGAGAAGTATTAAGGCCGTTACAAAGTCAGGCTGGAGGTCGTAACTTTAGTTATAAGGCTGCTAATAAGTGGTGGTCCGGTGAAAAGTTTCAGTCCTTTGGGCTTTGGATTCATGATTGAATATTTAGAATATTATTGATGAAAATAGTTATTCTTATTAAAGGCCGGAAGAGCCATCCCAAGACCGTTTATTTAAAAACCAAGAGTGTAACTGCTTGGTCATATTGGAGACTCATGGTATAAGTTAATAAAAAATAATAAAAAAAGAAGGATTTAATGGATCAGTTTATTGGTGATATAGGAGTTCATTCTTTTCTGGCTAAAGCACCTGGAAATCCTCTTATTTGGCGTGGGTTTCTTGCCTCACTTACCGAACAGCTGAATAGTGATTCCAGTGCTTTATTGGTGACTGATCTGGCTAAACAGGAAAATACACATTTCCTTTATAGTTCTGATATTTCTGATGAATATCAGGATAAATATCACAAACAATTGAATAAACAGGATAAATTTAATTGTTTTATTAGCAAAAATCCAGGTAAAGTCTTTTGTAATCAAAATTCGATTATTGATTATTGTAATGAAACAGTCACTCAGTTTCCCTCCCCAGAACACCAATGCTACCGCTTTGGTGTTTCAATCCCTTGTAATCAGCAATATTCACTCAATCTGTTGATAAATCGTAAGACGGTATTTAATGATTGGGAACAGAGTCAAATTACTCAGGTATTAGATGCTTTAATTTTCAGTTTGGAAAAAGCGGTACACGAAGAGTGTCAAGTTAAAATGAAAAGTCAACTGATTGACTACCTAGGTAATCAATTTGATGAGTACCTTATTATTGACCGTGAATTAAATATATTGTTTGCGGACCCTGTCTATATTTCGATTATAAGCCAGCTAGATTGTGTGGATATTTCGGCAGATCGTTTTGCTATGAAATGCCCTAAAATTGAGATGCGATTACTCTCTTATATTAAGAAAAATGAAGGCCTGATTTCGGTTCATAAGCAGTGCCATTCTTGCCAGATCTCACTTATCCCCATTACCCATTTAAAAAACTTGTATCAATGGGAGTGTTTTAAAGATAGTTTTGTTCTCACTTTTACCCATGATAAGGCTAATAATCCAGCATTAGAACGGCTAAGAAAACTTTATCAGCTGTCTCAATGTGAAGCTACTTGTGCCATGCATTTTATGCAGACCCCCTCAATTTCTGAGATTGCTGACAATCTATGTCGATCGCAGGATACAGTAAGAAACCATATGAAACATATTATGCATAAAATGGAAGTGCACAGTCAGGCGGAGTTGATGAAAAAACTGATTACTTTGCTTGCATTATAATTTAGTCCTGTTCATTAATGATGAGAGAGTCGCCTAATTCTATAGAGTCGATTATTTAGTTCTTCCATTTAATAGAACAGCCAATACTTGATATTTGTTGTTTAGGGCCATGTCCTGTTTGAGAGACTTGCTTCATCGCATCAAATAAATCCCGCTTAACATCTACAGCAGCCGTTTCTTTTTTGCTGGCATCTAGCCTGCCTCGGTATTGCAACTCAAAACGATTATTGTAACCAAAAAAGTCAGGTGTACAGACCGCGCCATATTGCTTAGCTACCTCCTGATTTTCGTCAAGCAGATAAGGAAAATCAAAATTTAAATCCTGAGCCAGGCGCTGCATATTTTCAAAAGAGTCCTCAGGGTAATTAATAAAGTCATTTGATGATATTGCGACGGATGATATGCCGAGCTTTTTTAATTCAGCTGTATCTCGTAACAGTCGTTGATGAATGGCTTTTACATAGGGGCAATGGTTGCAGATAAACATCACTAACAAGCCTTTTTCTCCCATACATTCTTCAAGTGTCCAGCGTTTTTCATCTGTGCCAATGAGATTAAAATCATGTGCATTTTCACCAAAGTTACAAACGGGGGGATTTAAGGAAACCATACTTCACCTATATAGAGATATTGAGAATATAAAAATTAATATTTAAGCTATATTCTACCTTATAGTATTAATTATTAAATGAGTTCTAAATGTACAATAAATTACGCTTTTTTTGTATTAGTTTTATCTTTTTCGGCGTTTATTCAATAGTTCAAGCTGAGGAAAATAAACAGCCAATAGTTAATGAGTTACAAGTACTCATTGATGTATCTGGCAGTATGAAAAAAAATGACCCGCGTAATTTGAGAATCCCTGCTATTAAATTGCTAATTAATTTATTACCTGAAGGAACTAAAGTAGGATTTTGGTTATTTGCTGAGAAGGCGACTGAATTGGTTGAAACAGGAATAGTAGATAAGGCGTGGAAAAAGAACGCTTTATTAAAAGTCAAAAAAATTCATTCTCGAGGCCTCTTTACTAATATTGAAGAGGCGATAGAAAAAGCGGCTGAGCCATGGTTTCAATCATCAGAACAACAAAATAGACAGCTGATTTTATTAACGGATGGTGTGGTGGATGTTTCAAAAGATATTATGCAAAGTGCCGAGTCCAGAGATAGAATTATGAGTCAACAGCTACTTTTGTTGCAACAGGCGGGGGTACAGGTTCAAACAATTGCTTTGTCGGCTGATGCGGATCTCGAGTTGTTGAATAAATTAGCCTTTGATACCTTGGGATGGCCTGAAACAGTGTTGTCGGCTGGTCAGTTGCAGAAGGTTTTTTTTAAATTGTTTCAACAAGCCGTGCCACAAGATACTGTTTCAATTACTGACAATAAATTTTCTGTAGATTCTTCTATTAAAGAGTTTTCTATTCTTATATTTAAAGAGACAGGGGAGGTAACTGAATTAATCGCTCCCGATAACAGCAAGCTAAACAGTGCCAGCAAGCTGAAAGAAGTATCCTGGTTGAATGAAAAAAATTATGATCTGATCACTATTAAAACACCAAAAACAGGGGAGTGGAAAATAAATGCAGCGATGGATCCAGAAAATAAAGTGATGATCGTCACGGATTTAAAATTTGAGATTGATGAGTTGCCAAAGAATATATCATTAACCGACCCTCTTGAAATAACGGGTTTTTTTACTGAGCAGAAACAATTAATCAGTAGCCAGGATTTTTTAAATCTTATTGATATTTCAGTGCAACAATTGGGTGGGAAAAAATGGAAAATACCTGCGGTTATCGGAAAGCAAGGTCTTTTTAGCAAGAAGCTGGTTAATGAGTTAAAAGAAGGCCGACATACTTTAAAAATAATCGCTGATGGTAAAACCTTTAACAGAGAAGTGGTTAAAGTGATAAAGGTTGTTAAAAGTCTGCTGACGATAGAGAAACAAGTTGATTCAGTAGGGCGCACGGTTAATATTACCTTGAAGGCGGATGAATCAGTGCTTAATACCGATATGACGGTGATAGAGGCCACGATCAGTCAGCAAGGTAAGCAAGCTATAGTGCAAACTTTGTCAGGGAGTGCTGGACTATGGCAGATGCTTGTAAATGCACCTGAAGCAGGAACACGTATGCTGGTTAGTTTTTCTATTATGGCGAATACTTTACAGGGAGCTGCGGTATCGCCTAATGTGCCCTCAATAGTGATTGATGATGGTTTGTTTAAAAGTACCAAAGATGTAGAGCCTCTTGTTGAACCTATAGCAGTAGAGCCGACTGAAATTGAGGGTGTTGCAGTTGATAAAAAAATAGAAACGACGATAGATGAAAATGAACAGCCAGTAGTGGAGGAAGCGGTTAACTGGGGGAAGACTTCGGTGATTGTTTTGCTTATAAATATAGTTATTTTTGTGTCTGGTTTTTTTGTATTTAAGATGATGAGAAAGAAAGTAATTGCGAAGCAAGATAAATTATTAAGTAGGTTAGACTGATGATAGAGCTGGATTCAATAATAGTTATTCTTATGATTGAAGGCTTGTTTGCGTTACTTTTAGTGATTGTTGCGCTGTATTTGTTTTCTAGTCATAAAAATAAAGGTGATCAGCTAGCTTCTAATAAAGTGATTGCCAGATTGCAAGATACTGGAAACCTTAAAGCAAAAAAATTAACGACTCTGGTGGCGACACATGTTGATATAGAGCCTGCTGAGTTGAATGAGATTTTAGCAGATATGAAATCTAGTGAACGCGAGTTATATAAACAAATCATTCAACTGTATTTGAAAAGAGATGTTGAAGCGTTGGCAAATATAGATCAACAGATTGATCGTTTTTCAGAGCCGTACTTTAAAGTGTTGGCTCATTCAGTTGCTGCTGCTGTAAATTCTGAAACGATAGAAGAACAGGAGAAAAAAAACCATTTGCTAATGGAACAGAATGAAAAGTTAGGAGAGCAGTTAAATCTTGCAATGGCAACTATTGATGAAATTTCAGCTGAATATAGTAAAGTTTTTAGTGGTACGCAAACTGAACTGGAATTAAAAAATAGTAGTAAAAAAATGTTGGGTCTTTTTCAACAGGCTAGTCAGAAAATTGCTACTACATTTAACAATGCAGAGGGAGAGTCATTATGAATAGTTCGCTGATCATATTGATTGTTGAAATGGCTTTAGTGTTGTTAGTTATCGTTTGTGTCATGGGGTATCTAAGTTGGAAACGAAAAAAAAACCGGATAGTTGAGCTCGAAGAATTATTAGAAAATGCAAGTGAGCAGCAAACAGAGCGAAAATTACAATTGATACAATTTCTAGTTAAGGATTATGCTCTGGAGAAAGAGGCAGCCACAGAGTCTGCTGTCTATATGGTTGAAGCTGAAAAACAGTTTTTGCAACAGTTTATTAGGCAACAGCTAGAGCAGAAAGAAGTGACAGATTTTTATGCTAACTTGTGTGAACTGCTTGATCAATATTTGTACTTTGTGCCTTCAATTTCAGAGCAGCAAGAACGTTCTGAAAATGCTGAAAATGCTGAAAATGCTGAAAATGCTGAAAATGCTGAAAATGCTGAAAATGCTGAAAATGCTGAAAGCCCTGGAAGTCCTGAAAATGAAATTGAAATTGTTGAGGAGACCGCCGAGAAGAACGCATTTAATGATTATGGAAAAGCAAAAGATAAGAAAAATAAAAGCCAGCTTAAAGCTGAAAAGGGTGGAAATAGTGATGTAAATTCTACTGAAGAAAATATTGCCGATAAGGTAAAGGACGCTGGGCAACAAGATGAAGAAGCAGAGCCTGACTGGGGAGATGCTTTTTCTGAATCTGGCGATACTATGGATGGTGAAGCAAAGGCAGGTTATGAGGCTGGCGTTAAGGATGAACCGGCTGTGCCTGAAGAGGAGGTAGAGCCAGACTGGGGAGATGCCTTTTCTGAATCGGGTGATACTATGGATGAGGATGCCAAAACAGGTTATGAGGCTGGAGTTAAGGATGAACAGTCTGTGCCTGAAGAGGAAGCTGAGCCAGATTGGGGAGATGCTTTTTCTGAATCCGGCGATAAAATGGATGAAGATGCGAAAGAAGGTTATGACTCTGAGCTTAAAAAGGAATGATTTGGAATGCTGTCCAATTATTCACAAACAATGATCAGCTTTTAAAGAAATAATATGAATTGGGCCGATAAAATTAAAAATAACTTTGTTTATCAGGGAAAGTCTGGCCTTACTGATGAATGTAATATCAACCTGGATCAGATAGCTGAACAATTAGAGATAAAAGAAAAAGCACAGACTGATGCGGGTTTTGGTTTGCCTGCTTCTGATAGCAGCAAAGCAAATAGTGCAGAAAGAGAGGTTCAGGGCTATTTCGAAAATAGAATGGCTGCGATTAATCGTATTGTTAATGATGAGCTGAGTTTGCGTAATACCTCGATTACAGATACTAACCTTGAAGATGAACGGGCGCTGATCAATAATCATACTGAACATTCTAAGTTATCATTAAAAAGCCTGGTGGCTCGTGAATTTAGAGCGCTTAAGCAAACTAAGCAAGAGCTAGATAATTTACAAAAGGAATTTAGTACTTTTCAACAGCAAAACACGCTTAGCAGAACTCCGCATTACCCAGATTCACAAATACTGTATTTTTCAATTGTTTTAATTTTCTGGCTTTTAGAATCTGCGGGTAATGGCTATTTCTTTGCCGAAGGCTCAGCCTTAGGTTTGCTTGGTGGGATAGGGCAGGCCATTATTATCGCAGCCATCAATATATCCGTTGCCTTCTTCTTTATGGGCTGGTTATTTAGATATAAAAACCATTGTTCCGTGTGGAAGCAATTAATAGCCTTTCTCAGCTTCCTTGTTTATATTGCCAGTGCCTTTGGCTTTAATTTATTGGTGGCGCATTATCGAGATTTTTTTGCAGTTAATCCTGAGCAAGCAGGTGTTTTAGCCGTTCAGCGATTTATGGAGATACCTTGGGGTTTGTCTGAGTTTAATTCCTGGATGCTCTTCTTTATGGGCTTGTTATTTGCTGTTTTTGCTTTTATTGATGGTTATAAAAGGGATGATGTATACCCTGGATATGGTAAGTTACATAGACGCTTGCAGTCTTTAAATGAAGAATATGAAGAGCACAGAGATTACGTGGTGACTGGAATAGGTGAGGTACGGCAGGCATTTTTAGATAATTTAGATGATATGAAACAAGCCGTGTTGTTGAAACATACCCGTTTAGTACATTTAGTGGAAGATAAACAGGCTTTCGTTGCTGAATACGAACAAGGAATGGCGAACTTTGTGGCGGCAGCAAATACTTTAATATATCGATACCGGGACTTTAATATGAGTTACCGTAAAGATTCTGCCCCTGCTTATTTTTCACAAGATTGGCATTCAAATAATCACTATAAGGTTCGTGGTGCACATGATGATATAGAACGGGTAGAGCAGCAAAAACAACTATTTAATGACTTTCCTGGCTATTGTCAGCAGCGCACAAATGAGATTGAAAAATTATATGTGCTTTTTTTGCAGCAACTACAAGAAATAGACCCGGATTATAAGTCTGATAGTCACAATATGATGTCCGCATAATGACCCGATTTCGTAAGCGAAAAGAGACTTCCAGACAAAAGAATTTAATTGGTTTTTTTGTTATTTTCTGTGTTTTAGGCCTTATCAGTGTGCTGGCTTTTTTCCGCTATCAATTACAACAAAACCAGGTTCTGCTTGATCCTGAAAGCTTATGCCCGATTAACAAGCCCAGTCCAAAATATGTGGCATTAATTTTTGATAAAAGTGATGTTTATAATACGGTTCAACAGCGTTTTTTAAAACGATTTTTTACTGAGTTTAAGAGTCAGTTATTAGCCGCTACGAAAATATCAATCTATGTAATCGATGAAGCAAATAACAAGGATATTTCTCCCTACTTAGTCGTCTGTGCACCTAGAACAGGTGAGGATGCCAATGCTTTGTATGAAAATCCAAGGCTAATTCGTCAACGCTGGCAGCAGCAATTTGAACAGCCCCTGGATCAGGTGATTGAAGGCTTTATGCAGGCTGGTCAGTCAGAATTTTCGCCTATTATGGAGACTTTGCAAGTCGTTTCTCTGAGTGCTTTTCCAGTGCTAGAGCCAACAGCAGATAAGCAGATAATAATCATCTCTGATATGTTGCAGCATACACCTGAGTGGTCGCATTATCGTGGGCAAATGGACTTTTCTTTATTACAAAAAACCAGCTATTACCAGCGGATTAATACAGACTTGCAGAATGCAGAAGTTAAAATATTATATGTGCGCAGGGAGGGTATGGAAAAAATACAAAATAAGAGGCATGCATTTTTTTGGGCTGATTATATACAGTCGATAGCGGGTCGAGTGACTTTAATTGAGAAGATTGATGGATAAAAAACATGTCAGACAGTAAGGTAAGCAAGAGCGCATTGTTTGGTATACGGAAGATGTTTGTTGTTACCCTTGTGACTGGGGTGTTGGGTATTTGTACGCCGCAGTATTTCAATTATCCATTACTTGCGGTGTTTCTGCCTTTGGGATGTATGGTTTTATATACGGGGTTTGGTTATGCGCGCAGCGTTGATAGTGTTTTTTTAGAGCAATTTGCTGATAGTGTTTATTATTTAGGTTTTTTGTTCACCCTGGTTGCTTTAGTGGTTTCATTGTATTTTTATCAAGGGGATACTTTAGAGTCTGGGGTATTGGTTGCAAATTTTAGTTTAGCTTTATTGACCACCATAACGGGCCTTGCAGTAAGAATATATATTAATAATTTTCAAATTGAAGTGCAGGGTGTAGAAAGGCAGGTCATGTCTGCTGTTGAGCAGGCTGCAAATGATCTGGTTAAAAAATCCAAGCTGATTTCTATGCAATTAGATGTTTCGCACCAAGAAACTCAGGCAGCCATTAGAGCATCGGTTGAACATGCGGCTGAAGGCATGTATCAGACCGCGTTAACAGTTGATAAATACGCTAAATCTAGCTCTGAATCGCTACATAAAAATATGCTGGCGATGAATCATACGGCAGAACATGCCTTAGCCGCATTTGAAGAAAAACTGCGGAATATTAAATTGCCTGATGAAATATTTGCAGAGCAGTTAAATCCGCCACTGGATCGCCTGGTTCATCGTTTAAATGAATCACAAATACTGCTTAAAGAGCTGAATATACAGCAAAGTAGCGTTTCTCAGAGTGCTCAAACTATAGTTGAAAGTATGGGACGAACAGTGACTGAAGTAGATATTCTGGCGCAGTCAATTAACTTGTTTAATACTAAATTAAACGCGAATATTCAGCTTAATGATGAGTTTCTCAAGGTCGTCAAGCAGATGACTTCATTGTCAAAGAATACTGCGCAAGTTTCTGATAATCTTGTGCAGCAGTCAGAACAGTCCCATTTGCTATTAAATAACCTTTCTCGTCTGGCTAGCGCGATTGATATCCTTCCTGCTGATATGGAAAAAATGTCAGTTAAATTGGCAGCGTCATCGGCACAAGTCTCAACGGTTTTTCAATCTATTGCTGATCAGAGTCAAGCTGGAGTGAGAATTGGCAGAGATTTGCAAGAAATTGCACAAGCATTATCAGGTACTCGTGAAACGGTAAAACAAATTTCTGATTTTAGTGTGCATGTAATCTCCAGTTTTAAGCGATTAGAAACATTTAACCAGTTGATTGAACATCATACCCAGCTTTTAGAGCAGATGGGTCAGGTAGCGCGAACGGATATTGATTTGGCTAAACAGCATAAAACTGAGATGGCTGAAATATTACAACAATCAAGAGCAAGTCTGGCACTTATTCAACAAAGTATAGTGGCTAATGCGAGTAAAGCAGAAGAAGGCTGAAAATGGCTAGCAGTGAAGGGCGACGTTCTTTTTTATTAGGTGTAACACTTAACGAACTCAGTTTTATTATGTTTTTTTTACTGATGTTTATTAGTGCTGCAACGCTACAGAAGAGCAACAGCAAGCTTAAGCAAGAGATTCAGCAAAAGACACGATTAGAACAACAGCTTGTGGCAGTCAGGCAAGAGCGTGATGGCGCTTTTAAACGACTCCAGCTGCTGGAGAGTCAGTTGATGCGAGCAGGTGGCTTTTCTTCCAGGCCGAGTGAGCAGCAATTACAGCAATGGTTTACTAAACTACAGGCTGTTAAATCTGACTCTGATTTACAGCAGAAAATTGTGCGTTTACAGGATGAGCTGGAATCATACCAACAACTTGATGCGCTCATGCGGCGTAGTGGGTTGGCTGGCAAACCTGTTATCCAGCTAGAGCAGTTAATTCAGCAGACTCAACAGTCATCAAAACAGTTACAGTCGTTGAAGGGACGTGTTGCCTATATGCAGAAAAAACTGAAAAATACGGGGCTGGGTTATCCGCCTTGCTGGGCTGATCTGCAGACGGGTACGGTAGAGTATTTATATAGTATAACCTTGTATGAGCAGTATATGAGGATTGAAGCGGCCTGGCCCGCTCATCGAAAAGTAGATTTGGGTTTAATTCCTGAAGCTGAAAAGCTGGTAGGGAAAAATTTAACGCAACAACAGTTACAACAGCGGCTTAAACCTATTTTAAACTGGAGTAAGGCGCATGGCTGTCGACATTTTGTAAGAATTAAAGATGATCAGTACACTTCAAAACAGGCATTCAAACAGCAGATGCTGATAATAGAGGATTACTTTTATAAGTATCTTGTTCGCTAGGGGGGGCTTTGGATGCAGTGAAAGTATTGGCTATCGTTATTGATAGCAGGCAGAAGACTGCTCTATATTTGAAGTCAAACGTTAGCTGTAACTAATCAGCGTAATGTGAAAATGTAGTAATATTACGTCCAGTGGTGTAGTGGCTGGGCTTGCTTTTAAGTCTGGGCATAGGTATCTACACAAATATTCGAGCAGATTTTTCACCTAAAACTGCTGGTTTTAATGGAGGGGCCTCTAGGCCGCGACCGCGACACTAAGATCTGGCTACACTAAACAGAACACATACCTTAAAATACTTTTAAAGAAAATCAAGTGTGTCCTGTTTCTACCTATATTGCCAGCTTTAATTCCCTTTTTATGAATTTTGGACGAAAAAAAGTTTTCGTTATTTTTTTAAGATTGTGAGTGGCACAGAGCAATGAAAATTCTCCTGCTATTTTTTCTTTTCCTCTGACACTGAACCCTCGAAAGCCTGTATTTTTTATTTGTCCAAAAACAGGTTCTACGATTACTTGATCCTGAATCATTTTTCAGCACTCAGTGCCTTTTCTGTGAAAAAAGGCACTTTTTTCAATTTTAATTCCAGTTTGTGTGATTTTTATCGAAATTACTTAATGATTTAAAATTTCAGAAACGTGTGTTTAAGCCATATCTAAGCATAAGTCATTGAATTTATTTAAATTTAGAATTTCTGTTTTTTTATCGAAATTTGTATTTCGCTGTGTAATGGCTGGTTTTTTTGACAAGGACGTATCAAGATTCAGGCGGTACGAAATGGTGCGCGGATTTTTGTGACCTATATGGATGTTACTCAAGGAATCTCTGATGAAGTTCTCCTAAAAAATGAGATAATATGCTTTAAACATAGATAAAGTGGAACCCCTGGAAGGATTGTGAAGATGTTTTTCAAAATTCTCTTTTTGAGGTTGGGGCGCATAAAGGGTGATTTTTAAAAGGTTCCTTAAGCACTAATGGTTCCAGAAGCACCTTAAAGAAAAACTGATGGCAATGAGGATCTAAATTGATTGGAGTTTATTATTTAACAATTTTATTATTAAGTTTTAACGCGAATACTATTTTTGCTGAGGAGGGTAATGCTTTTTCAACTGTTTGTAGAGTAGGGTGTGACTTTTCCGAATTACAGCCAGCAATTAAAGCGACACGACCTGGAGGTACTGTTTTTATTAAAGCAGAAGATATAAAGGCATGCGGCTTAATTAATAAGTCTATAACAATATTGGGGGAAATAGATGGGACTCGTAGGCCGCATCTAAAGTCGATTAATTGTAGAGGGAAAGGAGCTTTAATTATTGAAGCAGAGGATGTCGAAATATCTAATCTTGAAATTTCTGGTAATAATGTTAGGGATATGAATGGTGCTTGTATTAGGGTAGGACCTGGCTCTAAAAATGTAGCTTTAAAAAATATTTATTGTCATGATAGTCAAAATGGAATTTTGGCTAGAGTCATCAAAGATGGGGAATTTTTGGTTTTAGACTCAGTTTTTGAACGATGTGGCTACAAGGGAAGATCTCATGGTGCTTATATTCAAACTGAGGGTGATATTGTTTTTAAAAACACTCAATTTCTTTCTGCTAAGGGGGGGGGACATAGTTTGAAGCTTAGTGCAAAAAGTATATTGATTGAAGGGAGTGTTATCGCTGCATTGAATGGATTTAATTCTAGAGCTATAGACCTTTATGGGGGAGGGGTATTGGTCATACGCAATAGTATTATTCAGCAAGGGCCTAAGTCAGATAATAGAGATATGATTGGATTGGCACTTGAAAAAAATAGATTACAAAAGGGTAAACACTCAGTATTGTTAGAAAACAATTGGATTATTTTTGATCAACATACTGACTTATTGTATTTGATGAGTTTTAATCGTGGAAATTTATTTGGAGGGTATAAATTAGGTAAGATTATTGTTCGTGACAATATACTTGTAGCTATGTCTTCTATTAATATGAAAAATGTGGTGTTTGAAGGGAATCAGGTTTTTAATAATAGAAAAGAAGCTGGATTAGTTGACTTTGATGGAACTTTAGCTTCTTTACCTGCAACATTGTCTAAAAGCATTCTACACTAATGTTCTTTGGCTTGGACTAGGGATGTATGATCATATTGATGAGCTGTTTTAGTGAAAAATATGTTATTTAAACCGCTCATCTTCTGGGGAAAAATTGTCAATAAGTTCCCAAAAAAAAGAAAAGTATGGATACTCTTGCTCCATTTCCGCTAATCGATCACTTTTAAATCGTGCGAGGACTTGTGGTGGTGATGTGTTGTATACGTATCGAGTATAAAAATCTGTTGAAATACTAATTACTAGTATTGAGAGTAGAGTGGCTAAAAATATCTTATTTTTTCTATTAAAGTTTGGGACTCTATATTGGTTTTGAATTACGGATGGGGCTAATGGTTGTTGTAAAGTTTTTGAGGTTGATTGCGGCTGGGTGGGGAGAGTAATTTGTGAGTCACTTAGTATTAATGAGCAAATTAAAATGCCTAAATACCAAAATGTTGCTATTTGTGGGTCGTCTAATATCGTTATAAATGAGCCTAACAAAATAAAACTGACGCTTAAGCTATAAGTTGTAGCCTGGATTGACAAATCAAGCGTTTTTCGATTAATGAATGCTTTTAGTGTGATAGAAGTGATAAGCAGTAGTGTTAAAAGTAGTCCTAAAGCCCCTAGTTCAAAATATTGGTGTAAAAAAGCATTTTTGCTGTGCCAGCCTAAATGTTGAAAATCACTAACCCAGAACCAGTAATCTAGGCCGCTTTCAAATTTTTCATTATATAAAATTTGTTTCCCCATAGAATCGACAAGGCTTAAGTGGCTTATTTCTATTGGTGTTATGATGTTTTTAAAGTTAATTTCAAAGCTTGTAGGAGGTGTGAAAACACCTGGTTGTTGTAGTTTTTCTGTTGAGAGTAATATGGAAGTGTTTTGCCATTCATCTACTTTAGCTATGTTGACTCTTGATGGTTTGCAAGTTTTGTTATTAGTTGTTTGAATAAGTATATTTCTATTGCAAATTGCGGCAGTTATATATCCATGAGCGTTTTCTCCCCTGATTGATGTGTGTAGAGTATAAATTTCTTCAGGCTGAAGCTGAATTCTTTGGGTGAGAGATTGATTGCTGGCTGTAATTGATAAGGTGCCATCAATTGTTTTTTGTTTTGCGGTGAAGTATTCCGATCCTGTATATGCCAGAGGGTAATTTAGTGGCATTGTACCAGGGCCATTTCCAAAAAATATATTTATTAGGCTATCGGAACCAGTGTTTTTAACGGTATTCCAATGATGCTCACGGTTGTTAGCATCTATACTTATTTCAGATAACCGGCTAGTTAGGCTTGCTGAACTAAAACCCATAGCGATGAATATGGCGCCTATGATAAAAATTAAAAGCGGAAGGGCTAGAGGCGCTAACTGTTTGTAGCTTTTAAATTGCAGTACAAAAGCGAGGACGTTTAATGCTATTAATCCAATAAGTATTCCTCCTTTATATAAAGCTTCTTTTAGATTAATTCCTTTTTCTAAAAAATCAAGAATAGATTCACCAATAATTAAGGTGCATAGGATAAAAACAATTCCAAGTATATATGGACGGCCACATTTTAGCTGGTACAAAGAAATGGCAAATGCAAATGTGAAGATAGGTAGAAATAATATGCCTTCGGTCCCCATAAGAGGTTGTACTATGAATAAACTTGTAGCCCAAAATGTAAGTAAAGCGATTATTTGTATTAAATTCTTTAGTTTAGAAAAAGTATCGGTATTTGTATTATTTGCTTTATAAATGTATAAAATAACAATAATAGCTGTAGTGACAGCAGTTGAAGCAATGATGGTTCTTGATACAGTTGCAAAAGCGCAATATAAGCCACTTAATAAAGCAACTAAAAATATATTCTTTGCTATTGTTGATGCTTGCCCATAAAGCAGTAGTATCGGAAAAATAAACATAATTCCAATGTAGCTATCTAGTGAACCACCGCCTGTATGCATCGCTGAGAAAAGAGCTGTAGGCCTTAAGTCAATTGAGAATTGTAACGCAGAATTAAGGATTGTGCGTGGCGAAGCCCCCGAGAAAACAGCATGAAGTACATTTTTTTCCCAAAATGTAATTAGTACTAGTGTGATAATTGATATAAACGCCCCTATGGCAAAATTACGTATTATCTCTCCAGTTTCTTTTCTGTTGGAATGATGTATTAATAGATAAAGAAGAAGTGCATAAAAGAGTGATTTAGAAACACGCCATATATTTTGTTGTTGTTGGTATACAGTTAAAAAAAGATCTTCTAATGGAGGAAAAGAAGCTAATGCATTAAGCCCTGAAATTAAACTTACAAAGATTAAAAGTAGAAAAATTTTTAATTCTATCTGTGTGTTAGATAAGTTTAGTTTTTTTTGTTTAAACCAGACCAGTCCAAAGGTCAGTAGAATTAGACTATCAAATTCGTTAACCGCATAGCGACCAGTATAGGGTGTGAAATTAAAGAGAGGGACACTAAAAAGTAAAAGGATAGGCCATATTTTGACGTTTTTATATAAAATTACTGCATAGATTAGTAAGTAAGCAGTTGCTATACCCCCGACTCTGGGTAGTTCGATTGCAACAATAAAAGCTAGAAATATAGTAGTAAATGATATTAGCTTTCGACCGTATGGTATTGCTGTTTTCAAGTGAGTCACCTTTATTATTCTCTTTTTAATAGGGTGTTTATGATTGGGTGCCTGAATACTTAAAACAAGTATTTAATTAAAGTTGCTGAGGCTGGCGATTACTTTTACAGTTTCTATATATCGCGTGGTCAGTCAAGGTTAGGAGAAACATAACTGATTTTAATGGTTGATACTCAATTTTTTCTTTTTATTGCTTAATAATAAAACCTAGAACATTGATATTATGCTATAAACAGAACATAATTGTTTAACAATGCTAATGTAACAGCATACTAAATAGCAATTGTACTGGGTAAATGTTTGATGAAAGATTTTATATCAATAAAAACAAATGAGGATCCCGCGCGATGGTCTGGACAACTTATAAGCTGGGAGCCTGAACGTATTGTGGAGCTAAATCCAGAGCGAAATAAAGTGGCTGCATAAAAATTTAGGCGACAACTACCTTGAAAAATGCGTAATACTTAATTTCCTTATGCACAAGTCTAATTTAGGTATTAAAGTACAATTTTTGAGGAATTATGAATTGGGCAGAAATTGAATTCCGTGATTTGGACTTAAGTTAGGAGCGTATTAAGGAAAGAGTGATGAAATTCCTTGGAATGATAAGCAAGAAGGTATTAGCCCATTCAATTTATTGAATCAAATATACAAAGGCGGGAAATCTCGGGGAGTTCAGTAAGAAATTTAAGTGTTACTTTGTAGCTTTCCAATAAGAGGGAAAGAAGGAGTTAAAGTCTCTTTTTTCAAGTGGATTGATTTACTGTACCATTAGCGTTTAGGCCTATCTGTCCTGACTTGCTAGTTAGACTTGTTTTTGATTATTTAGAATGGAAATTATCTTATGTTTTGTGAGAAAGGGGGGGCAAAAAAAGCACTTACACTTACAATACCGTACTAAGAACCTGCTACATTAGGAGTGGGCATAGGATGAAAATCAACTGGTGCCCCTGTTACTAAAAGTAATTAGGTTGGTTCCCAAAGAATTCAGAATTGCGTGTATGGTCTAAAAAAGGTTTTTTTAAGTTAAAAAGGCTGGTTTAGGATTTGTGTGTAAGGAGGTGGGTATAGCGAACATACGTTAATAACCTAAAGTTTATTATAGATAGATTACAAGTTGAAACATAGATTAAGTTATTTAGGACTTATTAATTAATAATCTTGTGATTTTTGTTTTGGTATATGTATTACATTTTGTAGTTTTATTTAATATGATTTTTTGCACTTTTTCTTTTTTATATTTTGTTAGTAATTGTACAGCTGTTTTTAACATGGATATGAGTGTGGAATAGTGAAATGTTGATTTTTTTTAAAAATTTGAGTTTTAATTAATAATATATGATCCCAGTAATTTTATCAGGCGGCAGTGGTACAAGACTTTGGCCTCTCTCACGCAGACAACATCCGAAACAATTTTTACCATTGGTTTCGAACCACTCAATGCTACAAGAAACAGTATTACGAGTACAAGGAATTGAAGGTATTAAAGCACCTATTGGTGTGTGCAATGAAGATCATCGTTTTATGATGGCAGAGCAGTTACGGGAAATTGATACTGATCCTTCAGCGATTATTTTGGAGCCAGTCGGTAAAAATACAGCACCTGCTGTAGCATTGGCTGCATTGGCTGCTAAATCTGAAGATGATATTTTACTAATTTTACCTGCAGATCATGTGATTGCCGATGTGGCATCATTCCAAGCAACCGTAAAGCAAGCTGAACATTTGGCAGAACAAGGATTTTTGGTTACCTTTGGAATTATTCCTACTGAACCAGAAACAGGGTATGGATATATTAAGGGAGGGAGTAAAAATACGGAGTATGCCTTTGATGTTGCATCGTTTGTTGAAAAACCAGATTTGGAAACTGCACAAAAATATGTAGATAGTGGTGATTATTACTGGAATAGTGGTATGTTTGTTTTTAAGGCTGGCCAGTATTTGCAGGAATTAGATAAATATCATCCTGAAATGTTACAGGCTTGTCGCGAAGCTTATGATTCTGCTGAAATTGATGCTGATTTTGTTCGTTTAGATAAAACTGTGTTTTCACAGTGCCCAGCTGATTCAATCGATTTCGCAGTGATGGAAAAAACGGATAAAGCCGTTGTGGTTCCTTTATCTGCCGAATGGAATGACCTAGGATCATGGTCAGCTTTATGGGATGTGGCGAAAAAAGATGACCAGGGTAATGCGGTTAATGGTGATATTTTAGCCATTGACACTGAAAATTGTTTTTTACATTCTAGTAGCCGCTTAGTAACAACAGTAGGCTTAAGTGATTTGGTTGTGGTGGAAACATCTGATGCCGTGATGGTTGCGACTAAGGAACAGGTTCAAGATGTCAAGTTGTTAGTGGATGCATTAAAAAATGATAACCGTGCTGAGGCAGATATACATCGAAAAGTATATAGGCCTTGGGGGTATTATGATTTAGTTGATCATGGTGGGCGGCATAATACAAAACGTATTGTGGTTAACCCAGGGGCAAAATTATCAGTGCAAAAACATCATCATCGTGCAGAGCACTGGATTGTCGTTAAGGGAACGGCCATGGTGACTAAAGGTGAGGAAGAGATTTTATTGACAGAAAATGAGTCTACTTATATTCCTTTAGGGATTGTGCATAGTCTTGAGAACCCGGGTGTTATCCCTTTGGAAATGATAGAAGTACAATCAGGTAGTTATTTAGGAGAAGATGATATTGTCCGCTATGGGGATAAGTATGGGCGGGTTTAATTCTTTTTATAAGCTATAGTTAACTATTTAGTTGCCTCGTATTGTCCATTCCCCTTTAATAGTTAAATAGATGAAGATTTTTTTAGTATTGTTATTACTCTGTTTTAATTCTGTTTCGCTAGCTTCCTTGCCTGATGTTATTGAAACAGTAAAAAAATCGATAGTTGCAGTGGGTACTTATATGCCCAAACGCTCACCACGGGCCGTATTTTTGGGGACTGGTTTTGTAATAGCTAATGGTGGTTTAATTGTTACCAATGCGCATGTATTACCTAAGAAAATTGATTATAAAAGTGTTGAAAAAATAGCGGTCTTTGTTCGAGAAAATAAGCAAGTCAGAATGATAGAAGCTAAAACCTTAGCTGTTGATGAAAAACATGATATTGCAATTTTACGCTTAGTTTCCACTGTACTACCAGCAATGAGGCTTTCTAATCAAATAACTAGGGAGGGGCAATCAATTGCTTTTACAGGTTACCCTATAGGTATGGTGCTTGGACTTCACCCTGTGACGCATAGAGGAATAGTTTCTGCAATTAGTCCTATTGTTCTCCCCGTATTAAGAGCAGGGCAATTGAATGCCAAGTTGATGAGGCGGTTGAAAGACCCATATGAGGTTTATCAGTTGGATGCAACAGCTTACCCTGGGAATAGTGGTAGTCCTGTCTATGATCAAAGTACTGGCCAGGTGATAGGGATCATCAACAAAGTGTTTGTAAAAGAAAGTAAAGAGAATATCTTGTCAAAACCAAGTGGCATTACTTATGCCATCCCTGTTAGATATTTAAATGATTTATTAAAGAAAAATAACTTGATGTGAAATAAATATGATTAGGATATTTAGACACTATTTGTCTAGTGCATATATAGGGCTGTTTTTTGTAGAGTTTATGGTTTTGTTTTTTTCCATGTATTGGGGAACTGATCTTCGATTTCTATACACTTCCTCTTGGTATACGGATGAATACATTATCCTTTCCAGTTTTATCTTTGCAATAGTGACGACGATTTCTAATATAGGGCTAGGGTTATATAGGCGGAGTTTAAGTTGGGATGACTATCATTTGCTCCCTCGCATAGGGGTTAGTTTCGTCTCAGCACTATTGGTTTTGTTAATTATTTATTATTCATTTCCAGAATTTACTATCGCTAGAAGTGTGTTGCTTTATTCTTTTGCAATGGCTGGTTTTGGCATTTTATTTTGCCGATACCTGTTTTATAACTATGTAAAACATGCAAATTTAAAAAAGAAAATTCTTGTTATTGGTGCAGGAGAGAATGCCAGTAAATTAGTTAATAGTAATGATGATTATATTCATCGTGGTTTTGAGGTATTAGCTTGTCTTAATATAAATGATGCGGCAGTGTCTGTAACCAGCCACAAAGTGATATCAGACTACGATAATATTTTGTCTGTCGTTAAAGAGCTGGATATTGATGAAATTGTATTGGCTTTAGATGATCGGCGTTGTGCCTTTCCTATGGATGATCTACTGGATTGTAAAGTTTATGGTATAGATGTGGTTGATTTATTAACTTTTTATGAAAGGGAAAAATCAATGATAGATTTAGAAAATAT
>ENA-OSET01001557-OSET01001557.1-sediment-metagenome-genome-assembly--contig:-NODE-1557-length-23686-cov-4.010462_pt1 | contig 23686 bp, 18 predicted proteins | sample MGYA00237882_ERZ534229 | MGnify/ENA primary metagenome ERZ534229 (study PRJEB26408, sample SAMN06266212) | sediment metagenome | isolation source: Hudson Canyon methane seep mesocosm | place... | reverse complement strand
CGCACCCTCCTGACTTCCGGGGAGCGCGCCGCCCTGGCGGCTCGTCTTCCAGCCTGGGGGTTCGACGGGGAACACCTACGTCGGACGTTCAGGTTCGCCGACTTCGCCGAGGCCTGGGCCTTCATGGGGCGAGTGGCTGCCGTGGCCGAAGCCCTCCAGCACCACCCCGACTGGTCCAACTCGTGGAATCAGGTGGAGATCGCCGTCACTACCCACAGTGCCGGGGGCCTAACCCGTCTGGATGTGGCGTTCGTAGAGGCAGTGGACGCCCTGGGCTGAGTCGGCGGGCCGCAGCCCGGGTTCAGGTGCCTGCCTGGTCCAGTACCTGGTCGAGGGTGTTCCAGCCCAGGGTGGCGCACTTGATGCGCACCGGGAACTTGACCACTCCCCGGAGGGCCTCGAGGTCGCCGAGTCCGGAGGCGCCAGGCTGCTCATCCGTCGGGATGGCCTCGCCATCTAGACCGTGCTCGTGGATCGACATCATCTCCTTGAACGACCGGAGTACCTCACGGGCCCCATCAGGGGTCCGTCCGAGCACCGCCGCGCTCATCATCGAGGCCGACGACTGGCTGATCGAGCACCCCTGTCCGCCGATGCGGATCTCGGCGATCACACCGTCCTCGAGCAGCAGATACACCTGGATCTCGTCGCCGCAGAGCGGGTTGAACCCCTCGGCCATCAGGGCCGGGGGGGTTTCCAGCTCTCCACGGTTCCGGGGGCTCCGGTAGTGATCCAAGATGACCTCCCGGTAGAGGTCTTCAAGTCCGGCCATTTTTCTGGATGCTCCTAGGGCGGGTGGGGTGGTCTGGTTAGAAGGCGAAGAAGTCGCCGGCGGCAGCCAGGCCGTCGGCCAGGGCATCCACGTCGGACTCGTCGTTGTAGAGGTAGAGGGAGGCACGGGCCGTGGCGTTCACGCCCAGCACCTTCATGAGGGGCTTGGCGCAGTGGTGGCCGGCCCGAACGCACACACCGTGCTGGTCCAGTACCTGGCTGAGGTCGTGTGGGTGGATGTCCCGGTAGGCGAACGAGAGGATTCCGCCGCGGTTTTCGAGGTCATGCGGGCCGTGGATGGCCAGATCGTCGCCAAACCGCTCCATGAGGGTCCGCAGGGCATAGGCGGTGAGGTCCAGCTCGTGCTGGCGGACGGCCTCCATGCCGATTGCCTCCAGGTAGTCCACGGCGGCGTGCAGCCCGACGATCTCCGCGATCGGCTGGGTCCCAGCCTCGAACCGGGTGGGAACGTCGGCTGGTGTGAACCCCTCGAATGTCACATTCTGGATCATCGAGCCGCCACCCAGGAACGGCGGCATGGCATCTAGGAGCTCGCGGCGCCCCCAGAGCAGTCCGATGCCTGTCGGGCCGCACATCTTGTGGCCGGTGAAGGCCATGAAGTCACAGTCCCAGTCAGCCACGTCGGTCGGATAGTGGGGGACCCACTGGCTGGCGTCCACCAGGCAGAGGGCGCCGACGGCGTGGGCGGCGTCGGCTATCCGGCGGATCGGAGGCAGGGTGCCGAGCACGTTGGAGGCGGCCGATACGGCAACGAGGCGCACGCCATCCAGGAGATGGTCGAGGTCGGTCAGGTCCAGGCGGCCGTCGTCGTCCAGGGGGATCCACCGGATCACGACACCGCGTTCGGCGGCCAACTGGTGCCACGGGACGATGTTGGCGTGGTGCTCGAGGGTGGTCAGGAGAACGACGTCGCCTTCGGAGAGGTTTGACCTGCCCCACGAGTGGGCCACCAGGTTTATTGATTCGGTGGCGTTCTTGGTGAAGACGATCTCCTCCGCGGCGGAGGCACCCACGAACCTGGCGAGGGCGGCACGGGAGTCCTCGACCGCCGTGGTGGCCTGCTCAGCGATCAGGTAGGCGCCGCGGTGGATGTTGGCGTTGATCTCCTCGTAGTACCTGTTCAGAGCATCGAGGACCTGCCGGGGCTTCTGCGAGGTGGCACCGGAGTCGAGGTAGACGATGGGGTGGCCGTTCACCTCGCGCGACAGGATGGGAAAGTCGGCCTTGACCGTGGTGGTGTCCAGGGTGGCGGTGCTCATGGCGAAGGCAGATTCAGTCCGTTGCGATCGACCCGGTGGCCCTGAACGCGTCATAGCCGTCACGTTCGAGCCGTTCGGCGATCTCCGGACCACCGTATTCCACGATCCGACCGTCCATGAGGATGTGGACCACGTCGGGCTGTAGGTGGTCCAGCAGCCGCTGGTAGTGGGTGATGGCCAGCACTCCGAGGCCCGGGCGGTCACGCCGCACCTCGGCTACGCCTTCGGCGACCACCTTTAGGGCGTCGATGTCGAGACCCGAGTCGGTCTCGTCCAGGATGGCCATCTCGGGTTCCAGGATGGCCATCTGAAGAATCTCGTTGCGCTTCTTCTCGCCACCTGAGAAGCCCTCGTTGACACAGCGGTCGGCGAACGACGGGTCCATGCCGAGGCGAGCCATCCAGTCCATGATCGACAGCCGGAGCTCCAGGACCGAGAGGTCGATGCCCTTGCGGGCCGACAGGGACTGCCGGAGGAAGTTGATGACCGACACGCCGGCGATCTCGAGCGGGTACTGGAAGGCAAGGAAGATCCCGGCCTTGCCGCGCACGTCGGGAGGCCAGTCGGTGATCTCGTCGCTCCGGAACCTGATGGAACCGGCGGTCACGACGTATTCGGGGCTTCCCAGCAGGACCGAGGCCAGCGTCGACTTCCCTGAGCCGTTCGGACCCATGAGGGCGTGAACCTCACCGTGGCCGACCACGAGGTCGACCCCCTTGAGGATCTCGATGCCATCGGTGGTTGAGGCGTGGAGGCCTTCGATCTCGAACAGCGGGGTCGCGTCGGCGGCGGTTGGCTCAGCCATGGTTCAAGTCTAGGGAGGCGCCCCGATTACCACTATGGCGATAGGAGTAATTCGGTTCGGACCGTTACACCGGAGGGCGTTCACCAGCCCCGGGCCACCCACTCGTCCATGCTGGGCTGCTCGGCTCCGATCGTGGTGTCGTTGCCGTGGCCAGGCATCACGATGGTGTCGGGGTGGATCCCGGCGAACAGTCGCCGATCGATGGACTCGATGATGGTGGTGAAGTCCCCACCCTCGAAGGTTGTGGTGCCCGGGCCTCCAGGGAACAGTGTGTCGCCGGAGAACAGGACCGGTGACCCCTCCAGGCGGAAGCAGATGGACCCGGGCGTGTGGCCAGGCGTGCAGATGGTGTGGAGCCTCAGGCGCCCCACCTGGATGACGGACTCGTCCTCGAGGATGTCGTCGTAGGAGGGGAGCATCGCTGCGTCGGCGGCGGTGACGGCGACCCGGTAGCCGGCTTCCCGGACCGCCGGTACGGCCTGGATGTGGTCGAAGTGTCCATGGGTCTCGAGCACGGAGCGGACGTCCAGGGAGCGGCACAGCTCGAGCAGCTTGTCGTGCTCGTTAGCGGCATCGATCAGCACGGATTCGCCGGTCTGGCGACAGCGCAGCACGAACACGTTGTTTACGTAGTCGCCGACCACGATGCGGTGGATCTCGGCTTGCTCATCGCACCAGTGCAGTGCCGCCCCCTCGACGCCGGGTCGGGGATGGTCGGTGTGGCTGCAGGGTCCGGCATGCGGAGACGTCGGGGTGGTGGGCTGGTCGCTCATGGGGCCATCATGGTCCCCGCGCAGCGACGCAGGCCAGCCCGCCCGCCTGCGGGTGGCGGCTCTCCCGTCCGGTGCTGCGGTGTCGTTCGGCAGCGGGGAGTGTTGTGACGGGTGGCCATGACGCCCGATGTCGCCGAGAAGGTGGAGGACTGGTAGAACGAAGCGGTCGGATCTGTCAGCGGGGCCGCCCAACCAGTCGCGGACGGCAGGCGAAACCGACAGAGCGGGTCACGAGTCGCGGCCGGCAACCCAGATCACAAGTCGAGATAGATAGAGCAGGAGTGTGCACATGAACTTCGCCTTCAGCGAAGAGCAGGAGCAGCTACGGGAGTTCGTCCGACAGTTCCTCGAGAACTACTCGGCGGAGGCCACCGTCCGTGAGTTGATGGAGACCGAGAGCGGATACGACGCCGCTACCTGGTCGATGATGGCCGAGCAGCTGGGCCTCCAGAGCCTGATCATCCCCGAAGAGTACGGCGGGCAGGGGTTCGGCTACGTGGAGCTGATCGTGGTCCTCGAGGAGATGGGTCGCTCCCTGCTGTGCGCGCCGTTCTTCTCTACCGTGGTGCTGGCCGCCAACACCCTCATCCACTCCGGCGACGACGGTGCCAAGGCCGATCTGCTTCCCGGGATCGCATCCGGCGAGACCATCGCAACGCTTGCCTTCACCGAGGAGAGCGGTCGCTGGGACGAGGCCGGCATCACCATGGAGGCAACGGCTGACGGTGATGGATGGTCGCTCTCCGGGACGAAGATGTACGTGCTGGATGGTCACATCGCCAGCCTCGTGCTGGTGGCTGCCCGCACCGCCAACGGCATTTCGTTGTTCAAGGTCGATGGCGATGCAGCGGGCCTGACGCGGACCGCCCTGGCCACCATGGACATGACCCGCAAGCAGGCCCGTCTGGAGTTCGACGGGGTGGCGGCAACCATGATCGGCGCCGAGGGTGGCGGCTGGACCGTTCTGGAGCGTGTTCTGGACCTCGCAGCGGTGGCCCTAGCCGCCGAGCAGGTAGGTGGCGCCCAGATCTGCCTGGACACAGCGGTGCAGTACGCCAAGGACCGGGTGCAGTTCGGTCGGCCCATCGGCAGCTTCCAGGCAATCAAGCACAAGTGCGCCGACATGCTCCTCGAGGTCGAGTCGGCCAAGTCGGCCGCCTACTACGCAGGTTGGTGCGCGGCGGAGTTGAACGACGAGCTGCCCTCGGTGGCGTCGCTGGCCAAGGCGTACTGCTCGGAGGCCTACTTCCATACCACCGCCGAGAACATCCAGATCCATGGCGGCATCGGCTTCACGTGGGAGCACTCCGCTCACCTGTACTTCAAGCGTGCCAAGAGTTCCGAGCTGCTGTTCGGCGACCCGACCTACCACCGCGAGCTGCTGGCCCAGCGCATCGGCATCTGAGCCGGTACCGGGGCTATTGCCCCACACCAACCGTGGCGCTGTCCAGGGGGCGTTGCCGTCCGCGGTCGTGAGCCCGTTGTGGTCCGGCTTTGCGCCTGCCACGGCAGGGCAGGCGTGGCTGGCATGATCACATGATGACCTGGTTGTTTCTGGCCATCGGAGCGCTGCTGGTTGCCGGCATCGCCATGTACGCGGTCGGATCCGCAGTGGGACGCCTCGAGAACACGGCGCTGCCTGCCGTGCTGGAGGTCGACGACGCCGTCGACTGGATAGCCGAGAGGCTCCCGGAGGAGACCGCCGGCGAGCTCAGCCGCGACGACGTGGTCGATGTGGTCGGCTGGTACCTGGAGTCCTTCGCTGAGGCCGGGTTGGCGACCACGCACGGCCAGGACCTTGGTGACGAGGCGCTGGCGGATGGCGCCGGCGATGCCGAGGGGCGGGTGGTGGCCCCACTGGACGACGCCCTCGACCACGTGGTCGCCCGGGGACTGGAACGATCCGATCCATTCGACGCCCTGGCGGTTGCGATGGTGGCCGACCTGCTCGGTACCTACCTGGTGGCGATGGGGGCCATTGGTGGTCCGGCTGGTGGGTCGGTCGGCGGTCCCGGTGGCGATCGGGTCGACCCGACGGCCCCACGGGGCTAGAGCCCTGCAGGACTAGCGTCGCAGCATGCTCGACCGACACGCTCCGGTCTTCGTGGCCGGCCACCGTGGTCTCGTCGGTTCCGCCATCGTCCGCCGCCTGGAGGCCGAAGGCTTCACCGACCTCCGGACGGTCGGCCGCGAGGTCCTGGACCTGCGCGACCAGTCGGCGGTCGACTCCTGGTTCGATGTGGAACGGCCGAGATACGTATTCCTGGTGGCCGGCACGGTGGGGGGGATACAGGCCAACACCAGCCGTCCGGCAGAGTTCCTCTACGACAACCTGATGATCCACGGCACGGTGGTACAGGCCGCCCACAGGATCGGTGTCGAGAAGTTGCTGTACCTGGGGAGCTCGTGCATCTACCCGAGGTTGGCCGAACAGCCGATCATGGAGGAGGCGTTGCTGAGCGGGGCCCTGGAGCCGACCAACGAGGGCTACGCCCTGGCCAAGATCGTCGGCATCAAGCTCTGCGAGACGTACCGGCGGCAGTACGGGGACGACTTCATCTCCGCCATGCCGACCAACCTGTACGGACCGGGGGACAACTTTGACCTGGAGGGTGGGCATGTCCTACCGGCCCTGATGCGCCGCTTCCACGAGGCGAGGGAGGCGGGTGAGGCCACGGTCGGGGTCTGGGGGACCGGCAACGCACGGCGCGAGTTCCTGCACGTGGACGACCTCGCCGATGCCTGCTTGTTCCTGATGGATGGGTACTCGGCGCCCGGTCACGTCAACGTGGGGACCGGTGTGGACCTGACCATCCGGGAGTTGGCCGAGACGATTCGCGATCTAGTGCACCCCGGTGCCGATCTGGCCTTTGATGCCTCCATGCCCGACGGAATGCCCCGCAAGGTGCTGGACGTGTCCAAGCTGGCCGGCCTGGGTTGGACGGCGCAAACCAGCCTGACGGAGGGGATTGTCTCCACGTATGCCTGGTTCGTGGAGGCTGCCGAACGGGGAGACCTCCGGCTCTAGGGCCAGGGCCTACCTGCGCCTGACACTGGTCCTCACTGCTGCTTGGTCTTTCCGGCCGCCTTCTGGGCCTTCTTCCAGGCGCGCACGCCTTCCAGTGCCTCGGGGCCGTCGATGTCGGCCACGGACCTGGGCACGTCATCGGCGAAGGGTCCGGCCGCCGCCCTCCACCCGTCGGGAGCAACGTCCATCCGCTTCGCCAGGATGGCCACGAAGATTTTCGTCTTCTCGGCGCCGTAGCCGGGCAGGGCCCGGAGTCGCCGGGCCAGGTCGGCACCGTCGGCGGCTCCCTCCCAGACATCGGCCGCGTCGCCGTCGTGGTTCTCCATCAGGTGGCGGCAGAGGTCCTGGATCCGTCCGGCCATCGAGTTGGGGAACCTGTGGATGGCAGGCTTGGTCCGGCAGGCCTCGAGGAAGGCCTCCGGGTCCATGTCGGCGATGGATGCAGCGTCGAGTCGTCCGAGCCGATCGAGCAGGGTGGCGGGTCCGCGGAAGGCCCACTCCATGGGCACCTGCTGGTCGAGCAGCATTCCGACCAGCAGGGCCAGCGGGTCGGTGTTGAGCAGGCGGTCCGCGTCGTCGTCACCGGTGATGGCAAGCGTGCCGACGGGCCGGGATGGTGGTGCGGTCATGGAGCGAACCTACCGCTGACGACCCGGGGCACGGGCTGATAGCGGGCTCACTCGGGGGAGTGTTCCCGTCCGACACCGTGACCCGTGGCTGGAACGGTGTCGTGGCGGCCCGGATCGGCGATGTCCACGTCGAGGCCGTGGTAGGCAATGGCCTCGGCCACCAGCGACGCCTCGATTGTGCCCTCCCGGGCGAGGGCGTGCAGCACGGCCACCACGACATGGCCGGTGTCCACTTCGAAGAACCGGCGTAGGGCCTCTCGTGTGTCGCTGCGCCCGAAGCCGTCGGTTCCCAGCGTGTGGAAGGGACGAGGGATCCATCTGGCCACCTGACCGGGCAACAGCTTCTGGAAGTCCGTGACCGCCACCACCGGGCCCTCGCCCTCGGCCAGCAGCCGGGTGATCAGGGGTACCTCAACGGGAGCGGTGGGATGCAGTCGGTTGTGGCGCTCCACGGCGAGGGCCTCCTCCCTGAGTCTCTTGTAGGAGGTGGCGCTCCAGAGGTCCACACCCACGCCCCAGCGTTCGGCCAACTCGTCGGCTGCTTCCCGGGCCGCTCCCTGGGCTGAACCTGAGAACATGAGGGTGGCTGTCACGGGGCGGTCGGGAGCGTCGGCCCATTGGTAGAGCCCTCGGACCACGTCCGCGTCGGTGACGTGGTCCGGACGGGACGGCATCTCGTATGCCTCGTTGTAGAGAGTGATGTAGTAGAAGACGTCCTCGTTGAAGTGGGGATCCTCGTGTCCGTACATGCGTTGCAGGCCGTCGTCTATGACTGCCGCCAACTCGTAGGCGAAGGCAGGGTCGAAGGCCTGGCAGGCCGGCACTGTGGCGGCCAGCAGGAGGCTGTGTCCGTCCTGGTGCTGCAGGCCCTCACCGGCAAGGGTGGTGCGTCCGGCGGTGGCGCCAAGCATGAACCCGCGGGCCCTGGAGTCGGCCGCCGACCAGATCGAGTCGCCTACGCGCTGGAAGCCGAACATCGAGTAGAAGGTGTAGAACGGCACCATCGGGACGCCGAGGTTGGCGTAGCTGGTGCCGGCTGCGATGAAGCTGGACATCGACCCGCACTCGGTTATGCCCTCCTCGATGAGCTGCCCGTCCGTGCTTTCGGAGTACGACAGCAGCAGCTCATGGTCGACCGGCTCGTAGAGCTGGCCGAACGGTGCGTAGATGCCGAACTCCCGGAACAGCGAGTCCATGCCGAACGTGCGGGCCTCGTCCGGGACGATGGGCACCACGCGGGGTCCGAACGCCTCGTCGCGCATGAGGTTCCGGAGCAGGCCCGTCATGGCCATGGTGGTCGACACGGCCCGTCCCTCGGATCCCTTGGTGAGGCTGGTGAACACCGACGGGTCGGGCAGCGTGAGGGGTCGCCTGTTGCGGATCCGCCGCTTGGGGATGGACCCGCCGAGGGCCCGGCGCCGCTGCACCATGTACTCGTGCTCGGGGCTGTCTTCGTCTGGCCTGTAGTAGGGAGCCCTGTCGCCCTCGAGGGCCGACTCGGGAATCTCGTCGACCAGGTGGAGACGCTCCCGCAGGGCCAGCAGCTCGTCCTTGGTCATCTTCTTGATCTGGTGGGTGGAGTTCCGGGCCTCGAAGCCCTCGCCCAGCGTCCAGCCCTTGATGGTCTTGGCCAGGATCACTGTCGGGGCTTCGTTCTCCTCGGTGGCGTTGCGGTAGGCGGCGTAGATCTTCTGGTAGTCGTGGCCGCCGCGGGGCAAAGCGTCCAGCTCCTCGTCGGAAAGGTGCTCGACCATGGCCCGCAGACGGGGATCGGGTCCGAAGAAGTGCTCCCTGATGTAGTCGCCTCCCTCCACGGCCAGGCGCTGGTACTCGCCATCGACCGTCGTGTTGAACTTATTGAGCAGAATGCCGTCCACGTCCTTGTGGATCAGTTCGTCCCATTCGGATCCCCAGATGACCTTCAGGACGTTCCACCCGGCACCGCGGAACACGCCCTCCAACTCCTGGATGATCTGGCCGTTGCCGCGGACCGGGCCGTCCAGACGTTGCAGGTTGCAGTTGACGATCCAGATCAGGTTGCCGAGGCCAGACCGGCCAGCCAGCGAGATGGCGCCCAGCGTCTCGGGCTCGTCGCACTCGCCGTCGCCCACGAAGCAGAACACGCGGCTCTCGGACGTCTCGTCGATCCGGCGGCTCTGCATGTACCTGTTGAAGCGGGCGTGGTAGATGGAGTTGATCGGGCCGAGGCCCATCGACACGGTGGGGAACTCCCAGAAGTCGGGCATGAGCCGGGGGTGGGGGTAGCTGGACAGGCCCCCACCACCGATCTCCATTCGGAAGCCGTTCAGGTGCTGCTCCGTGAGCCGTCGTTCCAGGTAGGCCCGGGCGTAGACGCCGGGGGCGGCGTGGCCCTGGAAGTAGACGTGGTCGCCGGGCCGACCGTCGTCCTTGCCGCGGAAGAACCAGTTGAACCCCACCTCGTAGAGGGAGGCCGAGGAGGCGAAGGTGGAGAGGTGACCGCCGATGCCGTCGGCCGCCTTGTTGGCGTTGATCACCATTGCCGCGGCGTTCCAACGTATGAAGGCCCGGATGCGGCGTTCGATGAACTCGTCGCCGGGGAACCACGGCTGATCCTCGGTGGCGATCGTGTTGACGTACGGGGTCCAGGTTGGCGGGGAGTTGCCGACGTTCAGCTCACCTGCTCGTTCTAGGAGCTTGGCCAGCATGTAGCGGGCGCGGCGTCGACCCGACCTGTCGACCATGGCGTCAAAGGAGTCGACCCACTCCTTGGTCTCGGCCGGATCGGCGTCCGGGAGCTGGTGCGTGAAACCGTCGATCATGCCCGCATCTTGCCATGCCGGTTCCGCTGGCGGACTCGCCGCCAGAGCGGTATGGGCGAATCAGGCGAGTGGTGGTGGGCATGCAGGCGCTGCCGCGGGTGACCTCCACCTCCACTGGCGGCGCTCCCCGTAGGGTCGCCTACCGTGCCCAGCCCCAATCGCCTGTTCGAGGATCCGAATGAGAATCAGCCCCCCCGGGAAACCAGGTCGGCGTCGTCGGCCGAGGAGAGGCCCGAGCCCGAGCGTGTAGTCGTCTACACGGATGGTGCGTGTTCGGGGAATCCAGGCCCGGGCGGATGGGCGTGGGTGGTGCCCGATGGCCCGTTCGCAGCCGGATTCGATGAGATGACCACCAACCAGCGGATGGAGTTGACGGCCACCTTTGAGGCCGTCCGGGCCTTCGACGGGCCGCTGCTGATCGTCAGTGACTCGACCTACGTGGTGCACTGCTTCCGGGACGGCTGGTGGGAGAAGTGGCTCCGCAAGGGCTGGGTGAACTCCAAGCGCGAACCGGTGGCCAACCGTGAGATCTGGGAGCCACTCATCGAGGTGGTGCGTTCCCGGGGGAACGTGGACTTCCGGTGGGTGAAGGGACACTCGGGCGACAGGTGGAATGACGAGGCCGACAGGCTCGCCGTCGAAGCCGGCACGCGACAGGTGGAGATCTCCGGCTGAGCAGGCCGGGCTCAGCCCAGCAGGTTCAACCACTTGACGAGGGCGGCACGCGGCGTGCCGGGCAGGGCGATGGCGACCACCGCCTCAGCGCCCCCGTCCCAGGGGCCATCCACCGTGACGGTCGTGGTGGATCCGCAGACCTGCAGGACCGTCCGATCGTCGGGACGGTCGTCCACCTTCAGCAGTCCCTTTGCCCTCACCACTCCACCGGGACGGGCTCGGATCCAGGCGTCAATGGACTCCCTGGTGATGGGGCCGTCAAGGTGCCTTGAGATCGAGACGTGGTCGTGTGGTGGGGAGGTGGGCGCCGGAGCGTCTTCGGCGGTCAGGTTCCGCAGGCCGGGCCCGAGGAGCACGGCGGTCGGAAGGGGTGACTGTAGGACCGTGGCGTCGGTCATGTCGGAGAGCCATGCCTCGGTTCCGGCCAGGTCGGCCTTGTCTGCCACGTCGGAGCGGCTCATCACCACCAGGTCGGCGCCTGCCACCTGGTTGACCACCGTCTCGCCCACGTAGCGGTCGGTCGCCCGGTCCCGGACCGAGAGAGGATCCACGAGCACCACCACGCCGTCCGGGGTGAAGCCGGGAAGGTGTGCCCAGCGGGCCACCTTGCGGGGTTCGCCGACCCCACTGACCTCCACGACCACCCGGTCGATCCGGTCTGCGAACCCGCGGACCGTCTCGAGGGTCTCGGCGAACCCGTCGACCATCGAGCAGCAGATGCAGCCGTTGGCGAGGGTCAGCACGTCCCCGTCGACCGACGCCAGCAGGCGCCCGTCGATGTCGACGTCCCCGAAGTCGTTGACGAGGACGGCGATCCGTTGGCCGTCGGGTTCGGCCAGGATGCCGTTCAAGAGGGTTGTCTTGCCGGCTCCGAGGTACCCGCCGATGACCGTGAGGGGAAGGCGGTCAGGTTCGCTGCTCATGGTCGGGAGTCTCGCATCCGGATGCCCGGGGGTCGGCCGCCGGCGGTCAGGCGACCGGGCCGGGGGAGAGGGGTCCGTGGGATCGGAACGGGCCGGTCCACTCAGTCGCCTACCCCGGCCGCCGGGTGGAGTACACCGCCGCACATCGTCCCCCAGACGGGAATGTCGCGGAGCTCCACGGGGTCGAGCTCGAATGGATCGGCCTCCAAGATGGCCAGGTCAGCGAACTTCCGGGGGCTGATTGAGCCCACCTCGTCTTCCATCCGAAGCTGCCAGGCGGCTCCCATGGTCACGGCATGGAGCGCCTCGGCGACGGTGATGCGTTCATCGGGCCCGACGACGACGCCGGACGGCGTCAGCCGGTTGACCGCTGCCCAGGCCACGTGGAGCGAATCCAGGGGCGTAACCGGGGAGTCGGAGTGAATCGACAGGGGAACCCCCAGGTCCAGGGCCGTGCGGGCGGCGTTCATGCGGGCGGCCCGGTCCGGTCCGACGGTGATCGAGATGTGCTGGTCGCCCCAGAACCAGGAATGGTTGGAGAAGATGTTGGCGCACATGCCCAGCGCCCGAATCCGGCGGTACTGCCCGGGGGTGGTCATCTGGCAGTGCTGGACGGTATGGCGGTGGTCCGGCATCGGGTGGGCTGCCTGCACTTCGGCAACCGCGTCCAGCAACACGTCGACGGCCTCGTCGCCGTTGGCGTGTGTGTGGACCTGCAGCCCGGCCCGGTGGTACGGGGCGAGGCGGTCGGCGAACTGGTCCGGTGGGATCAACCAGATTCCGTTGGGTCCACCGTGGTGGAAGCCCGGCCACCGGAGGCGCGCTGTACCGCCCTGGATGGACCCGTCCAGGAGGAGCTTCAGGTAGCCGAGACGGAGGTGGTCGGTCGACTGCTTCCGCAGTTCCACCAGGGCGGCAGCGCACGTCTCGTCGCTGACGGTCCCGTTCTGCATTGCTCCGTGGAACATGACCACCCGGGTGGGGAACCCGTGGTTGACGATGCCGGCCCACTGGCTGACGATGGCCTCCTCCAGCAGGTTGGACGTGCCGAGGTCGGTCAACGTCGTGACGCCCACGTTCCTGGCCGACTTTCCGAAGAGGTGGATGGCCTCGTCGGAACGCTGCCGTCCGAAGAAGGACCGAAAGGCGGCGCCGGCCAGGGCCATGGCCGGAAACTCCTGCAGTTCTCCCAGAGGCCATCCCGAGACGTCCTTCGGTACGCCTTCAGCGACGGTGTCCGGAGTGATGCCCTCGGCCTCCATGAGGGCGCTGTTGACGGTGGCCAGGTGCATGTTGGAGTGGGCCACGAAGATGCGGCGGGTGGTGGAGACGGCGTCCAACTGGCGACGGTCCAGTCGGTCGCCAGACCAGAAGATGGGGTCGAGGCCCCAGGCCAGGAGGGGCTCGTTTGGGTCGGCGAGAAGCCTGTCGGCCTCCCTGAGTCGTTCCACCACGGCGTCGAACGTGGTGCAGCCGGGCCAGGAACGCCCATCGGGGTCGGTTCGGGCCTCGTAGCCGACGTAGGTGTACTGCCAGAGGCCACCGGTGTCCTTGTGGCAGTGGGCCTCCACGAAGCCGGGTAGCAGGACCTTGTCCGCCAGCGTCCGGTCCAGGGTTCCGCCGTAGGTGGCGACCAGGTCGTCGGGGTCGCCGACCGCCAGGAAGCGTCCGTCTCGCACGGCGACCGCTCCTGCCGTGGCCCGTGCCGGATCGAAGGTATGGACCGCTCGGGCGGTGTAGACGGTGGTGCTCGAGGTTGCTGGGGGTGGATGGGACATGCGCCGAAGTGTAGGTGACGGTACGGATCCGTACTGTCCTGGGTGCGACTCCGTGCACCGATTCCGGTGGGGGCGTAGTGTCGCCTTTACCGAGGAGAGGAGGTGGTCCACATCAGCAGCAGTAGATATGGGACTTCGGAGGTGGGCGGCCGCTGAGCGGCGCTGGACCACCCGGCGATACCACGCCGATCCACCCCTGGGACACGACCGTCGGCACTGGTCCCTGCCGTCACAACCGGTCGACTCAGGAATCCAGATGAATCGCAATACGAAACTGAAGACGTGAGGGCGCGTCCGACCGGGCGCGCCCTCCGTCGCGTTCTGCCGTACCTGCCGCTCTGGCTGGTCCAGGTCGTCTTCTTCGGGTAGCGGGCTGATCCGACCTCGAGATACGGGTCGGCCTACGTCTCGCAGGGCCCATGCCCTCGGCCAGTGCGAGCCGACCGCCCTCCTCCCCTGATGGTCAGCCGGGCTAGCCTCCGCGGCCATGGACAGACCGTCGGCCTTCGCCCACCACCGCTTCATCGGCGACAAGCGCACCCAGCAGGTCTACGACCTGGACGAGGTGGCCGACGTCGAGGCCATGGCCATCGTGCTGGATGAGCTGATGTCCAGCGAACGGTTCCTGTGCTTCGGACCCGACACCCTGGCCGAGGCCCGCAACCGCGGCTACCGACCTCGGTCGGTCTGACCGGTCAGCCGCCCATCAGCATGATCACCCCGGTCGTGGCGGCGGAGCATCGGTTGTGCTGGCAGAGCGCGAGCGGTTCCACGAGCTGGCTGTGACGGACTGGGCCCACGAGATGGAAGTTGTTGGATTCAGCGGGTCACCACTACCGATAAAAACCACAGTATGAGAGCGGTCGACCAGCGTCGTGACCTGGTCAGTGCGCTCGCCGACTTCTACGTAGGTCATCCCGATTCCGAGCGGTTCCCCATGCTGACCGTGGTGGGGGGACTGCTGGCCGAGGCTCTTGAGGACGACGCGGTGGTGACGATTGAACCCTGTGGGTTGCCGGTGAGGCAGTTGCTGGAGGGGATCGTCGCCGACACGGGCCAACCCGCGATCGACCGGGTGCTTAGGGCGTTCACGGCGGCGGGACCGATACTGCACTGGGTCCAGACCACCGAGTACGCGGCGACGCTCTCGCAGCACTACCTGGACAACTACGGATATGTCCGGGTAATCGGCCCGGGTGGGCTGGTCGAGTCCGATATCGCCAGTGCCGGGCTGGGTGTGTGGGGAGCAGGCCTGCACTACCCGCGACACGAACACCCGGCCGAGGAGACGTACCACCTGTTGCACGGGTCGGCCTCGTTCCAGCGTCGAGCCGGTCCGTGGGTGGCTAGGGCGGTCGGGGAGTCAGTCCACCACGACCCGGGGGAGCACCATGCCCAGAGGTTCGGAGACGCCACGTGCGTCCTGTCGTGGGCGTGGACCGGTGACGTCGCGGTCAACGCGCGACTGGTGCCCGCCGACGGTTGAGACCGCTTCCAGAGCTCCACTTCCCGGGTGCGGTGCCTCCCTGCACGAGGTTCCCAGGTCCCGACCGTCACACATTGGTCTATTCCCGGAGTGGGTGGCGTCCCGGTACAAGCCGGGTCAGTAACCGTTCGCCGGTGGGTGATCGAAACTCGTAGAGGCCGTCGGGTGGTCGGCTTCCGAGCCGCTGGAGAGTCGGCGTCAGGTTTGCTGGCAGATCAGGTTCAGGGCGCTACCGGCTTTGAACCACTCGATCTGGTCGGCAGAGTAGGTGTGGTCCATGGCGATGTTCGTCGTAGCACCGTCTGGCGAGGTGATGACCACCTCCACCTGCATGTCGGGAGCCAGGTTGGCCAAACCCAGCACCGAGATGCGGTCCTCAGGGCCGATCAGGTCGTAGTCGTCCCGGTTGGCGAAGGTGAGGGGCAGGAGGCCCTGCTTCTTGAGGTTGGTCTCGTGGATCCGGGCGAACGAGCGGGCCATGACGGCGCGGGCGCCACGGAAGCGTGGCTCCATGGCGGCGTGCTCGCGTGAGGAGCCCTCGCCCATGTTCTCGTCGCCGATGGCGACCCAGGCGATGCCGGCCTCGTGGTAGCGACGAGCGATCTCCGGGTAGGCCCGGGTCTCCCCGTCGATAACGTCCAGGCCCGTGCCGACCTCACCGGTGAAGGCGTTCACGGCCCCCATGTAGACGTTGCCCGAGATGTTCTCCAGGTGGCCCCGGTAGCGCAGCCACGGTCCGGCCATCGAGATGTGGTCGGTGGTGCACTTGCCCTGTGCCTTGACCAGGACGGCCATATCGGTGATGTCCTCGCCATCCCATGCCGGGAACGGGGTCAGGACCTGCAGGCGGTCGCTGGTCGGCGACACGGTGACCACCACGCTGCTGCCATCTGCCGGTGGTGCCTGGAAGGTCTCCTCGCCGGGATCGAAACCGTCGGCTGGAAGTTCCTCGCCGGCACCGACGGTGAGGCGGACCTCCTCGCCGGCGTCATTGATCAGCGCGTCATTGGCCGGGTCGAAGTCGAGGCGCCCGGCAATGGTCAAGGCCATCACCGTCTCAGGAGAGGTCACGAAGGCGTGCGTGGTCGCATAGCCGTCGTTGCGCTTCGGGAAGTTCCGGTTATAGCTGGTGACGATGGAGTTCGGAACGCCGTCCTCCATGTCCTGGCGGTCCCACTGGCCGATACACGGCCCGCAGGCATTGGCGAGCACCTTGGCGCCGAGGGCCTCGAAATCGGCCAGCAGCCCGTCGCGTTCGATGGTGGCGCGGACCTGCTCGGAACCGGGGGTGATGAGCAGCGGGGCCCTGGCCGTCAGTCCCTTGGCCAGGGCGTCCCGGGCGATGCTGGCCGCCCTAGTTATGTCCTCGTAGGAGGAGTTGGTGCAGGAACCGATGAGACCGGCGCTGACCTCAATGGGCCAGCCCTCGTGCTCGGCTTCGGCACCCAGGTCGGCAACCGGACGGGACAGGTCCGGGGTGTGTGGCCCGTTGATGTGTGGCGACAGGGTGGAGAGGTCCAACTCGATGACCTGGTCGAAGAAGGTCCCTGGGTCGGCTTCCACCTCGTCGTCGGCCCGCAGGTGGTGGGCCACGGCGTTCGCTGCGTCCGCCAGCGCCTCACGGCCGGTGGACTTCAGGTATCGGGCCACGGCGTCGTCATAGGCGAACACGGAGGTGGTGGCGCCGATCTCAGCGCCCATGTTGCAGATGGTGCCTTTGCCGGTGGCCGAGAGGCTGCGGGCGCCCGGCCCGAAGTACTCCAGGATGGCACCGGTGCCACCGCTCACGGTGAGGATGTCGGCGACCTTCAGGATGACGTCCTTGGGGGCGGTCCAGCCACTCAGCTCGCCGGTCAGGTGGATGCCGATGAGCTTGGGCCAGCGCACGTTCCACGGGAAGCCGGTCATCACGTCGACGGCGTCGGCTCCACCCACGCCGATGGCAACCATGGCGAGGCCTCCGGCATTCGGGGTGTGGCTGTCGGTGCCGATCATCATCCCGCCGGGGAAGGCGTACTGCTCAAGCACCACCTGGTGGATGATCCCGGAACCGGGCTTCCAGAAGCCGGCTCCGTACCTGGCGCAGACCGAAGCCAGGAAGTCGTAGACCTCGCGGTTCCCGTCGACTGCGGTGAGCAGGTCGGTCTTTCCGTCATGGCGGGCCTGGATGAGGTGGTCGCAGTGTGTGGTGGTCGGAACCCGGACCTCGTCTAGGCCGGCGGTCATGAACTGCAGCCAGGCCATCTGGGCAGTGGCGTCCTGCAGGGCCACCCGGTCGGGGCGCAGGTCCACGTATGAGACGGCCCGTTCCATGCCAGAACACTCAGGGTCGTCCAGGTGGTTGACGAGGATTTTCTCGGCCAGCGTGAGGGGGTGGCCCAGGCGACGGCGGCCGATCTCGAGTCGTTCGTCGAGGGTGGCGTAGACGCTCTGGACCAACTCGATGGGGGTGGTGGCGGCGACGGTCATCGGGAGCCCGCTTTCTGGATCGCTGGTACTGAGTCGTGGGATCCGACGGAAACGGGACCGACACTGGCCACATTTCCATCGATGTTCCGGAGTTTACCTGCGGGACATCGGCCGCTGAGTGGGGTCGACCCCGAAGAAGATCGGAAGTTTGGTCGACCCTGGCGGGATGGCTCAGAGTTCAGGCCACCGGCGCCGTTTCCGCCGTGATCGCCGGTCGCGGTGACCGAGTGCCCATGCCCGACGCCAGGCGCCCACGTCGGGACCGGTCAGTCCCGGTGAGGTGCCGGCATGGGCCCGTTGGCGGGCCTGCCACCAGTCGGATGTGGCCTCGTCTCCGAGAGCGGCGACTGCCGCTTGTAGCCGGATGGCGAAGGCCCGGGCATTCTCGCCTTCGGCGGCCACGAGGGGGTCTCCGAAGGTGACAGTGGTGCGCGACGGGCGTGGCAGGGTCCGACCCTTGCGGAGGATCCGCCCTGTGCCCTGGAGGTGGATGGGCACGACTGGCACCTTGCACCGGATGGCCAGGAAGGCCGCCCCTCCGCGGAACTCCTGACCCCACCCATCGGGACTCCTGCCGCCCTCCGGGTAGAGCAGGATGCTCCAGCCGTCCTCGACGAGTCCGCGGGCCATGTCAGCTGAACGGCGGCCCACACGGTTGCGTTCGATGGGCACGGCACCTATGGCGAGGGCCGCTACGGCACCGCTCACGCGGTTGCCGAAGAAGTAGTCGGCGGCCGCTCCCACGAGCAGTCTGTGACGCCAGGGATCAGGGATGGAGGTGAGCAGTAGCGGGGTGTCGGCGTGGCTGTGGTGGTTTGCCACGAAGACCACGGCGCCGTCCAGGTCGTCCAGGCGGTCCAGGCCCCGGCGGTTCGGTGAGGCGATGGCGGACATGGCCGGCCGCATGATTCCCTCGACGATGGCCGCCCTGGCCAGTCGGGCGGGGTACCGGCGGGCCCAGTCGGTGTCGTAGTCGGCGCCGAGGCGATGCGACAGAGGTGCCGGAGCGACGCCACTGGGTACCGCGGCGGCACGCCACGGAAACCCGAGCCTTCCGATAATCGCCCGGGTCTTCGCCACCCGGAGGCCGACCTGTCCCATCCGGTCAGGTGACGTCGGCCATGAGGATCGGGGGGTTCTTCATGTGCGTGATGGTCGGCTGGGGGCCGACCACGTCCGAGGCCATCTCGAGGGCGTCCTGGAGGCTTGATGCCGGCTGGAAGCCCATGCGACGGACGGCAGCCGGGTCGCCTCCGACGATGATCACCCGGCCCAGGTGCTCGAGGGCATGCGTGCCCCAGTACCACATGTAGAAGGGGTGGACGCCGTGGTAGGCGTACGAGTTGCGGTACAGGTGGATGTACCACTCGTCCTCGGCGAACTGCTTCTCGTACTTCCGCTCGATCTCGGCCGGATCGGTGGTGTCGGCCAGGACCTGCTCGAAGAAGTCGATGTAGCTGGGGTGGTGGACCGGGTGGAACTCCCAGGGCGTGGGGTGGCTCAGGATGAGCACCCCGCCCTCCCTCACCAGCGGCCGCCCCCGGTAGAGGTTGAAGAAGTAGCCGAGCCCGAGGCACATGACCAGGATCGGATTCATGATCGAATTGACGTTGTAGGGGCAGATGTAGGGCAGGCCCATGGTCAAGATGTCGGTCTGGCCCTCGACGGCGACGAGCTGCTGCCTGTAGACGTTGGCCGTGGTGACCTCGTGTACGGCCTCGATCTCGCCCGCCTGGACCGACGTCAGGGCGTAGGGCGCCTGCCAACTCGAGAACGCCTTGCGCTTCGCCCCGGTGGGCATGAGGTCCAGACCAGCCTTCATGGCCAGGAACTGCATGCGGTCACGGGTGGACCACTCCCACTCCCGCTTTTGCAGCAGCGCCATGGGTCCCTGACGGCCGAACGTGTCGTTGTTGACCGTCGTCTCGATCTGGAAGATCTTCACCCCTGCGTCCTTCAGGACCTTGCCCATCCGCCAGTTGGAGGCGTGCAGCGCTGAGTTCTTCTGGTCCATGAAGGAGCGCGAGTTGGACATGGTGTGGACGTTGTGGTGGTGGCGGAGGCTCGTGTATCCGGAGAGGCCCGTCGCCGTGCTCTTGTGGCCACCGTCCATGGCCACGAGGTTGATGTTCACGTAGACGACCAGGTCGCTCTCGGCGGCCCGGCGGCTGAACTGCACGTCTTCGCCGTGGGGTGTCTCGCCGAGTACCACCATGCCGTCGGGATCCTCGGCGTCGTGGTTGTAGAGGCGTCCGTCGGGGGCGAAGGCGTCGTACACCCGGTCGCCGACAGCGTGCCGGAGCTCGTCTTCGGTCATGCGGCGGTGGACGGCCAGGGCGGCGATGAGGTGGACGTCGTCTACGCCGGCCTCGGCGGCGAGGTCCAGCACCGCTTCGATGACCCGCTGACGGATATCGGGGCGGCGCATCGGGGGGAGCGGGAGGGAGATGTCGTCGAAGGCAATCGTGAGCTTCATGTCGGAGTGCAGAAGGGCGCGGAGCGGCTCGGAATCACCGAGGGGGTTGTCCAGGGCGTGGCGGATGGCGCCGTCGGGGTCGGCCAGGCCCTCGAGGGGTTCGGCCGGGTAGATGACCCGGGAGCGCCCGGGTGGCAACTTCTCCAGTCGGAAGCCCTCACCGTGGTGGAACACGATGGGAGGGCTGTTCCGGTCGACGTCGAGGACGAAGCCGGGTCGGGGGGCGAGGTGACGTCCGTTGCTCACAGGTCGTTGCGTTCCTTCTCGTAGCGGAGGTCGAATGCGATCTTTACCGCACCCCGGCGGCCGGCGGCCGCAGCGTGTTCCAGGGCCTCCCGGTAGCGGGAGAGTGGGTAGGTGGCGGTCACGAGGCGGCCGAGGTCGGCGTCGCGGACGAGGTCCGTGGCCATGTCGAAGGTGCGGCGCTGCGTGCCGTCGGCGAGAATTTCGGTTCCGTAGGTGTAGGCGCCCACCAGCTCAACCTCGCGGTGCCAGAGGGGGGTCAGTTCCAGGGTCACCTCGGCGGGCATGCCGACTAGCACTATGCGGCCCCGTGGCCTGACTACGGCCAGGGCATCAGTGAGGCTGGCCGATGAACCTACGCAGTCCACTACCACGTCGGCGCCCCCGGTGAGCCGGTCCACTACGCCTTCGCGGGGCCCGTCGATCGTCGGCGCTCCGATGGCCCGACTGCCGGTGGTCCTCCTGACGGCCCGCCGGACCTCGTCGGGGGCAATCACCAGGTCGGCTCCCAGAAGGCCGGCCATTCTCCGCTGCTCGGGATAGCGGGCGGTGGTGATGATCGTGCGGGGACTGGCATGTGCCCGCAGCGCCGCCAGGGTGACCTGCCCGAGGGTCCCGGCGCCGAGGACGACCACGACACCGTCGTCGGGAACGTGGGCGGCCAGGGCGGCGTGGACGCCGCAGGCCGTGGGTTCCACCATGACGGCAGCAGCATCGTCCATGTCGTCGGGAACGACGTGCAGTTGCGTGCGGTGGGCTGTGAAGGCTGTGGCCCAGCCACCACCGGTGTCGTGGCAGGAACCGGTCTGGATGCCGGGTTCCAGGTCGCCGAAGGATGTGTGCTCGCAGTTTCCCAGCCGGCCGTCGGCACATGACGTGCATGTCGGGTGGAGGTTGCGCGAGACGCAGCCCAGAACAGGTTCCAGGACCACCCGGGTGCCGTCGTCCAGGTCGCCTACGACCTCGTGGCCGGGGACGAACGGGAAGGAAACGAGGGGTTCGAAGTAGCGGGCCGACCTGCCGTCCACGGTGGCGAGGTCCGACCCGCAGATACCCGACAGTCGGGGCCGGACGCGTACCCAGTCGGGGCCGGGTGCGGTGGGGGGATCCATGTCGATGAGGCTGAGGGGTCCGGCCGAGGCGCCGCCACCGGGGACGAAACCACCAGCGATCCGGGCGGCCGCGTAGCGGGGGAGGTTGCGTCGGAACTGCAGGGCCTTCATCGGGAGGCGCTCCCAGCGGGCGCCAGCGGGAGGACGCTGCGTCGCATGCCGGGTGACTGGCGGAAGTCCTCGACCAGCCAGCCCCGCTTTCGGGCGATGCTTGCCAGCCGGGTCTCCGGGTTCACCGCCACCGGGAATCCGACCGCTTCGAGCATTGGCAGGTCGCTGGCCGAGTCTGCGTAGGCCACCGACTCCCTGAGGTCCAGCCCATGCAACTCGGCATGGTCCGCCAGGGCCTGATAGCGGGCCTCGCCGGTGGGTGGCACCGCTGTCATGCGACCGTCGTAGGCGCCGTCGACCACCCCCAGTTCGGCGGACACGATGTCGTCGAAGAGCGGTCGGAACGGCTCGACCACGAAGTCGAGGGCCCCGGTTATAAGGACGGTCCGGTGGCCGAGGGCCTTGTGCTGTCGGACCCTGCGGATGCCAGCAGGGAATGACTTCGCCAGGATCAGCTCGCTGAACTGTTCCATGGAGTCCTCGGCGATCTGGTCGACCGGTGCACCCTCGTAGCGGCGGTAGAAGTGGCGGAGGAAGTCGCTCCGGTCCTTCTTGTCGAGTGAGAGCAGGGTCGGGGCCTCGGCCACGAGATGGGCCACGAAGCGGGCCCGGTCGCGGCCACGGAGGTGCCGGCTGCCCAGCCAGGCGTACGAGGCGACGACGTTGGAGGCGATGAGGGTGTTCTCCAGGTCGAATGCGACCAACTGCCGTTCGGGTGCAAGGACCTGTCGGCGGAGGCGTTCGGACCGGCTCTCGCCGCCCCGGGCAGGAGGCCTCATCGGGACCCGGCCCGCCTTCACGACCGAGGGCAGGTGGACGTCGGGTACGTAGCGGCTCCAATCGATGACACGTGGGTCGAAGCCGAAGGTGGCCTGGTCGGCGTCGTCCAGGGAGTCCCACAGGCCCAGCAGGTGCTCGAGTCCGTAGACGGCTTCGCATTCGGCGTATGCGCCGTACAGGTCCACGTATCCCTCGGCCCTGCCGATCAGCTCGCGCTGTTCCTCCAGGCGGGCTCCCACCTCCGCCTGGCGCCCCCGCACGGGCAGCACCTCGAATACCTTCTGCGCACGGTCAAGCGTCCTGGCCGCCCTCTGCAACTGCTTCCTGACCCGGCCACGACCGGGAAAGGACCACTGGGGAACCGTTATGGGCTGGCCCATCTCGTCGTAGATGGGGTGCTCGGTGAACCACTCCCGCACCAGGTCGACGAGCTTCCCGTAGCGGAGGGGGTTCTCCGCACCCGAGGCGACCTGAACGATGTCGCCACCAGGGGGTGCGTCTGGGTCGGGGCCGCGGGCGGCGACGGCGCAGATGGCGGCGACGACGAAGTCGACCGGGATGACGTCGACGGTGCCCTCGGGTACGCCCGGGAACTCCTTGAGGAGGCCGCGGGCGTACGAGATGATGACCGGCTCGGCCATTCGGAAGCCGCGGATCCAGCCCGGCACGGGCTCGGCGAAGGACGACTCGATGATTGAGGGGCGCACGATGCTGACGGGAACGTCGCCTGACGATTCGGTCAGGGCGACCTCGCCGAGGGCCTTCGTGTAGGCGTAGGCGTCGGGGAAGCCCAGTGAGGAGGCCCGGGAGCGGCCGGCCTCCGCCATGCGGTCCTCGACCCAGCGGGTGCGGAGCTGTTCGGTCTTGGCGGCCAGGGCGGGGGTGCCGGCGGCGCCGAGTTCCTTGTGGGCGGCCTCTCGGAATTCCGCCAACTTCTCGGGGGAGCGGCTGGCGTTCTCGGTCTCTGCTCGAATGCGTCTGGCGCTGTCGACCTCGGAACGCCAGTCGACGTCGACGAAGAAGGGGCCCTGGTTGACGGGCTCCTCAGGTGCGGCGCCCCGGCGGCTTCCGGCCACGTAGCAGGTCGAGACGGCGACGAGGTGGGGGACGACGCCGAGGCTCTGGAGGGTCTCGACGACGCGGACGGAGCCGAGCAGGTTGATCTCGACGGCCTGGTCGAGTGGCGAGTCGAAGCTGACGACCGCCGCCGAGTGGATGAAGAGGTCGCAGGTGGCGAGGGCGGAGCGGCCCTCTTCGTCGAGGCCGAGGCCGTTGTTGGTGACGTCGCCGGCGACTGCGGTGATTCTCCGGGCGGTCATCTCCTCGAAGGCGTCCTTGCCGAGTTCGGCGCGGAGGCGGTCGAAGGCGTCGTTGTGGAGGATGTCACGGCTGACGCGCCGTTCGGCGCCTCGACGCCCGGGTCGGACGATGAGGACGAGCTCGCAGTCAGGGACGGTGCGGAGGAGTCGTTCGACGAGGGCGGTGCCGAGGAAGCCAGTGCTTCCGGTGATGGCGATGCGGCGTCTGGATAGCGATTCGGCGATCA